>Ga0213833_1001652_pt1 | contig 15602 bp, 10 predicted proteins | sample SWATP21_FD_160575 | JGI IMG/M metagenome (GOLD analysis project Ga0213833, IMG submission 160575) | Coastal seawater microbial communities from Marineland, Florida, United States - SWA TP2 #1 | ecosystem: Environmental > Aquatic > Marine > Coastal | place: USA: Florida | collected 2016-08-14
GTGTCGCGGTGTGACCGCAAGAATGACGATGCATGCACGTGGCAACCAACGAACAGGCACAAGCGACGGGCAGCGCACAACTTAGCATTGCGACACCGAGCGGACAAGGCCGCCCGCGATCGAGTTGGGGCGCTGCATCACCCATCTCACATTGGTTATGGCAAGAACCTGGCCAGTACATGGGCCCCGGACTGGTAGAGATGGTAATGTGGCACGAGTGACAGGGCCTTTCATTGATAGAGTATTGCACTGCTGTTGTCATAGCTAGCGTGCGGTCTCGGTTGTTTGTACCTTCTCAAGAGAAACCGGAGTGCACAACCCTGGACAGCACTGTGGCCCAGGCTGCGGTGTCATCACACACGCGTACGAAGTTGTGGCCAGCCTTGTGAGCCACGCTAGCCTCAGTCAACTGAAACTTGTCGCGCACGGTGTGAACGTCGCCGCGCCTTCATGTACGAGCCTTCGCACACCCCCACCAAGCTTCGATGCGCGCAACAGAACCGGCGCTAACGGTTCCTGTGTTCTGATTTCGAGTTTCTTTCCGAGTGGACTGTACGTGCGGTGCGGGTCGCAACTTGAAATTGATGTTCAACCACATACACCACACGACTGAAGCTACCACGACTCAACTCAAGCGTCGGCACTGCGCTGTGACACACTCCACACGCTACTTGGCTTGCGACTTCTTTCTGCGTCGCTTCTTTTTCTTGCCTTGCTTTGCACTGGAGCCGTTGGTAGCCACTGCCTCTGGTGTGGCGGCGTCACTCTCAGCGGCCGCGGCCTTGTCTGACCGCTTCCGCTTCTTGGCCGACTTGGCCTTCGTCGCCTTCGTCTTGGCCTTCTTGTCACCAGACTTCTTGTTGTTCTGCTTCTTGCCCTTCTTCTTGCTGCCCACGGCCAGCACACGCGTGCAGTTTCCGACCAACGCACGCTTGGTTTGTTTGTTGGAGCAGTGCTCCTGGGACGTGTCGCGCAGTCCCTCCAACGCCACGCGCAAGCTGCCGGCTTCGCTGTGGTCGCCATGGTGAGCCAACAGGCTTGTGGCAAGCTGGAACACGCTGCGAAGGCGCTTCATGGACATCACCAATGGCTTCCCCGCCCGCAGGCAAGCCGCAGACTCGTCCAGGGTTCGAGCACATGCCCGGAACATGGCCGGCAGAATGGCACCGGCAGTGTTCCCACCGGTTTTCTCGTGCCGGGCAAGGGTGACGAGGAAATCAAATGCCTCACGTCGGCGGAAGGCGTTTGCGGCTGCATCACCCTGTGCGGCAGTGCACATGGTGGGAGCGAGCTGCCAAGCCAAGTACGGTGCGCGGCGAGTCAAATCAATGAAAATCTGTGTGTCATACACATGCGACGCGACACCCGTTACAAGAGGAGAGCATGGGCAAAAGGTAAAAAACTGCGCAACGGGCCAACCTTGAAGTTGAACTTGGGGTTCTTCGACGTCATGTAGACAGATGCCAAGTTGCCGAAGCTGTGGTCATGATCAACAACACAAGGTGAATACAAAGGTGGTAGGGGTTCGTTGATCGGTGCACGGGCAATACAGCAGCGCGCGCCCACAGCCCACAGCCATGACGTACACAGAAGCCACACGATCCTCATCCAACAAGTCCACACGTTCAGCCACAGAGCCACCGGCTCTCAAGGCGCGCAGGAACACCCACGCAACGTCGGAGCCGAGAGCGACGAACTCCGCTCCGCCTCCACGAGCAACAACCTCCAACGTTTGCTCCAACAGGTCGTGCACGTGGCCAGGCAGCACACCTGTCGAGCCGTCGTTGCTGGCGTGAGGTACCTTGCCCTTGCACACTCGGTTGCGCAGGATGGCGATGACCCGCCCCATGAGCCCCGCTGCTTCACGAGCGCCGCGGTCTTGCTGGATGCGCAAGATGCAGGAGCGGACGCACTGAAGCATGGGGAAGGGGAACTCCAGAAGCAAGGGGTGACCCGCCAATCGCGTCACCGCCACTTCCACGAGGTCCAACACGCGGTACCTGGTGGCGCCACACCCAACAGCGAGACGCGACATGCATGTGACAACGGCGCATGGCACACAACCACACAGGGATGCCACAGCATGCGTACCGGAAATGCAACGCGGCTTCTCGCAGGGCCTTTGCATGACCCTTACGCTCCTGCCGGAGCTTGATCATGTTGACGAGCATCGCATCCATCACACTTGCATCGACACCCACGCTGGCGTCGTCATCCTCCGAATCACTGCCACTGTCCTCCTCACTGCCACTGCCTTCCACACCCTTCTCTTCTTCGTTGGCATCACTGTCATCGTCGCTGGACTCCGCACGAGCCTTGCCACTCCCAAGGAGCTGCGACAGGTCACCGACATCATCCGACACGTCCTTGGCGGAGTTCATGGCGTCTGCAGCGACCACACCACGCGAGTGAGACGCTGAACATGAACGGGCGCGACCACGACACACAACAACACGGGTGCTTGAAACGAATGCACACTACAAAAAGCGTACCTTGCAGCAGTGAAATCTCCTTTGCTTTCGCGGATGAAAGACCCTCGTCCTCCACTGCCATGATGTCATCATCATCATCATCTTCTTCGTTGGCGTCCGCACCATCAGACCGGGCACGCAGCACAGCTTGCAGCAGGGACGAAATGGCGTCCGGGGAGAGCTGCGTGCAGAACTGTCGGAAGGTGTGGCGCACGACACTCCGCACAAGGCGCGACGACCGTGACAGCAGTGCCACGCAGGCGTCCACAAACACTGCCGGGGCGATATCAGCGCCCTGTTCCTCTTCCTCCTCGGCACTGCCATCCACGCTGGCCGCGGACGTCCCAGTTGTGGCAGTGCCCAGCAACAACCATGCCGCCGGCTGCCACGACGCAGCCAAAGATGTAGGTGCGACCAGGGCCGCACGACGCGCGGCCTTGCGCTTCTTCTTGCCACGGGTCTTAACACCACCAGGCGTTTGTGCGCCTGACGACGTGGCCGCCGCGACCAGGCTGGTGCGGCAGAGATCGAACCCAGCGCGGGTAAGGTCGCGCAACAACGACGTTGCCTCGTCCTCATCCTCGTCTTCATCTTCATCCTCATCTTCATCTTCATTGTCATCGCCTTCGCTATCGCTGGCCTCGTCGCCACCGGCGCCGCCAGTGGTCTCTGTCAGTTGCAGCATGGCGACAAGCGCCAACAACGAGGCGTAGCCACGAAGCTGTCGCTGTGCCTGCTCGACGCTCGCTTCGCTGGAGTCAGACCCTTCCAGAGCGGCGGCGGCCGCCACCAGTGTCTCGATCGCTGACAATGCCTCAGACCTGGCAGCCTTGGCGCCCCGAGACAACGAGGTGACCGGAGACAAGGACGCTGCGAGCTTGTCGTACATGGCGTGCACACTACGCAGCGCGTTGACATACGCGCCCAGCCCAATCCGAGCGGCGTCGTCCTTGGGCTGGCCAAGGTGATCCAGGACAGTGTGGAGCCGGGCCACGACCTCACCACGCATGGCATTGGTCACCACAACCTCTGTGCTGTTCAGATCGTCGCCGCTGGATGTGAAGAAAGCATGGCGCGTCAAGAACCGGATGTTCTCTTGCACAACGGGACTATCCGCATCCACCCTGCAACAAAAGCGGAGCACGGGACACGGGTCAGCCCAGAAGCGCTCATCACACCACACCACGCACACCACCACGCACACGACATGACAAGCCAAGCACAGCCACCGCCACACTACACGACACACACACAACAGCCAAAACGGATCGGCTTCGCACGACACCACGCACGGCACGTACGCTTGCGAGCGACAACACGCAGACAGTCCATCAAGGGCCCACAAACGCCGTGCCAGTACATTGCGCACATGCTCCTCGGAACCAGCCATGGCTTCATCTCCGGCCTCATCGTCTCCATTCGCACCAAGCCGCTCGTCACTGTCCAGAGGACTGCAAAAGGTGCGGCGAAGCAAGCCGGCATGCTTGGTGAGGGTGTCGGCATCGAGACACTCCTGCAACGTCGCCACGGTGCGCGTGTACGTGCGCGCGTCGAAGTGGGGGCCTCCCAACGCAAGGAAGGTGGACAACAGCGCCGCAGCGACAGGTCCATCCTGCTTCGCGGCATCCAACAGCGCGGAAACGGCTTGGCGTGCGGGTTTTTGCAGGTAGTTGCCCTTGCTCCCGGCGTTGTTGCGGATGCAGCCAAACACACGGCGTGACAGGAGGACCGGCACACGTTCGGGCGTCACACAGCCGTTGCGGGCAATGACTTGAAGCAGCACCAGCACGGTCGCACGTCGCTCGTGTGTGGAGTTCATGAGGCCCTGCTCCACAACAACGTTCCAAAACTGCTCAAACGTGGCGGCGTCGGAGCCCCCTACGTCAGCAGCTCCTGGGCAACTGGCGCCCACAGCACCGCGAGACACTGTGACAAGGTCCTTGCCAAGGAAAATGCTGATCAGGTGCAGCCACACGGAGTGCACGAGTGGAAAGGTGCGGGTGGCCACCAGTAGGTTGGGTAACGACACGCGCAGGCCGTCGCGCGAAAGCAGCAGGCGGAACTGACGCAGGCGTGTCGCCAGAGCGCTGGCACAGGTGCCGTACGCATCCTTCTTCTTCGAAGCCTTGGAGATGTGCTTGGCGTGGCGGTGGCACACGCGTAACAGGCCGAACGCCAGCTGGAAGTGGGAAGGCGAGCAAGCCGAGGCATCGGAAGGAATGGCTTGGAGCACCATCGGCGCAAGCCGTGCGACCAGCGTCTTCGCAGGCACAGAGCCACACACGGCGATGCAACACTCGCTGGCCAAATCACCCAGCCAGCGCTTGACGGTTTGAAGCTCCAGAAGCTTCTCTACAATCGTCGCCGCAGTCTTGGCCATGCCAGGGTCATCGCTGTCGAGGCGACCGCTTCGCTGCACTGCCATGAAGCCAAACGCCCGACCAAAGAACTGATCACGATCTTCGTGGCCACGTTGGCGGCCAGAAGGTGTTGTGGCCTGGATGATCTGGTGGACCACGCTCTGCACGGACACTGCATCCTCGTGCGTCACCAGCAGTCGAGTGAGCGCCGCTGCGAAGCCCTGTCGAGCCGAGGCGCGTGAAGACGTCAAGCCTCGCACCAGGCGCTTCACAGCATACGTGAGGTCGGTGCCAGCAGATTCATCACCATTTAGGTGGCTCAAAAGGGCGGCTGCTCCAGATTCGCAGTCGTCGGGCGACGCGAGCTCGTAAAATGCTCGAAGGAACGGAGTGTCCATTGTTGTGCCACAACGCAGGTGTTGGGGTGTCTGGAGCTCCTGAGCCGATCAACACCGCCGACCACGTTGCACACCCACCTGTTACACCCAAGCAGCGAACAACCGCGAGGGTAGGATCAGACAACGTGGGCAGGAGCTGCACTCCCGAACCAATGCGTGAGAGAGGCACAAGCTCGAGACAGCCAGTGCTGTTGCGCCTTTGTTGTCGCGGCCATAAAAACACGACATGTCGAAAGCTCCAATGTGAAGTAACTGTAATTTCACGAGAAAATGACAATTTATTGCTTAGTAGTGCGGAGTCAAGAAGGCAGGCAAGTCAGATTCAACTTGCAGGTCGGTGCCAGTGCCGCGTTCGAGCTACGCTTGCTTGCATCGCACTGGAGCGGGTTCAGGTTGGAACTGGCACACACAGAGGCATCTAAGGGGTGTGTTGGTTGGGAAACCAGAGCGGATCCGCCACCATGATGACTCGAAGGAGCCGGAGGCAGCGGGGAGAGGGTGTGCTGAAGTTTCGCACAGGCTTCCGCAACACCATCTACGATGTCTGCAAGCGGCGTGGGTGGAAGGAGACTGACGCGTGCGTGGCGTTGGGAAATGCATATGGGGCGCTTTTTGTGAATGCCTGTCCCAGTTTTCGGCCGGAGGCTCGTGTACTTACAGTGACTGTCGGTTGCGGGTTGTGTGCGCAGTGACCTAGATTGGGACATGCACTGGGCTGATCGAGAATGGGTATACGAAGTGTTTGACAACGTCCATCTGGACCATTGGCAACGTGTCAACCATTTTCGCAATGGCCGAGAGGTGCGACGCTTGTTCTGTTGGGGGCCGTCGCTGGAGGTCGTGGTGATCATGGCTGCACCGTGTGTCATCAGCTCTGCCGCAAGGACCTTTTGATCAAGAACGTCAAGCGCATGCGCAAAGCATTGGAGAAAGAAGGGCGGTGCGTTGCGTTATGGTGCAACTTGTGAAGTCGGCGTAGCCTTGGTACGACGGCACAACACCTGATGTATGTGGAACGGTTGTTTTCTTCCCCAGGCGAGACGAAGCCGCGTGCTACAATTTTTGCCCCGTGACCTTCGTGCTTCCGGGTGACTACGCGTTGTTTGTGGAGGAGTTCAAGCGTCACAGCGGGGCCACATGGATTATGAAGCCAACAGGAAAGGCCCAAGGCAAGGGTATCTTCCTGTTCCAGAAGCTTAGCCAAATTAGTGACTGGCGAACCGACTACCGGTGGAAACCTGACAATCCGACAGTGGAGTCTTACGTTGTGCAGCGGTACATCGCCAACCCGTACCTTGTTGGTGGGAAAAAGGTAACCACTAGTTGGGGGTATTGCGTCTGGAACAGAACAGGCCTCATGAAGTGCTTCTCCACAGTTCGACATGCGGATTTACGCCCTGACCACCTCCTTTCAGCCCCTGGTGATTTACTTTTATCGCAATGGCTTTGCTCGGTTCTCATCAACGTACGCGGGGTGCTTGCACGACTGTGTTGCGCCATTTTTGTTCACTCGTGGCTTTGTGGTGCGCTTCCAGGCGTTACTCGAACGCGGACCCCACCAACAACTACGTTCACCTGACCAACGTTGCGATTCAAAAGTCATCGGACACGTACAACGAGGAGGTGAGGCTGGGATCTCCCGCTGTGGTGGCCCGTCATCATGTCATGACACGCCCCTTCTCCTGTGATGTTGTGCAGACTGGTGGAAAATGGGATCTGCGAAGCCTGAAGCTGCACATGATAAGCACCGTGGGAAAGAAAGCCACGGACAAGCTGTTCATGGAAATCCAGAAAATTGTCATCCGCAGCTTGCAAAGTGTGCAAAAGATCATGATCAACGACAAGCACTGCTTTGAGCTGTACGTCTCGCCCTGTACGGGCCAAGTGTTGCCCTGGTGTTGTTCTGGCTCATGCCTTGTGCCCCTCTCACGCACTGGTTTGGCAGGTATGGGTACGACATCATGTTTGATGACCAGCTCAAGCCTTGGTTGATTGAGGTGAATGCTTCTCCTTCGGTTCGTGTGGTGGTGGTGCTGGTGGTGCTGCTGCTGCTGCTTGTGCGTGGTGTGACGCCCCACCTTCATACGCTCGTGCTGTTGTTAAACCCCAGCTTACGGCCAACACACCGGAAGACTACGACATGAAGTTCAAAATGCTGAACGATGTGATGGACATCATTGATTTGGAGAACAGGTGCGCCTGTTGCTCGGTGCATCGCGGTTCTCTGTTCGGTTCGTTGATCGTACCACTGTGGGTCTGGTTTGATGGTTGCAGAACCACGGGCCGTGAACGGCGCATTGGAGGGTTTGACATGATCTGGAACAACGGTCCCATCACACCTGCGCGGAACAGCGAGTACAGCAGTCTGCTCGGTGCGCGTCGCTTGTTCTCACTGTCGTACGCTCATGCATTGGGTGGGGCTTTCTCCTCATGCATGTGTATCCATGTCCCACTCGCAGGCGCCCACTTTGATCCTCGTGTCAACGTGTTCAAAACACGCAGTCGCGCCGAAACAGCCAGCCGCAGCTCATCCGGGCGCAAGTCTGCCGGCGCTGGTGCTGGTGCCGGCGCCGGCGCCGGAAGTGGCCGCTCCAGTCGGCGATCTGGCACACGCAGTGCTCGCAGCTCCAGCCGTGACGATACAGATGGACGATCCTCCGCGCGTGGTTCCTCGGGAAGGAGGAAGCGGTAGCGGTAGCGGTAGCGATCATGGATGGATGGGACGTCGTGTGGCACGTCGCGTGCTGCGTGTGTGTCAACATGACATGACATTGAAATCCGATTTGGTCAGTGCAACCGCGACAGTGCTACATCACCGACGTTCGTGCGGAGGCAAGTGCCGCGTAGCAGGGGCCTCAATATCCCAGAAAGCAGGTCATCAGCCGGTATTTGTGAGACCGCACCTGTGGCTTCGCCGGCTGGGATGTCCTGAACTGCCGCCTGCCTTGTCCCAGGACGGCGTCTGGTGACGTGACACCAATGTTGTCCAGGCACGTGTGCTCCCCAAGTGCTGCCATGGCGGCGTAAGCAGGTGACTCGCCTGCAGTTGGGTTTGACCAAGGACTGTTGTTGGACGTGTCATGGCTGAAGTGCCCATGTCAGCTCCAGACACCGCACCTCCACACTCCAGCGATGATGAGCCTGCTGCGGTGGATGTCGTTGCACAGCTCAAGGCGCTGGTGCAACACCCAGCGCTGCGTGCTGAACTTGGGCACTGGGAAGTTGCAGTGCGGGCACTGGCCGTTACCAGCGGGCTGGGGCACAGCGTGGGTGGGGCATCCAGCGAAGCCACGGGCAGCGGTGGAGACGCTTCTCGAGGTCCTCCTCACAGTCACGGCTGGAGTGTGGGGCGTGAGTTGTTTGCTGTGCTCCACGCTCGAATGCACCGTGCGACCCAAATTATGTGCGACGAAGATGCACAAGGCGACAGTGCAGCTGAGCATGGGTTGGGGTCTGGGCATGGGCATGGGCATGGGCAGGGGACCAACGTAGTAATGATGGAGCAAGACTGGACGGCACTGTCACGAGCTTCGAGCAACGCCGGCCGCGCCGTTGCCTTTGACATGATCGGTTCCATGCTCCTGCGTCTTGCCGCAGCCTGGTGTGCTGACGGTACGGGGCGTGTGGTGATGGACCACCACGTTCGGTTCCTGGAACAGTTCAGGTTCCACACCTTTGCCGGGCGCATGACTGCGGCAGCACCCAGCAGCGATGAAGCAGCGGCACTGGCCACCAGGACTCAGCCGCTGCCGTCAAAGCGCCTACCCCGACACACCGAGTCAGCCCCAGACACCCAACCGCAGCTGCCCCCAGGTCTCATGGTCAAGCTTCACTCCTACGCCGGCCCCTTCGGCGTGTTTCACGAGGAGTCCATGCTGGTCCCCGCCGTCGCAGCCACGGTTGCGGAGGAGGGAAGCATCCCACCAGACGCCCGTCTCCGCACGCTCACCACGTTGCTTCCCGGCTTGGGTCCCGGATTTGTTGCTGCGTCTGCCTCACACCACCGCCGCCAGGCTCGACGGCGGCGGCGGGTGCCCAGGCGTCGGTCGCGCAAGCACGTGGCGGGTGCGAGTGCGACACAGGAGGAGGAGCAGCAGCGGTCGCACACAGCAGCACCCACCACGCCGGCTGCAGCTGCCTTGACACCCATGGAGTACGCGAGGAGGCGAGAGGAGGAAGAGCGCAAGCAGCGGGAGTGCCAGGAGGATCAGCGACGGAAGGCAGCCCACGAAGCACTCGTGCTCGAGGCCGCCACGTCTCCTGCCACGCAGTCGTACCTCACCCAGCTGCGGCATCGAACCCGGCGAGCTCGCCAGCAACAACAGCGCCTCGCACTCGCAACGTCCTTCAAGCACCGAGCACCACGTGCGACTTCGGCGGCGCGGGGACGCGGCACTCCTCTTGCCATCGATGCGACTAGACCGTCCACCCCCTCGTCCCGACACTCACCCCTGTCACGATCGCCGCTGCGGACACCTCGCACACCACGCACCCCACGCACGCCGCGCACCCCGCACACCCCACGCCATGGTGGGTTGTCGCCAGCATGCGTCGCATGGCAGCGCATTGTGAGACAGCTGCTGCGTCGCATGAACTACCGTCTTGCGTTGGCGTTGCAACGTGGTGTGGTGGAGGTGCTGACAGCCCAACAGCATCAGCAGCACAACAAAGGGCACACGCACTCCTCTCCGAGTCGCGATTCTGGTGCGGGTGCAGGTGCGGGAGCGGGTTCGGGTGCGCGTGTTGACCATGTGCACGCGACTGGGACGCCATCCACCAGGGCACCGGGCACTCCGTCCAAGCCTGTCGCGGTGTCACCGGCATTCGAGCAAGCTGCTCTCGCAAGTGCCTCGGCCGGCGGGCCGTTTCGCAAACCGGTGGCGGATGGAGTGCGTGGACCCATGGAGCCACCCCCCCATCCGGAAGCTGGCACAGCAGAGTTGCTGGAGGAGGAAGCCGAGCGCCAGCTGCGTGTGGTGTGTGAAACGGCGGCGGACGTCGCTCGATCAGTCGTTCAAGCGGCGTACCTGCAAGCCGTTCGTCATGTGGAGGCGCTGCGCGATTGTCACAATGAAGAGGCTCTTGTGGGTACACTCCCCAACGTGCCGAGTGACACACTGTCTTCCCAGACGCCGACGAACAACCTCGGCAACGGTGCGGGTGATCTTCCCGCCATTCGGTTTGCTGTGTTGTTCCTGTGCGACACGGGTGACAACCATGTGGCAGCACTTGCTCGAAAGTCGCGCCACGGGCTGTGTCGTATGCTGGAAACGTGTGACCCGCTGGGTGCATTTCAACACCAACAGCACCACCCACAGCGTCCACGGCGTCGTCGTGGGTGGAATTTTTCCGTGTTTGACGTTGCTCAGGGCGTGATGCCGTCGCGGGCTCACTGCCGAGGCTTTGACGGGTACGTCTTCCCTTGTCATAGATGATGATGTGCCGTGCTTGTGTTGTCCCGCGGTTTTGATGTGTGGCAGGGCTGTGAGTGTGGCATGTGGTGTGGGTGGCGGGTGGTGTGCGTGGGTGGAAGTGTGCGCCCGCTGAAAAAAAAAAGCTGGAAGCACACAATCGCGGATGTGTTTACCTGTCTTGCGCATGTTGGTGGTGTGCACATGCAGGTTTGCGGTGTGTGGTGCATATGACGCGACCCAAGCCATGCACCAGCCCTGGTGGCCCCTGTTCATGGCACTGTTGGTGGAGCTGGACGCCATGCGCCGGCCCTTGATTGCCACTGGGATTGGGCACGTGGCGTTGGCGTGTGCGCTTGGCGGCGTCGTCACGCCGGCTGGACACACCGCAGAAGCGTACCCCCCCGTCACCACAGGTGCTGCCCCCGCCTCTGCACCTGCCTCTCCACGCACTCACAAGGGTGTGGGGGGAAGTGACACCCACAGCACCGCGGGTGGTGCGATCCTGGGGTCCCCACTCCGCCGCCCTCGCCGCCACCAAAGCCACGAGAACCACGGCGACGCCACAGCCTTCCCCGGCTCCCCCGGCTCCCCATCTGCACTCGGATCTCCGCCCCCCGCCGTGTCTCCCACCCGGCATGTGCTGGCGCACGCCTTCGATTCCAAGGCCTCCATCGGTTCGGCCTTTGGCGGTGCGGCCCAGCATCGCCGCGGCACAGAGGGGCGCCACGATGACGGCATCATCGACGCCGCCCAAACCCCAGCCCAAGCCACGAGTGGTGCCGCCGCCGCCGCCGCCGCCGCTGATGCGCTGCTGGACTCGAGCTTGGAGGATGTGGGGGGTGGGGAGACTGAGGAGGAACCCGAGCCCTGGTTCCTCACCCACGCGAACGTGCTGCGCCGCACGCCTTCGCCCAGCGCACTGGTTGTGGACCCCAGCCGCCCCTTGGCCTGGGTGGTGGCCGTACATGCCCACTTGGCCGGTGAGCACACACAGCTTGGTGCCGCCTTGCGCGCCACGCGCGTTGCCATGGAGGATGTGCTGCGGGAGTACTGTCAAGGCGTGCCAGGGTTCCGAGCCGTATCGGGGCCGGATGCGGCATCCGGCACCACCACCCAGCTTGCCGTTCCGTACGTCCTGTCAGCACTTGTCACCTCCCCACCTCCGTCCTGCACGGTGCTGCTGGAGGACGAAGTGGTGCCGTCCCTGCCGTACGTGCAGACTGTCCGGCGCAGCGGCACCACGCACGCCGAAGCGAGCGTGGCGGCTGCAACTGGCGACACCCCAACGTCTGCGTTGGCTCATTGGCATGTGGTGCCGCCCCCACGACCTAGCGTGACCCGGAACCAGTCAGACTTGGACGTGCCTGTGCATGGTGACGCACAGGCCAAGGGACAGGCTGCGACCCCCCCACCCCGGGCTGTGCGTGCAAGTGCCTGTTTGCTGATGCGCCGGGGCGAACATTTGCTGTCGTTTGCAGGCATGCCGGAGCTGGCGCCGTCTTCCATCGCTCGCTTCTTCGAAGACCTGCTGCACCAACCTTGCGCCGCCAGACACGCCACTCCACCCATGCCAGCCGCCGGTCGAGCTTTCGGACGGTTGCGGGAACAAGTTGAACGCTACGTGGGCGCCGTCAGCGGCGCCACCCCTCGCCAGGTGTTTGGTCGAGTCATGCGTGAGGCAGCGCTGCTGCTGGGCATGGATGGCGGCGGCGGAGCTGGGAGGGTCTTAGGGCGCCTGTGTGCACATACCGTGTGGCGAAACCTGTTGTCTGGCGGTGGCGCTGGCGCCAGTGTTGGTGCTGGTGACGGTGATGGTGACGGTGACGGTGGTGGTGATGGCGGGGGTGAGGGTGCCTGCGTCATCACGTCTCGCACGCGTGCGGCGCGAGACGTGGCGCCGAGCATGGCGTCGGCGACGGGGTCTGGGTCTGTCCACTCGACGGTGCGCACAGGTTATGGGGTTGGGGGTGGGGAAGCAGGGTCGCTGGTGACGGGCATGAGTGTGGCCAGTGGTGGCGGCGCCTCCTCGGATGGCGCACGCGTCGCCGGGTTTGCGCATGGCTGGGCACGGACACCCTTGATTGTGGCTGCCAGTGGCGGCAGCGTGTACCCTGCCCCACCTCCTCGCCTGGACACTGCCTCGTCGTTGCACGCAGGAAGAGGAGGAGCAGGAGCAGCAGCAGCGGCACCCCCGTCATTAATGGAAGTGGGAGCGCACGGAACGGCGTTCACGCCTGGCGGGCGAGCAAGTTTGTTGGGCGTGTCGCTGCTGCCCCACGCCCCGATCGTTCGACCCCACTCCCTCGCTGCTGCCCGTGCCGCCGCCTTGTCGCACGCCGCGGCAGTGTACATCAAGGTCGTGCCCACGGCGGATGGCCGGCTGGTGGTGCTGCCGCGTTGGAACCTGGGTGGCTGCACGGATGTGGCGTTGCGCAACGACGTGCATGTGGCCCGCGCTGGACTGCGATTGCAGCGGGCACACGGCGACGGCGGCGGCGGCGGCGGTAGTCGAGAGGTCCAAGGGTGGTGGGTCCACACTTGTCCCTCCGCCACGGTCAGGCGACTGCGTTTGCAGCGTTGGCACCCGGACGACGAGTTTGATGAGGCTGATCTTCCCCCGCATCAACAGCAGCACGTGCATGGGAATACCATCAGCGGGCGTGAACATGGGCATGGAGATGCAGGCAGCACAGGTGCCCCCTCCTCTTCCTCCTCCTCCTCCTCCTCCTCTCCACGTGTTGGTGGAGGTGGCTCACCCGGTGCAGACACCACCCGCGTGGCGTTCTTGGAAGAGGCACTGGCAGCAGTTGAGGCGGCAGGCCAGGCGACGGCCCGACCACCCGGCGGCAACCGCGGCGCAGCACCACCTGGCGTGCCGGCGGTGTGTGTGGAGCTGGTGCAGCCGTTGCAAGGGGACGCCGTGACGGACATCCACATGGAGGTGCTGTTGGAAGCGGCCCTCGAGCGGGCGGGTTGGGCGCACCCGCTGGTCATCCTGAGTCGCCACCTGCGCGTGCTGTCTCGGGCACACCACCTCGCGCGTCGCCAACACTGGAGCCTCGCGTGGGTGTGTGACTCGGACACACTTCGTGCAGCTGCTACCACGACAGCTTCCGCGCACGCGAACGCGAACGCAGACGCGAACGCAAACGCAAACGACGACGGTGCGGGACCAACAGCTGGCTGCGCTGCGATGTTTCGGACAGCGTCAGGCGTGGTGGACGCGGTAAGTCTTCCAAAGGATGCGTTGGTGCAAAGTGTGCCCCAAGCTCCACCCCTGCCCGCCGCGCCGACGGTGAGTGACCGCCTTGTGCGCGAAGCTCATGACGCCGGACTCGCCGTGCTTGTACGCTGGCTGCACGACGGCACCATGCCGGCGCACGTGTCCATGCTACCACGTGGCTCCGCGACGGATGTTGCCACGGTGGTGCAGCACTGGCGCCCGCTGCCCCTCACCGACGGCTCTCACCACGCGCCGTCCTCTGACGCAGGATCTGGATCTGGGCCTGGGTTTGGGTCTGGGTCTGGATCTGGTGGCCCTCGTGGGAGAGCACTGGCAAGAGGGGTTGAGCACGGGAACGCCCACGGTGCTGGCGCTGGCGCTGGCGCTGGCAACAACGGTTTGGGCGGCGTTCTTCATGTCCCTGGCTTGGACGACGGCACCACACGGGCACTGGCTGACGCCCTTCCCGAGTACATGTCTCTTGCTGCCGCGCAAGTCGACGCGGTGCTCACCTTCGACCCCGGTCGAGTGCGGGCGCTGCAAGAGTTGGTGCCACCCCGGCCCCATGCGACAGCGGTCGACGCAGGGCGCGGTGCGGGGCGCACGCGTGAGGTGGCAGCAGCGCGCAGGCCGCTTCAAGCTGAGGCGCCGTCTGGCCCTGCCGCAGCAGTGGGCGCAGGTCACAGGGGGAGGGTGGGTGGCACAGACCTGTACTCGGCCTCTGCGGTGTCGACATCGACGTCGGCGGCGGTTCCCGTGGACATGGACCTGGGAATCGTCGGTGCCTCCGTCACGAGCGTGACATCCACGCCCAGGCCCCACCAGCGTGGCTCACCGCGTGAGCGCGGTGCAACTTCGCGCAAGAATCAGGATGGAGGTGGTGCTGCTGGTGGGGGTGGCGACGGCGACGGCGATGGCGATGACGCCGAGGGAGGTGGCGAAAGCGAACGCCCCGACAGGGACACCATGTACCAGTTCGCCACCTCGGAGCCGCGGTGGTGGGAAGCCACACCCCTCCGTCGTGCGCTGTGGCGGGCTCGATGCCAGGTTGGAGTGGCGAACCGTGACACGCCGCACGAGGGTCGCTTTGCCACGAGTACCACGGAACCAGACCAGGCGCGAGCCGCGTCATACCTGTTTGCGCCGCCGGTTCCGTGTGTACCACAGAACCCCAGCACCGCTGTCGCAGCTCCGACAGCACGTGGCCCTGGCGGCCTTGGTGGCGTGTGTGTGGCCAGCCCTCTGGGGTCCCTGCGCGATGCGTCCCACACCCAGGCCGTGCACCGCCTGCTGCACCAAGTGACGGGGCGGTGGGGCATCATCGCCGCCGGCCACCCCTCTCACCCCCGTGTCGCTTCCCCTCGCGCACCACCTCCCCACCGGCGTGACCCGCAACGAGCGTCTCAGATGGGGGCGCGACGGGGGAGCACCCGCCGCCAGCGTCGCGGTGGGCAGTCACACCGCCGCAACGTGGTGAGCGATGGTGGTGGTGGTGGTGGTGGCGGTGGTGGTGGTGGTGAGAAAGGCGGTGCTGCGTCCGCCACCGCCACCCCCACCTTCGTGCCGTTCACTCAACTCGTCGCGTTCCCGCGACGACACCGCCCTCCAAACGGGCAGCACCCCATTCATGCCGCGGTTCCGCTGCGCCGTCGCGCTGCGACTAGGTCGGGGTCGGGGTCGGGGTCGGGGTCGGGGTCGGGGTCGGGGTCGGGGTCGTTCCCCGATGCAGCACCGCA
>Ga0213833_1001653_pt1 | contig 15599 bp, 14 predicted proteins | sample SWATP21_FD_160575 | JGI IMG/M metagenome (GOLD analysis project Ga0213833, IMG submission 160575) | Coastal seawater microbial communities from Marineland, Florida, United States - SWA TP2 #1 | ecosystem: Environmental > Aquatic > Marine > Coastal | place: USA: Florida | collected 2016-08-14
ATGAACTCAAGCTTCTCCAGAGCCTTTTTGATACGGGGCTGGTTGGGCATGGACGTCAGGGGGTTGGTCGCGACAATCCACAAGGCCTTGATCTCTCCCGATTCGATGGCCGGAAAAATATCGGTTTGCTGCAAACCCCGTTTGGTGGGGAAAAAGTCAGGGTCGACACCCCAAAACTTTGCGACCTCTTGCCTATGCGCTTCTTTCTCCAGCATACGATAGCCCGGCAGCCCCGAACACGACGACCACTCACGCGTACCCATGGCATTGCACTGGCCGGTAATTGACAGGCTGGTGCCACCGGGGATGCCAATATTGCCGGTAATCAGGTTGAGATTGTTGATGCCGCAAACGCCATCACTGCCGTGAGTGCTCTGGTTGATACCCATGGTCCAGATACTCATCGCCGAGGGTGCTTTCGCGTAGATGCGCGCAACGTGGCGAATGGTGTCGGCGTCAATGCCGCAGATGCGCGATGCAGACTCCGGGTCGTACTTTGCAACCGTAGCCTTTAGCTCATCGAAGCCGCTGCAATGGGCGTCAATGTAATCCTGTTTTTGCAAGCCTTCAGCGAGAATCACATGGGCCAGAGCATTCAGCAGGACGAGGTCGGTACCCGGTGTGATCGGCAAGTGGATATCGGCGAATTGCGCCATCATGGTGACGCGCGGATCGACCACAATCAGCGGAAACTTGCGCTTCTCCAGCGCCTCTTTCAAACGCCAATAGATAATCGGGTGCTGTTCCGGCAGGTTGGAGCCGAACGCGATCAAGCAATCCGTATGCTCGAAATCATCGTAACAACCGGGCGGGCCATCCGACCCGAACGAACGCTTGTAGCCCGACACTGCCGAGGCCATACACAAGGTTGTGTTGCCATCGTAATTATTGGTACCGATGACGCCACGTACCAGCTTGCCCAAGGTATAGAACTCTTCGGTAAGCAACTGCCCCGTCGATACCACCGCGACGCTGTCACGCCCGTATTTAGCCTGAATGCGCTTGAACTCCGCCGCCGTTTTATCCAGCGCATCGTCCCAACTGGCCGGCTGAAAGGTCTGGTAAATTCTGTCGCGCATTAGCGGCTCGGTGCCGCGGCCAGCTGTTTCTACCAACTCGTGTTCAAAGATACCTTTTATACACAGTTTGCCCTGATTGACCGGCGCATCGCCTTTACCGCGACTCGTCACCGGCCGACCGGCGCTGTTCAGGCCTACCTCGATAGAACAACCCGTTGAACAGTAGCCGCAAACTGCGTACTTCCACTCAACGACCTTTTTGTCGGCAATCACAATCGGCTTGCGATCCTTGCGCCCAAACAGCATCCGGTGTCTCCCGATAACGCGACCGCACCACCGTGGTGCGCGCCGCAAAACCTCGCCGCGTCAGAAATGCACCAAAACAGTGTTTTCTGATCGCAGAGGCCTTGTCATGGGGAGTAACTTCAAGAACTGTGCCAAAACCGCAAAAGCCGGCAGGCTAGCCCGCAATCACCTGCTGGGCTCGGCGGTAGTGCTTTAACCCGAGAAAGATAGCGATGGCCGCCAGGGGGTAGACAATGGCCGCCACCGAGGCCAATGAATAGTTAAGCGCTGCATCACTGCGATACACAAAATCAGTGAAAAAGGCGACAAAACTGCCGCCCAGCGCAAGCCCGAAAAGGTTGGTTGAAAATAACATCAAGGCCGACACCTGCGCTCGCATCTGATTGGGCGTAATCAGTTGCAGCGCAGCAATGCCAACACCGAAGTGGGTGTACTGCAAATAGGTCACGATAGCGAATAGTGCTAACGCGCCGCCCGCGGAAGGCATCAGGGCAGCCAACGCTGCCGGCACGGCGAGTACTGCAGCCACAATTCCGATCAAACGCATATTGGCGTCCTGGTAGCCCAGCTTTTCCAGTAGTCCTGCAAATACCGCTCCGGAAAACGTGCCTGCTGTACCGCCAATAATAAAAATACCCCCCAGCCACGCGCCGCCCTCGGCTTTTTCCATACCATAGGTTCGCAGCAGGAACTCCGGCAGCCAGGTCAGCATGCCGTAACCGATTACCGCCATCATCGACATGCCGAGTATTAATCCGCTGTAAGCCTGCCAATGTTCGCGCAGGTGTGCACCCACATCGGCCAGCTCAATACCCTCGTGCTTATCCAGCGCGGTAGTTTGCCGCGCTGGCTCGCGCACCCACAACAGCAACGCTGCAACCAGCAAACCGGGGAGTCCAACCGCAACAAACGTGAGCTGCCAGGCCTTAAAGTCGAGGCCGAGGGCCGGCAACTGCAAGCCGCCCATTGCATAAAACTTGTCATACAACCAGCCGCCAATCATGTACGAAGTTCCACTGCCGACTGTAATCCCGGCTGTGTAAATCGCCGTCGCATAACGCAAACGCGAAGGCTCAAAGTAGTCACTCATCAACGAATAGGCCGGCGGCGACAATGCCGCCTCACCAACCCCGACGCCAATACGGGTAACAAACAGGCCCGTAAAGCTTTTGGCCAAGCCGCACAGACAGGTCATCAGGCTCCATAGAAACACGCCGCTGGTGATAATCCATTTCCGGGAGAATCGGTCCGCCAGCCAGCCGATGGGCAAGCCTAAAAAGATATAGAACAGGGTAAACGCCCAACCGTGCAATATGCTGAACTGGAAATCTGTAAGCGCGTACTCTTCGCGAATCGGGCCAACGAGCAAGGCGAGAATATTGCGATCAATAAACGACAGGATATAAGCCAGCACCAGAATCACGAGCACATAATTCGCAGCGGCTTTGGGCGGATAGGCATTCACTGGCTTCATTGGCAATCCTTGTTATTGTTCTAACAACGGTTATAGGTTTCCAAAACCATTAGACAAAAAAAAGGCCTCCGCGTGGAGGCCTTAATTCAAACAGTGCTCTTATTCAGAGACTTCTGCCTTCAGCACCGCTACTACGCGGCGGTTTTCACGACGGCCCTCACGGGTATCGTTAGAAGCTATCGGACGCTCTTCACCGTAACCAATAGCGGTCAGGCGTGATGCATCGATACCGTAACGAGTCACCAGCTCGGCTTTAACCGCATCGGCACGGCGCTGAGACAAGACCTTGTTGTAGGCATCCGAACCTGAAGCATCCGAGTGACCTTCAACAACCGCACTAACACCACCGTACTGTTTCAGGAACTTGGCCACTTTCTCGATTTCCGGCAGATAAGCATCAGGCACATCAGCGGAGTTTGACGCAAAGTTCACTTCCATACGGATCTGCTCCGTACGGCTCAGTACAAACTTACAACCTTGATCATCTACCTGACGACCGGCCGGGGTTTTAGGACACTTATCCATGTAATCCGGCACACCATCACCGTCGCTATCAAGCGGGCAGCCAGAAGCGTTAACCACAACCCCTACCGGAGTACCGGCGCAGCGGTCCCGGGTGTCACCTACGCCGTCGCCGTCAGTGTCTTTCTCGGTAGGCTTGAGTGGAGCCGGTGCCGCTTTTGGCGAGGCATCAGAGCCACCAAACGCGTAGCTTACACCCAGGCTAACGATGCCATCTGTCTGCTCGTTGTCGAGACTGTTGATTACACGGGCGTCAAAACGTGCAGACCAGCTCTGGTCAAAGGCGTAGCGAACACCGCCGCCCGCATTGGCTTGAGTTTCACCCGTGGTGCGCAAATCATTCTCAAAATCAGCGTGGCCCAGACCTAAAGCCAGATAGGGCTTCCATTTCTCACCACCCAGATAACGCAGCACGTCGATACTTCCCTGCTGCAAGTCAACGTCCTGGGCTTTTACGTTGTAATTGTTGTCTGCCGATGTGTACATGTACTTCAGCTCGACACCCCACTGATCGGACAATTGCTTCTCCAGACCAATGATGCCAGTGGTGGCCTCATCCAGGTCGCGATCACCGTCAAACCCCTGGTAACCCACCGCCGGATTTACTATCCACTGGCCGCCGGCCATGGCCGGTGTAGCGACCACAACAGCAGATGCCATTGCAAACCCTGCAAAAAATCTCTTCATCGTAAATCCCCCGCGTCACACGTAACGTTTTGTATTTTTGTTGGTTGGAATACCTGCTATCCACACTCAAAATCAGCAATCTGACCGAGGCGAAAAGCATATCATTTCTAGTTAGTGGCTAGATATAACTGATATTTGCAAATATTGCCAGTTTATAAGGGCTTAAGCCTGCAATACCGTGCATCAGTTAAAATAGCTACCACCCCATAACCTGCTTCACAAAAGGCTTGGTCAAGCCGCGCTTCTGCCTGAGCGATTCGCTATCGAGCCTTTCGAGGCATGCGAACAGGGATTCCAAGTTTCGTGACGCCCGGTGATACAGATACTCGACGACCTCCTGACTCAAATCCAGACCCAGACATTCGGCGCGAAACTGCAGTGCCTGCATCTTTTCTTCGTCCTGAAGTCCACGCAACTGGTAAACACTATAGCTGCTCAACCGGGACTGCAGGTCAGCCAGCGTGCAGCCTAGCGCAGCCGCAGGTTTGGCGGCAGCAATCAACATGGCGCTGCCACTCTGCAGCATCCGGTTGTAGCTGTGAAACAGGGTCTCCTCCCAGTCGGCATTACCTGCAGCAAGGTCAAGATCGTCGATGCAGAGCAAATGCAGTTGCTCGACACCATCAAGCAAATCACGCGCCGGGTAGAGAATCAGGTCCTTCAACGGCAGGTACGCGGAACGGAGTCCGGCGTCCGAAGCGGCCTGGCAGGCGGCTTGCAACAGATGACTGCGGCCACTTTCTGCGGCACCGTGCAGATACACCCACTGCTCACCTTCACCAACGGCCTGCAAGCGCAACTGGTTTACCAGTAAGCGGTTGGCGCCAAGCGTGTGGAAATTATCAAAACTGAGGGATTTATCGGGACCCAGGCCCAGGGGTAACTGCTCACTCATCGGTAGCGATGTCCGAACCTTTGCCGGCACCGTAGAGCTCACTAACAAGATAGCTTTTGTGCAAATGCCTCACCATCACCATAATCACTGCCGCAGCAGGCAAGCCGAGCAGAACGCCGACAAAGCCGAACAATTGCGCACCGGCGAGGAGTGCAAAAATAACGGCAACCGGGTGCAGGCCAATCCGATCGCCCACCAGCTGCGGCGTTAACACCATGCCTTCAAGTAACTGCCCGATCGCAAAAACCACACCTACCTGCAGGAGCACCCACGGGTCGTGAAATTGAAACCAGGCAGCTATGGTCGCCGCTACAATTCCGACAATAAACCCCATATACGGCACGACACTCGCCAATCCGGCCAGCAACCCAAGCACCAGCGCCAACTCAAGACCTACCAGCCACAAACCAAGCGTATAGATAACTGCCAGCGCAGCCATTACTAACAGCTGGCCGCGTATAAAAGCACCCAAAATGCTGTCGCACTCCCGCGCAATAAGGCTTGCCCGCCCCTCGACACTGCGCGGAAGCAAATCGCGGATTCTGGCAATGAGAATGTCCCAATCCCTGAGCAAATAAAAGGTTACCACCGGAATCAACACCAGCGTGCTCAGCCAGGCGATGACAGCTAGGCTCGAACCGCTGACACGCCCCCACACCGACAGAACCAGCTGGCCGACAGAACCAATATTGCGACCCAGCGCCTGCCCGGCTTGCGCCAGAGAATCACCGTCACCCAGTTTGGCGCGAATTTCCGGCAGTATGGTGGCCTGCACCCATTGCATTAGCGTTTGCAGGCGAATGCCCAATATTTGAAACTGGTCAATCAACAGCGGTAGCACGATCAGCAAACCGACGACCGCAAGCAGGGTCAGCACAAAGAAAACTACGCAGACCGCGAGGGTACGGCTCATTCGCCTGGCTTCGAGTCGGTCAACCAGCGGATCACCGAGATACGCCAGCAAGGCGCCGACCAGAAACGGGGCAAGAATCGGTTTTAGCAGGTGAATCATTACCGCCGTTGCCACCACCGCCACAAGTAGTAACAGTAACCGTCGATTACTCATACCGGGAGAACCTCGGTCCGGCAGCAGTTGTCACTGTGGATTCTGCCAGCGATAGTAACTATGGACCTGCTCCATGGGTATTTGCGATTCAGCAAAGGCGATGCCGGGGTTGTCGTCTTCAAGGATTTTTTTGTCCAGCAGGAAAAACTGGCGCGCCTTGTCCATATCACCCTGCAGGTGCAACAACACAACCATTTGTGAACCTGAAACCCAAACCGGGTTGGCATGTTCGATAACGGCCACACTCTCAAGGTAGGTAACAATGCGGGCGTAATCGCGAAAATCGTCAACGCCACTGACAACGATATTGGCACTCAGTTCACGCTGTTCAGAGCGCACTACGGCAAATTTTCGCGCGAGTTCGTCGGCAATCTGATTAATCCCGGGTTCCAGCGCCGCGGCCAAAGTCGCTGACTGTGAGTCCAGTACGTTTTCGTCGCGGTTACTTAAATGCACCAGATTGGTTATCCAGCCACTCGACAGACGCGTCAACCGTCCGGTCAAGATATGCGGGGCGCGATAGCGTTCAGAGGCCGCTCGCACCGCCTGCAAATCCATGCCCCAAATCTGGCCAGTGGTCAGCTGTAACTTGTCGTCAATGTCCAGTACGGGGAAAACCACAGGCACACCGCGATGACTGGCCGCCTTGCGCAGAGCCTCGACAACATCCGGGTTATCGCTTTCGTTCACAAAGCGGCGACCGTTTACATCGTCTATCACCAGCCAGATCAGCGTTCGAGGGCGATTTTTGTCCCAGACAGGCAAGCCCGCCTGGCTGAGCAGACGGTTTACTTCCGATTCACTGAAGTTCAATTCGAGGAAAAGACGCTCAACCCCCTCGTCAGTTTCCGCCTCATAGCGATACTGGCGAACCAGCCCCTGGGCATTGCGCAGCGCCGGCTGCACCCCCTGCGCGCGAGCAACGTCGGTACGCCCGCTGACGCGCACCAGCACATCCGCCAAACCCTGTGCGGCAGCGCGCTTAAGCGCCTGATCGCCGCGCTGTTCCACCTCTACCCGCGCATCATAAAGGGTGTTGACCACCTCGGCCCGGGCCGCGACGCCGAAGAGCAACAGCAGGAGTATCACAATGTTTTTCATAAACTTCCCGCAAACCAGCAAGATAGCAATTGCACATTGTAGCAAGGGCGGCTCGGGGATACAGCCGCAGACAGACCGAATTTACTGCTGAATTTGCCGAACAATCAAGCTAGAATGGCGACCCTCGCTACAGGGTGCCGCTGATGACCGATTCTTCTCCTTCCTTAAGCTACAAAGATGCCGGCGTCGATATTGACGCTGGCGATGCGCTGGTTGAGCGCATCAAGCATGTCGCCAAGAAAACCCGCCGTTCGGAAGTCATGTCCGGACTGGGCGGTTTTGGCGCGCTGTGCCAGATACCCAGCGGCTATAAAGAGCCGGTACTGGTTTCAGGCACTGACGGCGTTGGCACCAAACTGCGCCTGGCGATGGACATGGGCAAGCACGACACCATTGGTATTGACCTGGTTGCCATGTGCGTCAACGACCTGCTGGTTACCGGCGCCGAGCCCCTGTTTTTCCTAGACTATTACGCCACTGGCGCACTCAACGTCGACGTTGCGGCGAGCGTTGTCGAAGGCATTGGCGCCGGCTGCGAGCTTTCTGGCTGTGCGCTGGTAGGCGGCGAGACAGCCGAAATGCCCGGCATGTATGAAGGCGAAGACTACGACCTGGCCGGATTCTGTGTGGGCGTGGTTGAAAAATCGGCCATTATCGATGGATTGTCGGCACGCGTTGGCGATCAACTGATAGGCATTCGCTCTTCCGGGCCCCATTCAAACGGCTACTCCCTGATTCGAAAAATCGTTGAAGTCAGCGGAGCCGACCTCGCACAGCCATTCGGCGACAGCACTCTCGGCGAAACACTGCTGGCCCCCACACGTATCTATGCGCGCCAGATTCTGCGCCTGATCAAGGAGTATCCGATCAAGGCAATGGCCCACATCACCGGCGGCGGGTTGCTGGAAAACGTTCCTCGCGTGCTGCCCAAAGGCACGATTGCGGCGATCGACATTAACAGCTGGCAACGCCCGGAAATTTTTGACTGGCTGCAGAAAGCCGGAAATGTCAAAACCAGAGAAATGTACCGCACCTTCAATTGTGGCATTGGCTTTGTGCTATGCGTAGCACCGGAACATGCCGAAGCCGTGCTGGACATGCTGAAACAACAAGGCGAAGAAGCCTCCGTGATCGGCGAGATTCAGACCTCTGACGACGATACCAGCCGGGTCGAGCTACAGGGACTGTAAATGCCCTGTCGCACCGTTATTCTGATCTCCGGCAGCGGCTCAAACCTGCAGGCATTTATTGACGCATGCAACAACCGTACTTTGGATGCGGACCTTTGCGCCGTCATCAGCAATCGCCCTGACGCTGCCGGCCTGCAGCGCGCCAGCGAGGCAGGCATTGCTGCGAGAGCACTCGACCACCGCAGCTTCGCCTCCCGCGAAGCCTTTGACCAGGCCCTGAAAGCGCTAATCGATGAATTTTCGCCCGAGCTGGTAATACTCGCCGGCTTTATGCGCATTCTGGGCGCCGATTTTGTCCGGCATTTTCGCGGGCGACTATTGAACATTCACCCCTCGCTACTGCCGAAATATCCGGGCTTGCACACCCATCGGCGCGCCATAGAGGCCGGAGACCGCGAGGCCGGCGCCACCGTACATTTTGTGACCGAAGAACTGGACGGTGGCCCCCCCATCCTGCAGGCTAAGGTTCCTGTGATGGCTGATGATAGTCCGGAACTTCTCGCCAGCCGCGTACTCGAACAGGAACACCGCATTTACCCCGTAGCAGCACAGTGGTTTGCGGAAAACAGGCTGACTTTACAGGGTAACCGGGCGGAACTCGATGGCATACAGCTCCCCGAAACAGGCTTTGCATTTCAAGAACTCCAAACCTCTGCGGGCCATCTGGCTTAGCCTCTCGCTGGCCACATTGCTGGCAAGCGCCAACGCCGTCGCAGGCGGCGAGCCTGCCCCGAAAGTTGCGCCGGACGTGAACCTCAAACCCTATCGCGCTACCTACCGCATCGCCAAAGACGGCATGGTTGCGGAGGTTAAACGGGAACTTCAGCAAGTCTCCGGCGAGCGCTGGCAATTATCAGACTCGGCGAGAATACTATTTTTCAGCCTCAAGGAGTCCGCAGACGTCCAGCTGCGCGATCGCCGCATAACGCCCCTCAACTACCGTTACCGCCAAGGGCCCGGCAAGAAGAGAGACCAGGATATTCACTACGACTGGGACAGCGCTACCGCGCGGGTCGAGCTGGACGATAAAACCCGGACGGTCGAGCTGGGAGAGCCAAGTTACGACAGGCTGAGCCTGCAGCTACAGCTCCGTCTGGACCTGCTCACTGGGCAATTGGAACAACCGCAATCCTATCGCCTTGTCGACCGTGGCCGCATCAAACACTACCGCATCGAGAAAATTGAAGAAGAGATACTCAGCATCGGCAAACGCCAGATTCAGACTGTCAAACTGCGACAACAGTCGGAGGGCAAGGATAAGGAAACCTTTATCTGGGCAGCGCCCGATCTGGACTACCTGATCGTGAAAATTGTTCACGAAGACGATGACGAGCGCTACGAGATGCGGCTGGAGTCGGCAAGCCTGAGTCCGGCAAGAGACTGACCTTACGTTTTAGGCAGCGTAACCCCTCGCTGCCCCTGATATTTGCCGCCGCGATCCTTGTAGCTCACTTCGCATACTTCGTCTGACTCAAAAAACAGCATTTGCGCCACGCCTTCATTGGCATAGATCTTCGCGGGCAAGGTCGTTGTATTGGAAAATTCCAGCGTCACGTGTCCCTCCCACTCCGGCTCCAAAGGCGTTACATTCACGATAATGCCGCAACGCGCGTAGGTAGACTTACCCAGGCAGACAGTCAGCACATTGCGCGGAATGCGAAAGTATTCCACCGTGCGCGCCAGTGCGAAAGAGTTAGGGGGAATAATGCAGTACTCACCCTTCACATCAACAAAGCTCTTTTCATCAAAGTTTTTCGGATCAACCGTCGCTGAGTGAATATTGGTAAACACCTTGAACTCATCCGAGCAGCGCACATCGTAGCCGTAGCTCGATGTACCATAGGAAATAATCTTGCCGCCGCCATTGGCCCGAACCTGACCCGGTTCGAAAGGCTCAATCATGGCATCGCTTTCTGCCATTCGGCGAATCCATTTATCGGATTTTATGGTCATGGGGTGCAAGTCCTTTGAGTTGTAGTAACCTTCAACAGTGAAGCGTTTTTGCAGCCTTGGTTTGCGCCTGAGGTCAGACGCTCCTGTCTAGTCATTCTTGAACACGATATTCGGAAACGCTGATTCACCGCTGTGTCTGCGCGCCAGCTCACCGGCCAACCGCAGTGCAATTTCGCGATAAATCAGGGCCGTCTCGGACTCGGGATTTTCGGCCACTACCGGCATACCCCGATCAGCCTGCTCACGAATCTGCAAGGTTAAAGGCAACGATCCCAACATCGGCACTTTATAGTCCGCAGCTATTTTGTCGCCGCCGCCCTCGCCGAACAAATGTTCGCGATGTCCGCACTCGCTACAAATATGCACCGCCATGTTTTCAACAATGCCCAACACCGGCACATCAACTTTATGAAACATTTCAATGCCTTTTCGGGCATCCAGCAGAGCAATATCCTGGGGAGTAGTGACGATCACCGAGCCGCTTACCGGTACCTTCTGCGACAGGGTCAACTGAATATCGCCGGTGCCGGGCGGCATATCAATAATCAGATAGTCCAGCTCGTCCCAATAGGTTTGATTCAACAGTTGTTGCAAGGCACCGCTGACCATGGGGCCACGCCAGACCATCGGCGTTTTTTCAGTCACGAGATAGCCCATCGACATGGATTGAATGCCGTGGGCCACAATGGGCTTGAGGTATTGGGTGCCGTATTGCTCGGGGCGCTGCCCCTCTCCCACACCTAACATCAACTGCTGGCTGGGCCCGTAAATATCGGCATCCAGCAAGCCGACCTTGGCGCCTTCCGCCGCCAGCGCCAGCGCCAGATTCACTGATGTCGTGGATTTGCCGACTCCACCCTTGCCGGAGGCGACCGCAATAATATTTTTTACCCGCTCAAGGTTTTGGGTTTCACCTTGGGTAGGAGCGGTATCAATCCGGCTGCTCAGGCGAATACTGCACTGCTCGATACCCGAGGCCGAACGCAGTACCGCCAACAGCGCCTGCTCCAGCAAAGGGGCAGAAAGTTTGGCCGGAAATCGCAGCTGAATTCGCGCTTCAGCTGACTTTTCGCTCAGCGTGAGCTGCTCAATCGAGCCAACGAGATTCAGGGGCACACCCAACACCGGAAGTGCCTGCGACAGAAGCTGCTCGCGCACCGTCTGCTCAAGGTCTTTGGACATAATCCCTACTGCGCTTGTTCTGAAAAATGGGAGGGCGAGTATACGCGCTTGCCAAAACCCGAACAACGAGGCTCCGACCACAACGGGCCAACAAGCGGGCGCGGGTGCACCAAAGCCCCAAAAACGCTATAGTATCGCGCCTCTGGCGACCCCGGCGGGCGCCAACTGTAACCGATACAAACTCAGGTACTCCATGTCCAAACGACAGATTCTGGTCACCAGCGCCCTGCCCTACGCCAATGGGCCTTTGCATCTGGGCCACTTGCTGGAAACCATACAAACCGACATCTGGGTGCGCTTCCAGAAACTGCGCGGCCATGACTGCACCTATCTGTGCGCCGACGACGCCCACGGCACCGCCATCATGCTCACCGCCGAGAAGCTGGGCATCACGCCAGAAGAACAGATCAAGCGCATTCAGGCTGACCACCAGAGCGATTTCGACGGGTTTTTGATCGACTTCGACAACTACTACTCAACCCACTCACCGGAATGCGAGCACTACGCCCAGGAGATTTACAAACGTCTGGACGCCAACGGCCATATCGAGAAACGTGAAATCACACAGCTTTTTGACCCCGAAAAAGAGCTGTTTCTGGCCGACCGCTACATCAAGGGTACCTGCCCAAAGTGCAAAACCGACGACCAGTATGGCGACAACTGCGAGGCCTGCGGAGCCACCTACACACCGGCTGATTTGATTAATCCGCGCTCGGTAATCTCCGGCGCGACACCTGTCGAAAAAGCCTCGACCCACTACTTTTTCAAACTGGCTGAATTCACTGATTTCCTGAAAAACTGGACCCGTTCGGAACGGCTGCAGCCCCAAATTGCCAACAAGCTCGGAGAATGGCTGGAAGCCGGTTTGAATTCCTGGGATATCTCCCGCGATGCGCCGTATTTTGGCTTTGAAATCCCCGGCGCACCGGGTAAGTATTTTTATGTCTGGCTGGACGCACCCATTGGCTATATGGCCAGTTGCGCCAACTGGTGTGAGAAAAACGGGCGCTCTTTCGATGAGTTCTGGGCCGAGGATTCGAAAACCGAGCTCTATCATTTTATCGGCAAAGACATTATCAACTTTCACGGCCTGTTTTGGCCCGCCATGCTCGATTCGGCAGGTTTTCGCAAACCCAGCGCTATATACGTGCACGGTTTTTTGACCGTCAACGGCAAGAAAATGTCGAAATCCCGTGGCACCTTCATCAACGCGGGCACCTACCTCAAGCACTTTCAGCCGGAGTACCTGCGCTATTACTTTGCCGCCAAGCTGTCGGGCGGCGTCGATGATATCGACCTGAGCCTCGACGACTTCATCCAGCGCGTCAATGCCGACCTGGTTGGCAAACTGGTGAATATCGCCAGCCGCAGCGCCAAGTTCATCCACAAAGGTAACGCCGGCGTTCTGAGCGACAGCGTTCACAACGCCGACTTGTGGGAGCGCGTAACCGGCAAGGCGGATGACATCGCACACTGTTACGAGCAGCGCGAATACTCACGCGCCGTGCGCGAAATCATGGCACTGGCAGATGCCGTCAACGAATACTTTGACGCCCAGGAGCCCTGGAAAACCGCCAAAGAGCCCGCCACCGAAGCCCAGGCCGTTGCCGTCAGCTCCCAGTGCATCAACCTCTTTAAAGTCTTGATGACATACCTCAAGCCCGTTGTGCCCGCGCTTGCCGGGCAGGTCGAAGGCTTCCTCAAGACCGAGCTGGACTGGCCAGAGCGTTTCGAGCCCCTGTTGGGCCATCGCATCGAAAAATTCAAACCCATGATCACCCGCGTTGAAGCCGACGCCGTCGACAAAATGCTCGCCGACAGCCGTGATGAAGCAGCCGCGGCAAAGGCTCCAGTAGCAAAAAAGCCGGTCAAGAGCAGCACCGAACCGGCCGGGCAGATTGAATTCGATGATTTTGCCAAAATTGACTTGCGCATTGTGGAAATCATCAATGCCGAGTACGTAGGAGGTGCCGACAAGCTCCTGAAACTGACCGTGAGTCTGGGCGACGAGACGCGACAAGTCTTTTCCGGCATTCGCGACGCCTATGAGCCGGCGCAACTCATCGGCAAATTGACCGTGCTGGTTGCCAACCTCAAACCCCGCAAAATGCGCTTTGGCCTGTCTGAGGGCATGGTGCTGGCAGCGGGGCCGGGCGGCGGGGAGATCTACCTGCTGGAGCCGCATGAGGGCGCCAAAGCGGGGATGCAGGTGAAGTAATCCGGGCCATTCGCCGGCAGGGCTGGCTCCCACAGGTGCGAGCGGTTGCTGCTGAACAGGATTCGTAGGCCTGATTAAGCGCAGCGTATCAGGCAGTTCTGCGATGCCCGCAACGCTGCGCTTATACGGGCCTACGGTGAAAAAACTTGCACACGAACATGGAATCTCCCACATGTTGGCAGACTCCGGAATTTCCTGTGGGAGCGGCGCATCGGGACTCCAGCTGACGCCCGGCGCCACCTGGATGGCCGATTTTGCCAGTCCTTTCAAGGACTTTTAAATTGAACAACTGTCCGATTTAAAATATTATGGCACCGCTTATTTTTTGAGCCTTTGCTCTTTTTTGGGCCTTTGCCCGCCGCGCACACGTAAATCCGAATTCTGTCGTAGAGGCCTGACACGATGTTGGCGGACTATTCTGTATTATTGATTGGAGCCATTCTGGTCAATAACTTCGTACTGGTGCAGTTTCTGGGCCTGTGTCCTTTTATGGGCGTGTCCAACAAGCTGGAAACCGCCATTGGCATGTCCAGCGCCACCACCTTTGTACTGACACTGGCCTCCATCTGCAGCTGGCTAACCTACGAATGGCTGCTGGTGCCACTGGGGCTGGAATACCTGCGCACCATCTCCTTTATTCTCGTGATCGCCGTAGTCGTGCAGTTCACGGAAATGGTGGTACGCAAGACCAGCCCCCTGCTCTACAAAGTGCTTGGCGTGTTTTTGCCGCTGATCACCACCAACTGCGCAGTTCTCGGCGTCGCGTTGCTTAACATCAACAAAGAGCACAATTTTGTGCAGTCGGCGCTCTACGGTTTTGGCGCGGCTGCCGGTTTTTCACTGGTATTGGTGCTGTTCGCCGCCATGCGCGAACGGCTCGCGGTTGCCGACGTGCCCACACCCTTTAAAGGACCGGCCATCGGCATGGTAACGGCCGGCTTGATGTCGCTGGCCTTTATGGGCTTTGCCGGGTTGGTGTGAACATGTTTGAACTGATCAGCCAACATCCCTTTATTGCCGCACTCGCCTCTCTGGCAGTGCTGGGCCTCGCCTTTGGCTCCCTGCTGGGCTTTGCTGCGGTCAAATTCAAGACCGAAGGCGACCCCATAGCCGACCAGGTTGAATCCCTGCTGCCGCAAACCCAATGCGGCCAGTGCGGCTATCCGGGCTGCCGGCCTTACGCCGAAGCTATTGCCGAAGGCGACGCCATCAACAAATGTCCGCCCGGTGGAGAAGCCACTATCAACGCGCTCGCCGACTTGCTCGACGTTGAAGCGCTGCCGCTGGACGCCGAAGAGGCCGCCGTACCCTCGGTTGCCTATATCCGCGAAGACGAATGCATTGGCTGCACAAAATGCATTCAGGCCTGCCCGGTTGACGCCATTGTTGGCGCTGCCAAACATATGCACACGGTGGTGGCGAGCGAGTGCACCGGCTGCGATTTGTGTGTCGAGCCCTGCCCGGTCGATTGCATTGATATGATTCCGCTGCCCACCACCGTGCAGAACTGGAGCTGGGAACTACCCACCCCTGCCGAGAAAGCTGTCGAAAAAGTGACGGGCGACGATCTGATCGCCACCGATCGCAGTGGCGCAAAGCGAGATCAGGCCGCATGAGAAAAATCTGGGATATTCACGGCGGCGTTCACCCACCGGAAAACAAAGCGCAATCGCTGGGCCGTGGCATCGAGCCCGCCGGTATTCCGCCGCAACTGATTCACCCCTTGTCGCAACACATTGGCGCGCCGGCGGCACCGGTTGTGGAAGTCGGCCAGCATGTATTGAAAGGGCAGATGATTGCCGAAGCCAAAGGCTTTGTCAGCGTGCCGGTACACGCCGCCAGTTCCGGCACCGTTGCTGCCATAGAGTCGCGCGAAATTCCTCACCCTTCCGGCCTGAGTGCGCCCTGTGTTGTCATCGACACCGACGGCAAAGACGAGTGGATTGACCACAGTGGCGTTGACGATTACAGCGCGCTGGACAAACC
>Ga0213833_1001654_pt1 | contig 15592 bp, 18 predicted proteins | sample SWATP21_FD_160575 | JGI IMG/M metagenome (GOLD analysis project Ga0213833, IMG submission 160575) | Coastal seawater microbial communities from Marineland, Florida, United States - SWA TP2 #1 | ecosystem: Environmental > Aquatic > Marine > Coastal | place: USA: Florida | collected 2016-08-14
TGGTGGAGCTTGCCCGTGTGCTGCACATGGATCCGGGTTTGGTCAAGTTCCTTGTGCTGGGAAGCTCAGGAAGCGAGCAGGATGAGGCATCACTCCAGGCAGTCGCACGAGCACTGTACGCCCCCCTCCCCCTCTCCCTTCCCCTCCCCCCCCCATCCGACACACAGTTCTCTTCCACTCACTCGCCCGTGCTGCTTTGGTTGATTGTCGTGCTTCTACCCACTGTTTGTGTCGTTGTGTCTGGATGCAGGTCCATCAAGCGTGTCGATGTGCTGATGGGCTTGGTGGGGCTCATCAAAAGCACGGGCGCCAGCACCGGGAACATGGAGGCCGCCGTTCGCGCGCTGCGCCCACTGAACCTGCCGATCCCCCACGACATGCTGCGCGCCCTGTGGTGCATCGTGGCTCCCCCTCGAGCCGACGGCGAGCTGCACCACTCCGACCCGGCGCTGTTCTGCCCTCTCCTGCGCCCCATTGGGCTGGACCTCCCCAACAAGGGCGGTGGCGAGCTGCTGTTCATGACCCTGTCGCACAAGGCGGCGCAGCGCACCCTCGCCCGCATCGCGCCCACCATCAAGTCCATGGCCCAGTTCCCCAAGCTCCACGAGTCCGTCGCGCTGCTGGCCCACGCTGGCCACACCCAGCCCGAAAGCATCGCCCGTGCCGCCAGTGTGCTGGCCCGCATCTCCCACCTGGACAAGGGCAACGTGTGGGAGCTGACCCAGGCGGCGGCGCTGGTCGCCATGGGCGACGTGACAGGCGTGCAGCAGCTGGTCAAGCTCGTCGCGCGTGGGCTGGACTCGGCGCCGCCGCCCACCCACCACGACGCCATCCGCCCCGATGCGTGGCGGAAGTCGGCGTCGCAACAGCCGGTGTTGGTGGCCGCCGGCGTGGATTTGCTGGCGGGCACATCCCACGCTGTGTCCCTGCGCACGGAGCTGGCCCGCCTCACCAGCGCTGGCACAGCGGAGCACAGGTGGCGCCGCAACGACGACCACGATGACGACGCGCGCCCACACGCACGCGACAGCGACGGTCACAGTCGTGGCGTGGTGGGCGGCGGGGGTGCAGCAGGTGCTGCTGTGGGCAACAACCCGGGTCTGAGTCGCAGCGCCCGGCACCGCAACCGTGTGTGGGGCGCCAAGTCGCTGCGCAAGTTCGTGCTGCTGCAGCTGGTGAATGCGGTGCTGGGGGAGCCGTCGCAGCACTTTGCGGGCATGGGCCCCAGCATGCGGTCTGCGGCCGGAAGCCACGCGCCCCACGTGGCGCGCACCTCAGCGGCCGCGGCTGCTGCGGCAGTGGCGGGGTCGCCTGTGCAAGGAACGAAACGGGACCGTGCGACGCGGCTGGTGGAGTTGATTTTGCTGTTGGTGCTGCGGAAAGGGCATGCGGAGCCCATGAAGCCCGACACCGTGCGCCGTGCTGCGGAGTTGGTGGCGGGAGTCACAGAGTTGGATCTGGCGGAGGATGCACACGTCGTGCACTTCATCATCGCGCTGTGCGCGCGCGGAACTGTGGACCCCTTCGTCGTCCAGGCCAGCTCGGGGCGACTGAACCCGCTGTTGGATGCGCTGCTGCAGGGTGTGGAGGCCCAAGTTGGCCACGCCGTGGACTCGCTGAAGTGCCGTGTGGGGTTCCTGGTGTCACTTGCACGCGCCCACCCCGCGTCGTTTGCGAAGCTGCAGCTGAGCTCGCAGACACGCGGGGTCATGGCGCGCCCCGATTTGATCTCTGCGGTGTTCAACATCCTGGCGGGCAACATGCAGGACGGCATCTTGGGCCACATCTCCACCGTGTTCCAGTACGCCGTGGGTGCGACGGGGGTGGTCGCCGCCACGCCAAGTGGTGGTGGCGCTGCTGGTGCCGCAGGCGGGGGTGTGAACCTGGAGAACCTGGTGGACGCGGTGCGCGCCATTTTGGTGCTGGCCAAGCCCAAGACGGTGCGTGCCGACGCCGCGGAGGCCATCGGCACCCTGGCGCGCCTGCTCCACTTTTCGCCCGGCATCGGGCGGGGGTTGGTGGTGGGGGCTGTTGTGGCGCGACGCATCGGCACCCACGGGTTCTTGGACGCCGTGGAGCAGGAGGTGGCGGAGCTCGCCGCGGCAATCCACCCCATGTGCAGCAAGGAGTTGGTGGCGGGTGTCATTGGCGCCCTGCGTCACTTGTCTGTACAGGCAGGCAGCTTCGGCCGGGCTGCCAGTGCTGGTGCTGGTGCTGGTGCTGGTGCTGGCGCTGGTGCTGGTGCTGGCGGAAGTGTACGGAGCTCGGTGTCCTCTGCCTGGTCGTCGGTGTCGTCACTGATGCGCACCCTCACCTCGGTCATGCACGTGGTGCGTGCTGTGCTCAACGCGCAGCGCACCAGCAGTGCCGTGGTGGGTGGCGGCTCCAATTCCAGCGTGTTGGATGTTGCTGCGGACGTCGTAGAGGCCGGTGACGAGTGCTTGCGCTACGCTCAGGCGTTGCATGATTGCGTAGCCATGTGCATGCGTGAGTCGCTGGGTGTGACTGGGGAGGCGAGTCGTTGGCATGAGCTGCTGGCGGCTCCGTTGGGCTTCAGTGACAGTGGCCGCCTGCAGGAGTTGGTGAGCATGGTGTCCGGGGGCAACGTGCGACCCATCGCCCAGGTCGTGTGGCGGCTGATGTACGGCAAGGAGCACGCCGAGAAGAACTTGGATGTGCAACATGCCCTCATCGCGTTGCTGGAGGTCATCTTGGACCTGCCCGACCTGCCCGACAAAAAGGCCTGCGCCCAGGTCATCGACACGCTCTTCTCCCGTGGCGGGTTCAAGGTGGATGCTTCCATGTCGCGCCACCTTGCCCGGGCATTCCGCATGCTTGTGGCGGCTGTGGGAGGGCACGGCAAGGAAAGAGTCTACCTGGAGGGCAAGAAGCTGCTCCGGGCTCTGGCTGCCGAGGCCACACACGTGGCACGCGCACATGCTGGTGCCGGCGTGGCAACAGCAGCAGCAGCAGCATCAGCAGCGGGTGCAGGGCTGGCCACTGTGGCGGAGGGTGCCTCCATGGGGGCCTCCGCCGACGTCACAACAGCGACTTCCACGGCTGCTACCACGGCTGCCACAGCTGCTGCTTCTGCTGTTGCTGCTGTTGCGGGCGCGGGTGCGGACGCGGCGATGACTGCAGCAGGTGTCGGTGTCGGTGTCGGTGTCGGTGTCGGTGTCGGTGTCGGTGCCGGTGTCGGTGTCGGTGTCGGTGCTGGGGTGGGAACAGGTGTGGGTACGATTGCAGGCGCTGCAGCATCTCCGTTGGTTCCACTCCAACGCCACCCTGCCCAAACCGCCGCGTCGCTGCTCGCTGTGACGTGTGAACTGGGACGGGCGCTGTTCCGACGGAAGACCAAGGCGCAGCATCCCGTGGGGACGTCGGCCGTGAACACCCCTTGGTTGCAGCCACAGGGTGGGGGCGGCGTGGATGACTTTCTCACGCCCAACACGGAGGACATTTGCGCCATCGTGTCGCACTTCCTCGAGACCGTCGTGCGACCCACGTTCTTGTCCAAGGCCGGGTCTCGACTGGACCCCGACACAGTCGAGCGGCTCATGCGCTCTGTCATGGCCGCGGCGCGGCCCTTCCACATCCTGCTGGTGCGTGCCATGCAGCGGGATGTGCGGTGGTTCGGCGAAGACGAGTTTGTGGAGGTCGGCATGGCCTTGTTTCGCATGGACGACACCCTCCAGGCCCTCCGCACACAAATGGAGGTCGCCATGGGCACCGCACCGAGCTTGGACCCAACGCCTTTGCCATCCACCCCGTCGCCAACGCATGCGACGGTGGAACCGTCGGCGCTGCCCCCCATCCAAGGTGGTGATGACGCACCGCGCGCACGACGCAGCCACGGCGCGCCATCGCGGTTGCCGCCCATAAACCCCGGCCGGTCCCCCCATCGACCCGGCCGGTCCCCCCATCGACCCAGAGATCCTGTTGTCGACGCCAGCCCAGCTGCTGCTCGTGTCGATGCCATGCCTGGGCACCAACGTGTCCTCCCCGCTCCCCAGCCCAGCGGCGAAGCGACCAACGGCGAAGCGACCAACACCAGCGCGGATGAGGCACTCGTGCGCAAGGTACTCACCATCACGCAGGAGCTGACGCGGGTGGTGACGTTCAACGGCGAGGGAGAGCTTCCCATACCTCAAACCCTCGTGTCCTTGTTGGCGGAGCTCAGCGCCGATGCGTTGGAGAAGGAGGGCGTGCCAGACATGAAAGACAAAATCCACGCAGCGCTGGAACAAATGGCGCGGTTGATGGGCGGCGAGTGGCGAAGCTCACAAGCGGTGGCCAAGGTGATGGGAACGCTGCTCAGGAGCGCGCTGCAAGCAGCCACGGGCGCGGCGGGTGAGAGGGGGGACACAGAAGAAGGAAAGGGGGCGGAGGCGACAGAGGCAGACGCGAAGCAGGAATTGATCATCACCACAGCGCAAAACGTGACGGCCGTCGTGCATCGCTTGGTTGTCCCTGGTCAAACCATGCACAGCCGGGTGTCGACCTCGGACATCGTGGAGGCGACTGTGGCGGTGGTGTTGACCTCTGCACACGTGGCCGGGGTGGATATTCCGTCCTCCGCGCTGACTCGCGAAGAGCAGCAAGTCTTGGTGGAGGCTCGCCGCCGTGTAGTTGCGCTCATCGTCGGTGTCGTCAAGTTCCTGGATGAAGGGGATGTCTCCGACGTTTGCGAGGCCCTTCACATGCCTTCGGACGTCATGCAGGCCCTGCTCCACCTGAGTCGTGGCGATATTAGTGGTGCCATCACTCTGGCCCGTCGTCTGGGACCGTTCTCGGAGTCGCAGTTGCAGGCGCTTGTTCAGGTGATGCGCCTTGTGCCGTTGGATGCCGCGCAAGACAAGTTGAGGGCCGATGCCCGCGCTGCGGCAGCCTCGAAAGTTGGGAGGTTGCGTGGCGCCACTTCTCGCTCTGCAGGAGCAGGTGCAGGTGCTGCTGGTGTCGCTGGTGAGGGGCGCAACGATCTGTCGCACTTGGGAGACCGGTCTCGCCGGGAAGTTTTGAACCGTGTGTTTGAGCTGATGGATGCGGATGGGTCAGGGTTGCTGAGCTTCGGTGCGTGAGCAGCGTCGGTGGAATGTGTGGTTTGTCGCACTGCCGAAAGGGGGCTCACACACCACTGGTGTGTGTGTATGTGCGTGTTGGGTGTGGTGATGCGGGGTGTGTGTGGTTGCGGGTGGTGTCTCAGACGAGTTCCGCGAGGCGCTCAAGTACTTCAACATCGAAATTTCCCTGCACAAAGCCCGTGAGCTGTTTACACGAGTCGGGTTTGGTGCAGAGGACGACGACGCGGACGATGATGACGATGCCAGCCTCGGCGACAGTGGTGATGATGAAGCGCATATTGCTGACATCAATGAGGAGCAGTTTGCTGCGGCCATGTCATTGTTGGAACATGACATGGCCACCACGTCCATGCACTTGATGGGCATGAGTCGGGCGCAGCTGTACCTCATCATCGCCAAACTTTCCTTTACGCTCCTCCTGATCATTGCGTTCATTTTTGTTGGTGTTGCAGCATGTACGCAATGGCGCGGGTGGTGGGGTGGATGTTGGAGTTTGTGGTGGTGGTTGGGGGTTGCTGTGTGGGCGATGTACTGATCCGTTTGTTTTATGTTTTTGCCTGGGGCGCGCACAGATACGGACGCAACTTCGTTCAGTGCCATCGTCAACTCTATCATCACTGGAGCGGCGGGCATCGGCGTCGCTCTTCGCTCCACACAGCGAGAGAGGAGTGACAAGCCGGAGAAGCTTCCTGCCGTGCTGGACAACGCTGTCGACATCGTGAGCACATGATGAATTCTTGCGTTGTCCACCCGATTCTTTTTCCTTCTGCCGTTTCTTTTCTTTGCTTGTTGCATTTTTTTCCCTTCCTAAACAACGCTGTTGTCTGGTCCAACGCCTCGTGGACTGTCAAGATCCTCTCGAGTTGACATCAGTGGACAAGTTGCCAGAGTAGGAACGATTCCGAGCGCATGCCAGGGTGGAGACGTTATGCGTGAGAAAGCTCTGCACGCACAGCGACGAGCTGCGTGTCCTGCGTGCATGTGGCAACAACAAACAGCACGAACGCAAAGGGTCACGCACTCGTACGCACAAACCGCGCTTGCTTCGCAGCCCCTGCACCTGTGGGGTGGACTTGTCCGCATGGGTGCTACCGAGTTGCTCGCGGATGCCCTCAATAAGATGGTGCAACTTTGTTTCCGCTGCTTCTTCGGACGACTTCCTCTCAGCCTGCATCGCGTGCCACAAGACGTTGTGTCCCGATCAACGTAAAGCTCAGGACCGGAAAGGCCATCTATCCATCCACCCAACCCTATCTGGGGCTGGCTTACCTCTCCTGCAGTTGAGGCAGGCAACGGTGTTGGCGAAGCAGGGGCAAAGCAACGAACGTCTTGAATCTCGTACTGTACCCACACCGGTGAGGGCTGGTACAGGTGCACGCGGAGTGTGGCAAGTTTGTCGGGTCGGCAACGAGGCCCCAACTGTACCACAGTTACACAACAGAAGCACACGAGGGACCAAACGTCACAAAGGGGCTGCACGTTCGCACCGACGGCTCACAACGCACGTCTTCAATGGTGATCTGGTGCCACTCTCGCGCGTCACCTTCAAAGTGAGCGTCCGCCATGAGCGTGTACCGGTCTGTGAGTCGTACAAATGACCCAGGGGCATCAGTCGTCTCCTGACTAAACGCAACAGCAGCTGCGTAGTAGTTCTGGAACTGGATGCTTGTGAGGCCTGCTGGAGGCGTCGTGAAGTGGATGTCTTGGAACGCAACGGCAGGCCCACTGGCCGTCGATCGGACAACATCCGTCACAGTGCACGGCAGGAGCGTGAACTGGTGCCCCGCCGAAGCTGCCATCATAGGCTAGCACCAACTCTTGTGGGTCCTACCCAAGCTCGCATTACAATGTTACGCCACACCGCCGGAAGCAGCACAACGCAAGCCACGGAAACATCTCTTCCCAGCATGTCACTAGACACCAGCGAATATTATGGTTTTAGTAAGTTATCTGCGCAGTCGCACTCCTCCACAGCCCTAGCCCACTTGTTCGTGGGTTGATTGTTGGACTCGCCCTTCTCGGTGAGTGTGCGGTGCGCCCACCCGTGCGCATACGGTCGTTGTGTATTCAGGTGGCAGGTGTGGAGCAGCAATGGAAGTGTCTGGGGGCAAGAAACGGCCTCGTGTGCAAAGTGGCACAGCAGCGGTGGCGGTGCCGGAGCCTGTGGATCCGCAGCAAGCTTTGGAAGCCGCTCGGCAGAAGAAGCGTCGTCGACTGAAGAACAAAAAGAGGAATCGCCAAAAGAAGTTGCGTGGCGGGGCGTCGCAAACGCCGTCCGGTGCGGGAGATGAAGAGAAGCGCGTGCCGCCGCGAGAGGCGGCGCTGCAGTACCTTCGGAACTGGGCCCGCAGAGAGCAACTGGCAAAGGCAGCAAAGCAGAGTGGGAGTGAGGTCACTCCTTGGAAATTCAAGGTGTGTTTGAGTTGGCAGTGTGCTGATTGCGTTGTGCCAATTGTCATCTCAAGTGTCCACGCAGAAGAAGAGGCAGACTTGGATTCTGCAACACATCTATGATGCTGACAAGGTGCGATCACCAGCTCGAAACTCGAGCCACCTCACCCTCACAGGTGTTGATTGCTTGTGCAGATTCCAAAGGCAGAGTTCAAACTAGCGTGCAAGTACCTTCAGGGGCTGAAGGGTGAAGGGCGTCGGGTGAGTTCTGTGTGGCGCGTCATGGTACCAGTGTTCTGACAGGACGTATCGCCTGGTTGCAGCGTGTTTTTGAGCAGGCAACAGCAGTGCTAGAGCAAGACAGTGACAATGAGGCAGAAGATGGTGCAAATCCTGTCACTTCTGGTGATGGTGAAGGTGGGGCCCCTGCAGAAGATGTAGCCGCCACTGCAGCTGAGAGTGCGAGACGCAGACAAAGGGCGCACAGGATCGCACGTGCGGTGGCTCCCGCCTGACTGGCTTGATAGTTCCTGTGGTGTTGTGGGTGTCATGTTGGGCGTGCAGTTCGTTCGTACGTGTTGTCGTCGTCAAATACCACCCCTTGAAATGCGTCTCCCTGTGCGTCAACTAGCACCGTTCCGTGGAAGAAACAACACCGAAGTCGATGTTGGACATCTGGACACATCCAATGTGCAAGCACCAATGAGGTGTCTCACTTTCTCCACGGCAGCCTCACAGTTTGGGAAGACGGACACACAAACACACAGATACACAGATACACAGATACACAGATAGTAACACAGATACACACACTGTGGGACACAATGATGCGGGGGTAAAATTTGAGTAAAATTTACCCGAAATTTCATTTTCTCGCTTGGATCCTCATGCGTTGTCCACGAGCAGCTCAGCACCGAGCCGCACGTTTGTCGCCTCGCTAGGGAGTTCTGGGCCAGGCGTGCCGTGTCGTGCATGTGAGGAGGGTGCCACAACAAGATGAGCGATACAGTAGCTGCTCAGCGCGCCCCTGAGGCAAGTGTCCCTCGATACCACTCACATGTCTCAAACGACATCAACGCCATGGCTGCCGCGCGACCCGGCCGTATGTGCTGCGATGTCTTTGGTTTGGGTCCGCTGTGTACGTTGTCGCACTGCATCGGGTGATTTTGTTTGTGGCGAACGTTGTCGCACACAGCATAGGCGTTTGACTCTGAGCCATGTGTTGTTGCTGCGGTTCTCAGCCACAGTGTTGCTGGTGGCCGGCTTGGGCAACATGCTCGAGTGGTTCGACTTTGCTGTGTTCGGGTATGCGGGCTGTTGTAGTTGTGTCTGTGCTGCGAACTGGCCATTAAGGCTGTCATGTGTGATGTCACAGCGCGTTTGCTCCTGAGTTTGGTGCTCTGTTTTTCCCTCCGGACGACCCCCTGGCGAACATGATGGAGGCGTTCGGCGTCTTCGCAGGTGCCTTTTTGATGCGTCCAATTGGTGGCGTCTTGTTTGGGATCTTGGGCGATCGTGTGAGGTAAGACTGTTGGACTGCGTTAGGCACACTGGATCCCGTCTGATTCAATACGATGCGATGCGTTGCTTTCGTGATGTTGCTGCCCAGCCGGCGAGCTGCCGTGTTTGTCTCGCTTATTATGATGGCGGTGTCCACCTTCTCGATGGGGTGCCTCCCCACATACGACCAAGTGGGGATCGCAGCTCCCATTCTTCTCGTTTTTGTTCGGCTGTGTCAAGGGCTCTCTGTGGGTGGACAGTTGATTGGAACGTACGATTGTGGGATGGGGCGTGCCAAGTTGCATGCTGACCACGCTCATTTGTCATGCTCACACACGCGCTTTCATCACCAGGTACCTCATCTCCATTGAGTCGAGTCCACCGGTACGGGACTCTGGTCGACGGGTATTGAAATGAAATGAAACAGCGCTAACAGGCCGTCGTGTGTCACCTTCACCTACCCAGAACAAACGTGGCCTCGTTTCTGCTTTCTGTTTAGGCTGTGCCACCACAGGCACGGGACTGGGATTGGTTGTCAGCGGCATTTTGCGGGCCGCCATGGACCAGTACGTAGCTGGCAGACCTGAGTATGCACTCGCTGGCTATCGTAACATGGGACCTGCAGCGACACTCTCGTTGCATGGGGGTGGCGAGCACCGTTCTGGTGCGGGATGTTTGTTGGCATCGCAGGCCATTTCATCAAGCAAATGGTGGACGAGCCGCCAGAGTTTAAGCGTTTGTTGGCACAGCATGCCACGCTGCAGCATCCTACGTCGGAGGCTCTTCGAAGCAATTGGCGCGGTATTCTGAGCATCATGTTCACTAGCTCAATGTGGTCCGTCGCGTGTTGCTCGTCTCGTTGCCACAGCAGCAGCCAGATCTGACACAACGTGCAGGAGCACTGCGATATACATGTTCGCCGTGTGGGTGCCTACATATCAACTAGAAGAGCTGGATCCCCCTCTTGAGGCGTCCTTTTCCATCAACGCTTGCATGATGTTCCTGCTCTTTTTCATTATGATGACCATGGGGTGGCTCAGTGACTCGTGCGTGGGGTTGTAATCGCGAGATGTGTGTATCAAACGCACGTTCGTTCCATGCACTTACATACGCTGCACAGGTTGGGTCATGTGTTTATCATGAAGAGTGGGGCCCTGCTTGGGGTGTTGGGCGCCGTCCCAGCATTTCTCCTTGTTGGCACAGGCGGTGTTATGTACGTTCCAAACTGGCACTGTGTCGAACCGAACAGCGTGGCTGTGTTCTTGCTGCAAGAGCTTCTGGGGGCGTCACAGGGTAGCTGTTTTTGTTGCTGTTTTGATTTTGCAGAGCGACCGTTGTCGGCCAGCTGATTATGGCCACTGCCCTCGCTGGCATTGGCGCCCCGCTCGGTGTATGGATGGTGCGAGTTTGCCCTCCTCACACTCGATTCTCTTCGGTTGCTGTTGGCTACAACGCCGCCATGGCAATGTTTGGTGGCACGGCCCCGCTTGTGGGAGCTGCTCTCATCCGCTGGTTTGGGTCCACGGGTGCACCTGGTGCGTGGGGTCAAGCCGTCTCGCACCGTTCACAGACACTAACTGCTTGTTTTGTTTTGCACATGTCAGGGGCGTATGTTGCCCTGACCAGCCTGGCAGCCCTGCTTTCCGTCATGTACGCCCAGCGAAGTCTTGGTGTGCGCGATCGCCCGCTGCATCAGCCTTCGACAAGATTCCACCAGCTTGGGCCAGAGCAGCACTCCACTGACCCTGAGCCCCATGCCAGTCGTGATACGGTCGCTGCGCGTGTGTCCGTAGAGCTTCCTTCTGTGGATGTCAACCAGTCTGACGGTGGTGGCGAGTCGTCTTGAGTCGACCGATGCATCGACGTGCCTTCTTTGTGAAAATTTGAGGAAAATCCAAAAGAAATGTTTCATGAAAATTATTTTGTGCCAGGCTGTTTGTTGTTGAGCCGCATGTCACCTGCTTGGCAGTGTTGTCGACAACTGGTGCTGGTTCACGCGCGACCTGTGCTCCATTTTCAGTAAGCCTCAAAGATGATGGAACCTGCGAAGATTCTGGCCATCATGGACTTGGTCCTTGGTGTGTCCGTGCTGTTGGATGGTGTTGTTTGCATTATCTGGACGTTTGACACGGTGTTCCAACTGGCGCTGCTCATCATCGGTGGTTACATGATCTTCTTTGGTGGGTACATGCTGCAATTCTTTGTTTGAAAATGCGTCGTTGATACTCACGTGGATATGTTGTTGGGCTGGTGTCGTTGGCAGGCGCGTGCGTCGTGTTGCTGTCGCTCAAGGGAATGGCGCTGGTCGACACATACGCCCCGTTCATGAACACCAACGCTGGCAAGCTTTTCGCTTACACATTGTACGTGTGGGCGGTTTTAACGCTGTGGTATCACAAGACTATCAAATCACTGACCTGTTTGGCGGCGCAAAACGACTTTGCCGCAGTTTGCTGGGCTTGACCATTTCCATCATTGACGCCTCGTGGTTCGCCATCATTCTGATGATTTTCGTCATCATTGTGGAGTGCGTAGCCGCCTGTTTTGTGCCTGGTGGTGGTGATGGTCTCACACTTGTCTTTGCTTGTTTTCAGTCTTGCATACATCCCATTGACGTTTGTGCCTGCGTACAAGGTGAGCAGTTGTGAGCGCAGTACGGCGCAACCGTTCTTACTCCGATTGTCTGTTATTGGGGTTCTGCCCTCAGGACTACAAAGCTGGGCACTTGCTGGGTGGGGGTCCCGCTCAGCAAGATGACAAGACGCAGGCAAACCCCGCTCACAGCGGGCCGCCACCAGCAGCCGCACCTGCTGTCCCCCCGGCGACTCAGCTTTGATGCTGCTGCCGGCGTTGTTTGTTGTGGCCGCGGCGTGGGAGTTTTGGATGGGCGTGGACATTGTACATGGCAACGAGCCCGCGCACGGTCGCTCGCATGTTGTTCTCTAGTAGTGTGTAGTATCGAAGGCGAGTGTAGTGCTGTGAACCATTGCTGTTGCAGTTGCTGTTGCTGTTGCTGTTGCTGTTGTTGTCAAACGAGCTTCACCACCGATCGAGGCGCCAAGGCCTCAAACTTCTTGGTCAGTTCGCGTAGCTCTCTTCGTTGTGATCGCACGATGGTCTCGTTTTCTTCGGTGAGAAGCTTGATTTTCAACTCAAAGCCGGTTTTCATCATCCGCATTTCTTCCCGAAGAATCTGCAGCGGGGGCGAGGGGTGTGAGTGTTGTAGAACAACCAGCGGACAGACAATCCATGACGCACAGCTTCAAACGAGTCGTCGTAGTCATCCCCTGTATCTGGAAGATGGGCCGCGAGAGCTTCTGCAACTTGTTTCTCTGCCAATGCAAGCTGCTTTTTCAGGCGTTGCACCTCGCGCTTGAGCAACAACACTTCTTGACGAGACTCTGCAACTTCGCGCATCATCTTTGATTTACGCGCTGCGGCGCCCCTGGTTTGAGCCGCCAAACAAAGATGCTCATGAGTTGACACATCGCCACGATGTCACAACACACGACGCGACGCACTGCTCCACCCGTGTTGCTTGGTGCTGGGCGCTCTCTAGTTGAGACTGCAACAGGTGGACCTCCTTGTTCCGACCTGCCAGCGCAGAGTTCGCCGTCATTGCCTCACGGACTGCGGCAGCCTTCGCTTCTTCGAGCTTCGCAACTCTATCGCGGAGTTTTTCAAGTTCTGGAGAGGCACGGAGTTGCTCCAATTGCTCTTGCAGGCGATGCATCTGCTCATTGCCACAGGGCCAACACGACATAAGCATACACAAGCGGGGGATCATGTGTGCACTTTGCACCCACCTCGGAACGTGTGCTTGCCTGTGACGCAGGTGCAGCCGTTCCACTTGTCCCAGGTGCACCATCGTCGTTCGTGTGTGGAGAGGGCTTCTGTGTCGCGTCGTCGTCGGCGGCTTCACTCTGTTTTGCATCCTTGGACCAAGACTCCGCGGCAACCTTGGCGAGCTGCGAGCTCGTGGCAGCCCAAGCGTCAGCGTCACCGTGTTCCAAGATGAGGTCCTTGATATGTGCATGTAGGCGCTGGAACACATCAAAGGCGGTGTACCCATTGCCATTGACGCTGCTTGAAGAGTCATGGAAGCTGAAGAGAAGACAACCAAGCGGCCCACACGTCAACATGAGATTGTGACGACATGACTGATTCACCAGGCAGCCCGACACCCAAACGCCCCACGCCCAATGCTACCATGTGCGAAGCTTCTCCACAAAAGGAACAGGGTCCAGGTGCTGCTCGAGACGAATCTGCAAAGCGGCTGCTTCCTGTGACGCACGCTCACTTTCGGTACGTAGGCTGGCCAACTCCTGGCGAGAGGCCACAGCTGCCTCATTCTGGGGGGCAGGTCAAGGAAGGGGAGACACGATGTGAGAGGCACCCTTGCACGCGAGACCGAATGCACAACTACAACGCGTGGTAGAGCGTACCAAAGCACCAATTTCCTCCAGAAGCTCCTTTTCGTTCGCGGAAGCAGCCGACACTTGGGACCCCAGCTTCGACACCAACGATTCCCGCTCCATAGCTGCGTCTGCTGAAACCTTACGAGACAATTGTTGGGCGACCTCAAGCTCCTTCTCAGCCTTGTGAAACTTGGAAGTAACGTCCTCGAGGGCTTCGCGCTGCCCTCGCACCTTCTCCTGCAGCTGTCCAAGCGCCTTGTTCGCAGCGTTGGCAGACTGGCGCGCGGCCGCACAGGACGACTCTGCAGACGCTGTTGCGGCTTGTGATGCTTGCAGCTCTGCTTCCAACTGGCCGATGCGTTGCGTCAACTTGCTCTGCTTGGCCCGCAGCGAGGCCAATTGCTTCGCGCTGTCATCCTTGGGCAGCGGCATGGAAGCAGCGGACGCTGTCGCCGGTAGTAACTGCCGGGAGCTAGGCGTGGTGGTGAAATTCGTGTCTCCGAATCCAGATGCATCAGCTATTGTGGCGGCTCGGGCAGAGAGCGTCTGCACAGCGGCTAATAGAGCTTGGTTACCCGCCAGGATCCGCGTAGTCTGTGGCATAATCAACATCAACAACGGGCTGGTGACTCACGCTCACGCAGCCCACAGCCCAGTTGCCACTACAATCACATACGGCAGTGGTGTCCGTGACAAATGCTGCCTGTAAAGCGCTGGTAACGTCAAGTGCTGGGGTTGGTGCTGGTGCCTCATCTCGACGGCCAGTAGCTGTTGCGTGTCCGTGCAGGTACAGCAATGAAACACACGGGAGGTAGGCGTAAATACCTGGACAGCACACTTTGGTCGTCACACGTTTGTGCTCCACCCACCTGCAAGGGGAGGCAACGCCGACGGTGGGGCGGCTGGATGACTACCACGGCGAACGATCTCACGCGCAAGCGGGCCGGATGTTCTGCGCAGAGAACTGCTCCACCACCATCATCATTGGGCTCCCAACACATCATCATTGTGCACGCGCCGCCTGTGCGGCAACCGTGGGTACGTACCAGTCCACCAGAGAGAAAAGCGATGAGAGGTCGGGGACCGCGACAAGATCTTGCAACAGTGGCGACGTCTCGCCAATGGAGCGAATGGAGGATGGCCTGCGGGGCTGTTGGCGCGGTGTGCCGGTGTGCGGTTCACCTGTCGTCTCCACCTGCACCGCGATGGAACGGACGAGCGTGGACCACCGGACACACGTCACACAGACTCTGCAAGAACGGCAGTGGCACCGCACCAACAACACGCACCTGAAGCAAAGCTTCTTCCAACACTCCGCGTCGTGCATCCACCAGATGATGGAGGCGAAGCTGCGCACGGAGTCAACGCACAGGCATGTGTGTGGGCGATTGCCGAAACAGCCACCGCACTGGCGCTGCAAACAATACAGACGTGCAAACGACAGTACGCACGCAAAGCGCGAGCCGGTGCACGGCCTCATTTGCATCAGAACATCCAAGCGCTGTTATGACTTTGGTTGTCTCCTGGCACTGTCCGCACCAAGCATTGCAAACATGAGAACCAACCACACGTACGGAGAAGAACACAGGAACAACACAACACACCTGGTCCATGGCACGCGAAAGATCCCTCTCCACTGCGGTAGCTGCAGACCCTGACGACACGTGTCCCATGTTTGACTTGCAGCCACCATGGGGCTCTGTTGCGGCTGCTGTTGCCTGTACAACTTGCGTGCGATGCAGGTGCAACCGCAGCAGCAGTCCCCGGATCGCGGGGACGTATTTGTCCGGCTCTGATTGCCAAACAGCCAGGGGTAACACATTGGCACCAAGCCTGCCCTACCAAAACCTACATACCCATGCTTGACGTCGACTCTCTATTCCATTCCGACTCGAGCCGTGCACCGCAACAAGGCTTGAACGCCAGCGTGATCTGATTCTTCAGTTGAGCAGTGCTTTCCCAAATCTGAGGCGTAATGTTTCAGTTGTAGTCACAAACAACCCCAGCCTCTAGTTCCATTGCAACTTCGTTGGCGTAATGAAAATGCGACAGCCGTGGTACTTGACCGTAACTACACCCTGGTAGGCTCCTCGCGGGATGTGGGCTTTGATGTCCGCCATGAAGCCGAATCGCTGTGGAGGGGGGAAAAAGCCGCGTCAGCCCCCACAAGCGCATGACGATTGCATGCAACATGGCAGCCGC
>Ga0213833_1001655_pt1 | contig 15591 bp, 10 predicted proteins | sample SWATP21_FD_160575 | JGI IMG/M metagenome (GOLD analysis project Ga0213833, IMG submission 160575) | Coastal seawater microbial communities from Marineland, Florida, United States - SWA TP2 #1 | ecosystem: Environmental > Aquatic > Marine > Coastal | place: USA: Florida | collected 2016-08-14
ATAAACCCGAGCCCGGTGATTTTATCCGCCCGGCCCTGAAGCGCGGCCTGTCGATAGAGCGCAATCTGGGGGTGAACCCCTATCGCTTTGGTTTGATCGGCTCAACCGATAGCCACACCGGGCTGGCGACCGCAGAGGAAGGCAACTTTGCGGGTAAGTTGGCCAGAGATTCCACCCCTGAAACCAAGTCGCGTGAAGATGGCCGCAAGAATTTCGCCAGCGGCTGGAGCATGTCGGCTTCGGGTATGGCGGCGGTGTGGGCGCAGGAAAATACCCGCGAGGCGATAATGGCTGCGTTCAAACGGCGCGAAGTTTACGCCACCACAGGGCCGCGCATTGCCCTGCAGGTTTACGGCGGTTGGCAGTTTGCGGAGGCGGACCTTGCGACTCCAGAGCACTGGCGCGCCAAGGGCGTACCCATGGGCGGGTTGTTGCCGGCCCAAGAGGCCAGCGCGGCGCCGGGTTTTGTGGTGCAAGCCCTGAAAGACCCGCAATCTGCCAATCTCGACCGTATTCAGGTAGTCAAAGGCTGGATTGATGCCGACGGGCAGGAGCACGAAGTGGTGTACGACGTGGCCTGGTCCGGCGACCGGCAGCCGGGCAGCAATGGCCGCTTGCCCGCCGTGGGCAATACCGTTGATCTTGGCAGCGGGCGCTACAGCAATAGCATCGGCGCCGCGTCGCTGAGCACCTACTGGTCAGACCCGGATTTTGACGACAGTATTCCCGCCTTCTACTACGTGCGTGTGCTGGAAATTCCCACGCCACGACATACTCTGCTGGACGCCATAGCGCTCGGCGAGAGCAAGGCCAAAGAGGGGGCTTCCATTATTCAGGAGCGCGCTTACAGTTCGCCGCTGTGGTACCGGCCGTGAGGAAATTCATCAGATTTGCGTGCGGCCCGTAGGCCCGATTAAGCCGCAGGCGTATCGGGCGTGTGCCTGCAGGAACTCAACACAAACAAGGTAGACACAAAAAAGGGGTGCTCACTGGCACCCCTTTTTTTTGTAGCAGACAAATGCAGCGCAATCAGAACGCAGGCTTTTCGTCGCTTTCTTCGTAGCGCGTTACGCTATCGAGAATTTCCTGCTTGGCGGCAGCGGCGTCATCCCAACCTTCTACCTTCACCCATTTGCCGGGTTCCAGATCTTTGTAATGCTCAAAGAAATGTTGAATCTGGTTGCGCAGCAACTCGGGCAGGTCTGTGGCCTGCTCAACGCCACGGTAGATCGGGCTCAGCTTGTCTACGGGCACGGCCAGCAGCTTGGCATCAACGCCAGACTCGTCAGTCATTTTCAGAACGCCCACGGGGCGGCAGCGAATAACAGAGCCAGCCAGCAGCGGGAAGGGCGAGGGCACCAGAACGTCAACGGGGTCGCCATCTTCAGACAGGGTGTGCGGCACATAACCGTAGTTGCAGGGGTAGTGCATACAGGTCGACATAAAGCGGTCAACAAAAATAGCGCCGGAATCCTTGTCTACTTCGTATTTTACCGGGTCGGCATGAGCCGGAATTTCGATGATGACGTTGATTTCGTCGGGTATGTTCTTGCCGCTCGGCACTTTATTCAGGCTCATGGAGATCCTCTAACTGTTTGCTGTACTGGAAGGCCGGCTGGGGTAAACCAACCCGGCCAGACGTGGCGAAAGGCGCGCATTATACAGTTCTGCGGCGCCAGCGAGAAGTCAATTGGGCATTTAATGAGCAAGCTGAAGGCCGTGGCTAATTCGCATTTGCCCGTATTTGCTGCTATACCCATACCACTCAATAAGACTAATAAGGCAATAATCAGGCATATCAGCAGTAATCATTCACCGGGCGATTGAGGGCATTTTTATGACCGATTATATCGTGGTACCCCCGTTATTCGGGGCTGTTGGGTTGATCTGTGCATTTATCATCTATTCACTCGTCAAACGCTATCCGGCGGGTGGCGACAACATCACAAAAATTGGCGACGCTATCCACATGGGTGCCATGGTATTTATGCACCGTGAATATCGCACGCTGGCCATGTTCGCAGCGGTTCTGCTCGTCATTTTGTACTTTACCCCCGGCCTCGGGCCAAAAACGGCGCTCGCCTTTGCGGTGGGCGCATTGTCGTCGGCGCTGGCCGGTTACATAGGCATGTTCACGGCCACCAAAGCCAATGTGCGAACCACCACCGCAGCTCATGAAAAAGGTGCATCCGAGGCGCTGACTGTTGCCTTTTTCGGCGGCTCGATTATGGGCTTGTGTGTAGCTTCGCTCGGCTTGATCGGGCTCGGCTCACTCTACTGGTACTTTGGCGGCGACCCGGTAACGGCCCACTATATTCACGGTTTTGGTATGGGGGCATCGTCGGTGGCCCTGTTCTCACGTGTTGGCGGCGGCATATTCACCAAAAGCGCGGACGTTGGCGCCGATCTGGTTGGCAAAATCGAGGCCGGTATTCCCGAAGATGATCCGCGCAACCCCGGCGTAATTGCCGACAACGTGGGTGATAACGTAGGTGATGTGGCAGGCATGGGCTCGGATATTTTCGAATCCTATTGCGGCTCCATGATCGCCGCCATCGCCATTGCCTCCACCATGGCCGCCAGCACGCTGGGTGGGCAGCAATCGCTGATGTTCCTGCCGCTGGCACTGGCCTCCATCGGCCTGACCGCTTCCATTGTCGCCATTATGCTGGTCAAGGGTTTGTCATCAAAATCACCCGAGGTGGCGCTGCGCATTGGCACCATATCAGCGGCGGTACTGTTTATTGCCACCGCGTGGCTTCTGATTGGCAAAATGGGCCTGAGTTCAAATATCTGGCTGGCGGTAGTCACCGGCGCAGTTGGCGGAATTGTCATCGGCCTGGTTACGGAGTATTACACCGCCTCTGAGCCCGTTAGAAAAATCGCCCGCGCCGGCGAAACGGGTGCGGCTACCGTCATGATTGCAGGCCTGGCCGTAGGCATGCAATCAGTGGTGGTGCCGGTGTTAACCATCGGCACCATTATCTATGTCTCCACCGAGCTGGCGGGGCTTTATGGCGTAGCCATTGCAGCCGTGGGCATGCTTTCTACCGTGGGTATGACCATGGCCATAGATGCCTACGGCCCGGTGGCAGACAACGCAGGCGGTATAGCCGAAATGGCCGGCCTCGGTAAGGAAACGCGCGACATTACCGATTCGCTCGACGAGCTGGGCAATACCACTGCCGCCATTGGTAAAGGCTTTGCCATCGGTGCGGCGGCATTGGCAGCGCTTGCAATCATTGCCGCGTTTATAGAAGTGATGCAACACAAAGACCCCAGCTTCACCCTGAACCTTGGCGACCCGAAAGTGCTGGTGGGCATGTTTATTGGCGGCATGCTGCCCTTTTTGATCGCCTCCATCACCATGACGGCGGTGGGCGATGCCGCCTTTGAAATGATCCATGAAATACGGCGTCAGTTTCGCGAAATTGCCGGGCTGCTCGAAGGCACAGCAGAACCCGACACCGCCCGCTGTGTGGATATCGCTACAAAAGCCGCCCTGAAAAAAATGATACTGCCCGGAGTGATCGCCGTGGCCGCCCCCGCTGTGGTGGGTTTTGGTCTGGGCGCAGAATCACTGGGCGGCATGTTAGGCGGCGGTTTGCTGGGATGTGTACTGCTCGCCCTGACAATGGCCAACGCCGGCGGCGCCTGGGACAACGCCAAAAAATACGTAGAAAAAGGCAATCTCGGTGGTAAAGGTTCAGACGTTCATGCAGCAACGGTGGTGGGCGATACCGTGGGCGACCCCTTTAAAGATACCTCCGGGCCATCAATGAATATTCTGATTAATGTTATGGCGATTGTCAGTTTGGTGATTGCGCCTATTTTGTAGGTTCTGGAAAGTGAATCGGTACTTACGGGCTGTGACAGCGGCCCGTTGATTATCGAGGATACAATTTTTTTGACTTGAATGTATTCGGGCATACACTGAAGGGAATAAAAAATAATAGCGAATACAGGGAGGTGAGGTGGGCATGCCAGAATCAGTTTGTGGGAAGCATCTCAGATTGATGTGCTATATCACGTCCTCACGACGTATATTTCGATGTTATGCTCACGACTAGATTAAGAAATTTGGTTAATAAGGTATTTATATGAATTTAAAATTCGCAGAAGATGACGTAACTACCGAGTTCGAAGCGGATGAGGATGAGGTTGCGGTTCAATACGATATTGCAAGCTACCCATCGGACTACACATTATCCGGCATTTCTCAGATGTGGAAAGATGGTGACATTGAAATTCCAGACTACCAGCGAGAGTTTGTCTGGGGAATAAAGCAATCATCTCTTTTGGTAGACTCCTTTTTAACTGGCCTACCTGTGCCGCCAGTATTTTTCTATATTGACGAGAATAATATGAATCTCGTCATTGATGGGCAGCAGAGGATTTTAAGTATCGTTTTCTTTATGGAAGGATACTTTGGAAAAGAAAGTACACATGGAAAACGACAGGTATTTAGGCTCTCTGGGCTTGGCGGCGCGAATCCTTACAATGGTAAAAAATTTGACGACTTGGATGAATCCGACCAAAGAAAGTTGAAGCAAGCAGTATTGCGAGCCATCAATATCAGACAGCTTAATCCGATCGGAGAGAGCACCAGCGCTTATCATATATTTGAAAGATTGAATACCGGAGGAACTCCGTTAAAACCTCAAGAGATTCGTAACTGTGTATTCCGTGGTGAATTTAGCAGCCTGTTAAAAGAAGCCAACAAAGACCCAAACTGGCGTTTAATCCTGGGCAGACCAAATTTAGATAAGCACCAAAAAGATGTAGAGCTTTTGTTAAGGGTATTTTCTCTTGTTGGTTCACAAGGTGAATATGAAAAGCCAATGAAAGAATATCTCAATAAGGCAATGAAGAAGCATCAAGCCGGAAATTCTAAAAAGGTAGCTAATTTCCTGAAGATATTCCCGGAGGTCACTGAGCATATAATCTCTGAGCTAGGAGAAAAACCATTCAACTTGAGAGGCCCAATAAACATTTCAGCTTTGGATTCTGTTATGTCCGTATTAATTGAAAATCATTCCAAATTGTCTAAATTCAGTCTTTCACAAAGGTTTAATGAACTGATTGAAGATGACGAATTTTTGGAAGATACAAGTGTAAATACTACGGACACTAAAACTGTTAATAGCAGAATATCTCGCGTTAAATACGTTTTATTTGGTGCCTAAATGAGTTATGTAAATCATTTTCGGCATGCCGATGATGTTATTGCTCATCTTGATACAGTGATGCCGTCAATAACTGACCCGTTATTGCAAGCCAAATATGTAGGTTTTGTGTCAGTCGCTGCTGTTACTGTATATGAACAAGCAGTGAAAGAAATATTTATTAATTTTGCTCAAAGAAAGCACAAGGTTCTTGGTAATTTTACAGAGGCCTATTTTCATAGGATAAATGGGAAAATAAAAATAAAGGTCATCCATGATGAATACATCTCAAAATTTGGCGACAAATACCAAAAAAGGTTCAAGAAAAAACTAGGTAAGGCATCTAAGGATTACTTGGTTTCAAATAGGAGAGACCTAAAAAGCTCATATGCAAATTTAATCACTTGGCGAAACGACTTCGCTCATGAAGGTAAAATCAACTCAACAACCACATATAGAGAGGTGGTTCAGGCTTATGAGGATGGGAAAGAGGTAATCCATTGTCTCGCTGAGACCATGACCAGATAATAGCATAACAAAGCGTTGCACCGGACAAGCCGGTGAACGCGGCGTTATGTGTCCAACCTACCCACGAAAAGTAGGCATCTCATTTCCCACTAATGGACTTGTCCGAGAATCCTAGACACTTCCGCACTACCCCTCGCGCATTCATCTCGGAAGTGCCTGAACGGCTCGGTGCCCCGGCGCACTGCTTGTAAAAATGGATCGACTCCGTAAAGCCGGACCAGCGGGATTTCAAGACCCAGCAATCCCCCGGAACTTGCAAACACGCCCGTCACGGGGCAGGGTATACCGTTGATGTTTAACCTGTAGAGTGCCGGGCACCGCCTATGGATTCAATTGATGTGAAGCGCAAGTCACCCTCCTGCGGCGAAAGCTCGGATTTCATCGCCTCCCTGAGCGCCGAGGCCATTGCCTCCGCTGCCGCTAATCATCCCTACCTGCAAGCCTTTCGCGACGGTGATTTCCCGAATGTTGAGTTGGCGATACGCGACTTCGCATTTCAATATGGCTGTTACAGTAACGCCTTTACCGGCTATGTCTCGGCTGTAATCAGCAAGCTAGAGCAGAAAGATCACCGCGACATTTTGCGCGCCAATCTTGCCGAAGAACAGGGCAATGCCCACGATGCCGACCTGCCGCCCGCCGTGTTGGCTGCCGTTGCCGGGCAACCTCATCGCCTTCTTTACCGGCATTTTCAGGAAGCGCTGGGTATTGATGAGGCGTATCGGCAGCGGCAGCAGCCAATACCATTAAGCCGGAACTGGCAGCAGCAGTTCGCGCGGCTCTGCGAAACCAATGCCTGTGTCGGTGTGGGGGCTCTCGGTATTGGTACCGAGCTGATTGTTTCGCGTATATATCAGCAGATTCTCGCGGGGCTGAAACAGCACAGTAATCTAAGCATCACTCAGCGCGTGTTTTTTGACCTGCATAGCTTTTGTGACGACCAGCACGCCGCCGATTTGTTGATGATTACTGAAAACCTGGCCCGAGACGACGAGGCCCGCCAACAGATCGCCTATGGAGCGCGTGCGGCAATAGCAATGCGGGTTACGTTCTGGGATGCAATGCTGGAGCGGGCGGTGCGAATTGCTCGCCCGGATTGGACGGAAGTACAAAGCACCTCTATGGAACGCGGCCTTATGGAGAACACAGTTATCTGATGGATACGCAGCAGGTTTACGACAGTAATGCAGAAAAGTGGCTTCGGCTTGCCCCCAGTTCATTGTCCGATTTTACGGCGCGGCCCTTGGTATTCGAGGCCTGTGGCAATGTAGCCGGGCGCTCTGTGCTGGATATCGGCTGTGGCGAGGGTTACTGCGCCAGAGAACTGAAGCGCCGGGGCGCGGGTGACTACCTCGGTGTTGATCTGTCTGAACAGATGATACAGGCAGCGCAGCTGCAGGAAGCGCAAGACCAATTCGGTATCGACTTTCGTGCATGTAATATTGTCGACTTTGAACCGACGCAGCAGTTTGATTTGTGCATTGCGGTTTTTCTTTTCAACTATTTACGCGTTGAGGAGATGAACCGTGTTTTTGCTATGGTTAATCGGGCCTTGAAGCCCGGCGGCGAATTTATATTCAGTGTGCCTCACCCGTTTTTCCCTTTCGTTCGCTCGGTGCAGGCAGCGCCCTTTTACTTTTCGGCCAAGGGGAAGAATTACTTTGCCGATGTAGATGCGCAGTTTGAGGGCGAAATCTGGAAGCGCGGTGGCGAGCCTTTGCATGTGCAGTGCGTTCACAAAACGTTGACTGATTATTTTTCCGGTCTTCGCGGTGCCGGGTTTTCCACGTTGCCCGAAATTCAGGAGCTGACGGTGACGCCGGAGCTGGCCGCTACCGACGAAGCCTTCTTTGCGCCGCTTTTAAACGAACCCCTGCATATGTTGTTCAAAATCGCCAAATGACAGCGGAGTCTGCTGCCAGCAGTGCGTCGTTCAGTAGCACCCTGATCGGGCGTTTGTTTGAGCATGCAGCCGAGCGGCCAGATCACCCGGCAATAGCGACAACGGATGTTTCCATCACCTATGCCCGGTTGGCCCGGCTAGTTGTTGCGCAGGCGAGCTTGCTGCAGGACGCGGGCGTAGTTCGTGGCTCGACGGTTGGCATTCGCTGCGACGATGAAATTTCGCATTTGCTGCTGTGTCTGGCGGCAATTTATTGCGGCGCCACATCCTGCACGATTCCCAGTCACGAATCTGACACGCAGCAAAACGCTTTGATAGAGCGCTGCGGTGCTACGCGAGTTTTAGAGCGCCGCGACGTGCCGGATTTTGGCCAGCTTGACGAGCTTTTGCCGACAGCGCCCGCGTCAGAAAACCAGGCGAGTATCCTGTTTTCTACCTCGGGCACTACAGGCGCACCGAAACTGGTGATACACAGTGACGGCGATCTTGTAGCGCAGGCCCATCGACATATTGGTGATGAGCAGGAGCGCTTTGCCTGTCTCGCTTCCATCGAACACAACTTTGCCAAACGGCACCGACTGTATTGTGTGGCGATGGGGGCGACCAATGTATTCCCCGGTACATTGGGCAACTCGCTGGTCGAGCGGTGCCTGTCGCTGCAGGTAAATGTGCTTCATGTTTCTGCCTTTCAGGCTCAGGAGCTGCTGGCGCTCGATGACATAGACAGGCTCTCCGGGCTGCGACTGAAGCTGGGCGGTTCCCATGTTGGGTCGTCGCTGCGCCGGCAATTGCGCGAGAAAATCACTGCGCAATTACAGGCCGGGTACGGCACCACTGAAACGGGCGCGATCGCATTTACAGATCCCGCTGATGACGATGCCGGTATCAGCGTCGGCCTCGCCTTGCCCGGTATAGAAATTTGCGCGGTAGACCCCGACCGCAAACCTCTGCCTGCGGATGAGCGCGGTGAACTGGCGGTTCGCTGTGAGGGCATGTTTCGCGGCTATCTGGATAACCCGGAGCTGACCGCCACGCGACTCGACAATGGTTGGTTCTATACGGGCGACATCGGTTTTCTCGATAGTAAAGGGCGCATTCATATCAGTGGCCGGAGTGACGATATGTTTGTGTTCAACAGCATGAACATTTACCCGCAGGATATTGAATCGGTGATTCGCGAACATCCGGGTGTCAGGGAGGCCGTGGTGCTGCCCAGAGAATCATCTGTGCATGGCAATATTCCTGTCGCGCTCGTTGTGCTCGGCGGCAGTGCCAAGAAGCAGTTGCCGGCGCTGAAAAAATTCGTCAAGAAACGCGTCGGGGTCAGAGCGCCAAGGCAATATATCGTCGTCGATACGATACCCACCAATGCCTCAGGAAAAATTGCTCGTCGCGAAGCCGTTACCATTCCGGGCAGGAATGATCAGTTGCGGGCAGATCTGATCAGGATAATAGACCCAAAGGTAAAACAGCGGGTAAAGCCGGCGCTGCTTCGGGGTTTTGTTCAGGGCAAAGCGGATGTCGCCCTGCGCCGCTTTGAGATGGACTCACTGGAGCGACTGGAGCTGCTGCTTACGTTGGAGACAGGTTACAACATCGTTGTACCTCCAGCTATATTTAACAGCTTTCGCTACTTGGGTGACTTAGTGGCCCACATCCTTTCGCCAGAAAGTGGATGTGAGACTGAGGACAACCAGCAGGCGGAGGCCTTAACTGAACAAGCCGTTGCGACTGATTTCGGAGCGCCGGTCGGAAAAGTGCCCGGTGTAGTGTGTTTGTTCCGGCGTGTATTTCGGGTCAGCCCTGCAATAGTTCAGTTAAACAAGGCGTTGATGACGCTGGAAAACCGGCTGACACCCCGTGAAGTGATGCAATTAACTGAGTGGCACGCCAGCGGTCACCTGCTTCCGGAGGGTGCCGAGGAGCGCAGACGCGCGATTGTATCGCGCTGGTTGCGTGGTATGCGGTCACTGTTGGAAAAAAGCAACAAGACTGCGCCTGAGCCCTTCGTGTCGCGCAGGGTAGTCCCCACGGCACGGCTTTTCACAGGGCCGGGTTCTCCGGAGGACAAAACCCTGATGATTTGCTTTCCTCCCAGTGGCGGTCGCAACTTGATGATGTCGAATACCGTGTTTTTACAGCATGTGGACGCTTCGCGAGTGGATGTTCTCATGCTGTCTGAAACCCTTAACCGCAAGTACCGTAACGGTATTCCCTTTATTGGTCGCAATCTCAAGGAGATTGTCCTCTGGCTTGCCGGGCAGCATTGGATCAAAGATTATCGGGATATCGTAACTATTGGCTGCAGCGCCGGAGCCCCGCTGGCCCTGACGGTAGCGGGCCAGTTGAACGCGAGTGTCGGTCTTAGTGTTTGCGGGCGCTTTTATCGCAAGCGCCATCTTTTGGCCAATCTGAGTCGGGCCGTGTCGATTTACCGTGCCCGGCGTAATATGCGCAGTTTGCGCATGATCTACGCCTATGGAGTGGACGATGCCCGCGACAGAATGTTCGCTGAACTCATGGCGCCTTTTAGCTCTGGTGAAAAGCTGCCGGTGGCATTCAGTGATAGATCTGTAGGCCATGAAATACTTGGGCAGTTGCTCGATCGGGGTGAACTGCGCGAGTTTCTTGAGCGAACGGTACTTGAGTTTACAAGTGAAAGCGTTGCCACAATGGCTCCGAAAATATGAATACCCTTACTTTCTTTATTAGTGTCTCATTCGTATTGTTCTGCCTTTACATGGCGAAGCACGCTGTTCTCGGTTACCAGCGAGCGAGAGCAAGTAGCCGTTGGCCTTCAGTGGAAGGTGTGCTGGTCTCTGTGGAGTTGTGGGGAAACCGAAACATAGACGGCGAAATGGTCGCGGCGAATAATCTGAGGGTCAAATATGATTACCAGATCAATGCTGACGAGTATTCGGGAAATACCGTTGCGTACTATGAATTACACTACCCGGAAACTACGGAGTTCGCGGAAGCTCACCCTGAAGGCTCTCAAGTAAAGGTATTTTATAACCCTCACAACTGTGTCCAGTCAGTGCTTGTTCCGGGCTTGCATCCTGCAAAGCCGTATGGCGGTTTGATTCTGGCGGGTTTTGGCGTAGTTTTCAGTCTTGGTATCTCAGCGGGAATCTGGCTGGGGTATATCGGCTAGTCTCTCGAAAGAATCGTCAACAGCAGATTGGTTGTTCCGCATAACTTGGTGTTCCGGAATAGAGCCGTTAGCTTCGGTGAGGTTCCGGGGGAGAAAAGGTGGCCAGCCACAGCAAACTGCACTGTGACTGGCCGGGGGGGAGCGGGTTCAGAAGGTCAGGCGGCGGCCTGGTCGGCCAGGCCGAGCATTACGGTGTCGCCTTCCAGCCTTACGCTGTAGGCATTGATCGATTGGCTTTCGTCTTCAATGCAGCGGCCGGTTGCCAGCGCAAAATGCTGCTTGTAGATGGGCGAGGCAACCACCAGATCGTTGTCGATGCTGCCTACAATACCGCGCGATAACACATTGGCGCCGCTGAAGGGGTCGTGATTGTCTACCGCAAATACTTCGCCGGCTACGTTAAAAATCGCTACCTGCTTGCCGTTTAACAGCGCAGCCACGCCGGCGTTGGGTGGAATATCTGCCAATGAACATACGGCCGTCCAACTCATGATGCTGTCCTTTTTGGTGTCTGTTGTCATGGGTTCAGGTTCATAAAGTCGCATTTACGCAACGGCAATCAGGTCTTCGCCCAATTCCCGTTCGGCGTCGGTTGCGGGGCGAATCTGGCCGCGCTCCTGCACAAAAACCACGTTGTCATCGCCCTTGTTGCTGTTTACAAAGCTGCGGAACATTTTTACCTTGTCTTCGTTTTCGATGGTGGTTTTCCATTCGCACTGGTAGGTGCCAATCACGTGGGTCATTTCAGCTTCCAACTCGGCGGCGATGCCCAGTGAGTCTTTGATGATCACGTTTTGCAGGTATTCCAGCCCACCTTCGAGGTTGTCCATCCACACGCTGGTGCGTTGCAGGCGATCTGCGGTGCGCACGTAGAACATCAGAAAGCGATCGATGTATTTGATCAGTGTTTCGGTGTCGATATCGGAGGCGAACAGGTCGGCGTGGCGAGGTTTCATGCCACCGTTACCGCACACATACAGGTTCCAGCCTTTTTCAGTGGCGATTATGCCAACGTCCTTGCTCTGGGCTTCTGCGCATTCGCGGGTGCAGCCCGATACCGCCATTTTGAGTTTGTGCGGCGAGCGCAAACCCTTGTAACGGTTTTCAATATCAATGGCGGCGCCAACGCTGTCTTGCACTCCGTAGCGGCACCAGGTAGAGCCAACACAGGATTTAACGGTGCGCAATGATTTGCCGTAGGCGTGGCCGGATTCAAAGCCGGCGTCTACCAGCTCTTTCCAGATAAGCGGTAGCTGGTCTACCGTTGCGCCAAAGAGGTCTATGCGCTGGCCGCCGGTTATTTTGGTGTAGAGCTGGTATTTTTTACCGACTTCTCCGAGCACAATTAATTTGTCGGGTGTGATTTCGCCACCGGCAACACGCGGCACTATGGAGTAGGTGCCGTTCTTTTGCATATTGGCTAGCATGCGGTCGTTGGTGTCTTGCAGGCCGGCGTGTTCGGGCTGAAGAATGTAGTCGTTCCAGCAGCTCGCGAGTATGGACGCAGCGGTGGGCTTACAAATGTCACAGCCGTGGCCCTTGCCATGTTTTGCCAGTAATTCGTCAAAGGATTTGATGCCGCCAACGCGCACCAGATGGTAAATTTCCTGGCGTGTGTAAGGAAAGTGCTCACACAGGTCGGTGTTGACTTCCATTCCCAGTTTGGCAAGTTCGGCGTTGAGTACCTGACCAACCAGTGCGGTACAACCGCCGCAGGTGGTGGCGGCTTTGGTACAGCTTTTCAGATCGCCAACCGTTAGTGCACCACCGGCAACAGCGTTGCACAAGTCACCTTTGGATACGTTGTTGCAAGAACAGATTTGCGCGCTCTCGGGCAGGGCGTCTACGCCCAAGCCAACGGATGCGCTGCCGTCGAGTGATGGCAGAATCATGGCTTCCGGGTGCTCGGGAAGTTCAATGCCGTTGAGTGCAAACTGCAGCAGGTTGCCGTAGTCGTCTGCGTCACCAATGAGCACTGCGCCCAGAAGCTTGCTGCTGTCTTCATTCACAACCAGCTTCTTATAGACTTCGGTTTGTTCGTCGATAAAGGTGTAGCATTTGGCACCGGGGGTGTTGGCGTGCGCGTCGCCTATGGAGGCTACATCTACGCCCATGAGCTTGAGTTTGGTGCTCATATCGGCGCCAAGAAACTGCTTGTCTTCTACGCCACCCAAGACATGGTCAGCCGCGACACGCGCCATTTCATTGCCCGGAGCTATCAAGCCAAAGATACGGCCACCCCACAGGGCACATTCGCCTATGGCGTAAATGGCCGGGTCTGAGGTTTGGCAGTAGTTGTTAACGCTGATGCCGCCGCGCTCGCCAATGTCGAGGCCGCTTTGGCGGGCGAGTTCGTCCTGGGGGCGAATGCCCGCAGAGAACACAATCAGGTCGGTTTCGAGTTCTTCGCCGTCGGCAAAACACATTTTGTGAGTGTGTTCACTGCCGTCGATAATCTGCTGTGTGTTCTTGCCGGTGTGAACCGATACGCCGAGGTCTTCAATTTTCTTGCGCAGCAACTTACCGCCGCCGTCATCAACCTGCACGGCCATCAGGCGTGGAGCAAATTCAACGACGTGGGTTTTCAGGCCGAGATCGTGCAGGGCTTTTGCCGCTTCCAGCCCCAGCAGGCCGCCGCCGACAACCGTGCCAACGCTGCCACCTAGGCTCGCTGTGGTGATGGCTTCAAGGTCTTTAATGGTGCGATAGACAAAGGTGTTACTGCGGTCGTGACCCGGCACCGGCGGTACGAAGGGGAAAGATCCGGTGCCGAGCACGAGTACATCGTACGCGACTTCTATGCCGCAATCGGTTGAGACGGTTTTCTTGTCGCGGTTTACCGCTGTTATTTTGCGGCCGCTGTATACGCTAATTTGATTGTTGTCATAGAAGCCCTCGGTGACCATGTTAAGTGGCTCGGCGCTACGCGTTTCAAACCAGGCTGTCAGGTGTACCCGGTCGTAGGCTGCGCGGGGCTCTTCGCCGAAGACGGTGATATCGAACTGGTCGGCGCGGCCGCTGGCGACCAGTGTTTCAAGAAACTGGTGGCCAACCGGGCCGTTGCCTACCAGTACCAGTCGAGTCGTTGCTGAGGTCATAGTGCCTTCCTTCCTGAATCTCTTAGTCGCCAATCTCGCTGCAGGTTTAGCGCTGTGCTTGCGGTTATGGCTGAGTGCTTGGCAGTAGCTAAGCAATCCGTGTGCCAAAAGCTTGCGCCTTAACTAAGTGACTAATATTAAGGATAAAACGCGGGTAAATATTGGTGCGCCCCATTTTGGCAAGGCGAACTGAATGTGGCGGGGCACCAAAATGGGGCGAGGGTGCAGGCGCTCGCCACTTGCTTGTGCGCGGCGGCTTGTGAACAGGGCAATCAATTTCTTCGAAATAGCGCTGGCGTATCGCACGGCCCGTGAAAACAAGCGTTTTTTCAATGCCATGCGAAGTTGCCGGGATGGTTGGCACAGCGCTTGCTCTAGGCATGGCAAAGCTGATTTTTTTATTGTTCTGGAGTGTGTCATGTCTGGCGGTACCTTGAACCTGCTCAATGTTAAGCAGCCAAACGTTCGGTTGTTGCACCTATCGTGGTTCGCGTTTTTCCTAACTTTCATGGTGTGGTTTAGCCACGCGCCAATGCTGGCTTCTATCAAGGAAGCGTTTGATCTTACCGGCCAGCAGGTTAAAGCTTTGATGATATTGAATGTGGCGCTGACCATTCCTGCGCGCATTATTGTGGGCATGCTGGTAGACAGATTTGGTCCCCGCATTATTTACAGTTTGCTACTTGTCATAGGCGGTGGCCTCTGTGTCGGGTTTGCCTTTGCCGATAGCTACGAGACGATTGCGTTGATGCGCTTTCTGATGGGCTTTATTGGTGCCGGGTTTGTTATCGGTATTCGTCTGGTGGGTGAGTGGTTTCCGGCGCGTCAGGTGGGTTTGGCTGAAGGCGTGTACGGCGGCTGGGGCAACTTTGGTTCCGCCGCTGCGGCCATGACCTTGCCAACGCTGGCGCTGATGTACGGCGGTGATGACGGTTGGCGCTATGCCATTGCAACTACCGGGGTAATGGCTGCACTCTATGGCGTGTTCTTTTATGCCCGTGCGCGCAATACGCCCAAAGGCTCGACCTATTTCAAGCCGAAGAAAAATGGCGGCCTGGAAGTGACCAGCAAGCGCGATCTCTATTTTTACATTGCCATGTGCCTGCCCATGTATGCGGCGCTGGCTACACTAACCTGGAAACTGTCGCCCGCTAATCTCGGCCTGTTAACCGACACGGCCAGCCTGGTTACCTATGGCATTCTGGCGCTGGTCTGTGTGGTGCAGATCAGCCAGATCTTGCGTGTGAACAGTGACCTGCTGAAAGGCCAAGCGGTGCCGGAGTTTCAACGCTACAAGTTCAAACAGGTAGCCATTCTGGATGTAGCCTACTTTGTGACCTTTGGTTCAGAGCTGGCAGTGGTGTCGATGCTGCCGCTGTTTTTTATGGAAACCTTTGAACTCAACGCGGTTACCGCCGGTATGCTCGCTGCCGGTTTTGCGTTTATGAATCTGGTGGCACGGCCGAGCGGCGGTTTTTTCTCGGATAAGTTCGGGCGTCGAAAATCCCTGTCCATTCTTATTGCGGGCCTCGCCGTAGGCTATATGACGCTGAGTCAGATCAACCCCGGTTGGCCTATTGCGCTGGCGGTTATCGCCACCATGGGCTGCTCTTTCTTTGTGCAGGCGGGTGAGGGTGCTGTCTTTGCCGTTGTGCCTTTGGTGAAACGCAGCATGACCGGGCAAATTGCCGGTATGGCCGGGGCATATGGTAATGTCGGTGCAGTGATCTATCTAACGATACT
>Ga0213833_1001657_pt1 | contig 15583 bp, 5 predicted proteins | sample SWATP21_FD_160575 | JGI IMG/M metagenome (GOLD analysis project Ga0213833, IMG submission 160575) | Coastal seawater microbial communities from Marineland, Florida, United States - SWA TP2 #1 | ecosystem: Environmental > Aquatic > Marine > Coastal | place: USA: Florida | collected 2016-08-14
TGGTGCTGGTGCTGGTGCTGGTGCTGGTGCTGGTGCTTCTGCGGGTGCTTCTGCGGGTGCTTCTGCGGGTGAGGTGCCGTCTTCTCCCACAACCGAGACGGACGACCCCAAGGGCACCGCTCAACTGGTTGGTACAGTGGTTTGTGCATGTGTACCAACATCGTCAAATGCATGGTGTAACGCCGACGTGTCCCCTCTTGTCACCGCAGACCCCAGTGAATATGGAGTTCGAGTTTGAGATTGGTGTGTTTGAGGCAGCGTTGTTGCATGTCCGGTCCGCGTTTGGTGGGTGCGACTCGGATACCAGCTCCATGCGAGTGGACGAATGCCCCGTGGTGCTTCCCCCAGTCACCTCGCTGGATGAGCTGCATGGCCCTGGGTCTGGATTTTCGTCGCCACCCTCCGTCTCGACTCACCCACCATCGTCAGAGGTTGAACACAATGGTGACAGTGTGGGTGGGTGGGAGTGTGAGGACGGCAACAATGCGCTGGATGGCGGCGTGGTTCTCCGTGCTACCCACGCTTCGTTCCTCATGCGGTGGGACCCAGTGCATACAAGAACGCGCGCGCGCATTACCACCCTCCAGGTGCTGGATCGAGTTCAAACCGTGGGCAAGGACTGGCAATGGCTTGCTTCGTCTATCGCCGCGCCCGGAGTGGGTGACACTGCTGCGTCAGCGCCGTCAGCGCCGCAAACCAGTGATGGTGGAGGAGTTGGTGGAGCTGCTGCGGCTGGCGAGGAGGACAGCGCTGGTCGACCCACGGAGTTGGTGGTTGTTGACATTGTGTCCCGTGTCCGGCCGGTTCCGCGCGGCGTGTGTGAGGTCGAGGTGAACTGTGCCTTCAACACGCTGCACATCGAATGGAATCCTGACACTATTGCAGCGGTGCACCGCCTTTTTCGTGGCTACATGGTGCCGTACGACCGCACAGCGCCTATGGATGTGGACGTTGACAATCTCCAGTGCAGTGATGTGGCGAAAGTCGGCAGTGGTGTGCTGCAGGATGGTGCAACCACGGCCGCTGCTGTGAGTGGCAATGCTCCCATTGCCTCAACCGATGCTCACGCAGCGACGTCACCTCATGATTCGCAGCGTGCCCACAACAACCAGTCGGATGATGGTGCCGGTGCCAGTGCCAGTGCCGCACCACGAGTGCGGCTGCACCTCGTCCTGAACCGGTTGTCCATGTCTCTGAACAAAGAAGTTCAACGGAGGAAGCTGTTGATGCTGGGTGTACGTCGTGCGGACGTAGTGTGGGAGGCATTTGCTGGGGCTACCAAGCTGCGTGGATCTGTCGGCAACTTGATTGGGACCAATACCAGCACGGGGCTGGTGCCACAGTATCAGCGCATGCTGGGAAGTATGCCAGCCAGCGCATCGGACGGGAGTCATCGTGTGGGTAGTGGTGATGCATGTGCCACATCGCCTTTGTTGGCGTTTGCCATCACCAGCATCGAACCTGGGTCTGAGCTGTACCAGAACATTGACACCACCATCAACATCACCGTGCAGCCTGTGCGGTTTGTGTACATACAGCAACTCGGTTTAGAGGTCGTGGACTACGTCTTCAAAGGAGTGCTCGGCACCGTGCTTATGAACACGGCACAAAGCGCAGAGGCCCTGGCGGTGGCGCAAGGTGTGCAACGGCTTCACATTGAGGCCACCATGCACCGCCCAGTAGTTGTCCTGCCTCGGTCTGCTTTCCACAAGGCCCACGTGATTGCCACCCTGCGTGAGCTCAGTGTGGTCAGCAGCGCCACGCAGCGTTTGCTCACACCCGTGAAGCTCCACAGTGAGTCCGTGGAACATGAAGCGTGGTGTGGAAAGGCACCCGGGTGTGCGAGTGAGGAGTCGAAAGCCCCGGATGACGTCTCGAGTCCGAGACGCAACATGTGTGAGGCTGGAGACGCTGTGCCCGCAGCGGACGGCGTCGAGCCTTGCATCGTACCTGTGGATTGCTTTGCCATTACCATTTCGGAGTTGCAGCTTACCGATGCTCGTCAAAACGTGATGGCAACCACCGAACAGGACGTTGTTCTCAAGTACGTATGCGCACGGCTCTCCACTAAGCTTTCATCATGTTGCGTGCTTTTTTTTCATTGTCGATGTGATATCAAACTGACCCTGCCTTGTGCAGATATGTGCTTCCCTCTGCTGGAGAGCGTGCAAGGGCACACTTTGGTGCTCATATCTCCATGGTTGTGCCCCGGCTTGTTGCTTCGATCAACAGCCGCCAATTTCAGTTGTTGCGACGTGTGTTGGACGACAACATCTCTGCCACTCCCTCGTACCACGAGTCTCAGTTCTCCGTGAAAATTGCGCTTCCGGTGCCTGTGTGGGTACCCGATGCAGCTGCTCCCATGTGTTCCTTGTGCTCCGCACCGTTTTCGATCCTCAAACACAGAGTACGTAGAGACGCTTGTCACCAACAGTGCTTGCTTCGCTGGCGCTTGACCGTCGTGTCTCGTGTGTGCTTGCGTTGTCCTGCTTGGGCGTTTCACTTGTGCAGCACCGGTGTCGACGCTGCGGAGACGTTGTGTGCTGGTCCTGCTGCGACAACCAAGTGTTTGAACTGTCGGACTACCTTCCGGCCCAAGTGTGTGATCGATGCTACGGCACCATTGCGCCCGGGGGCGCCGACGGTGGCGTTGATGACGCACCCGCTCCCACCGCAGATGTTGCAGGTGGAAACCCGGCCTCGGCCACACCGTCGCTCCCTCGACACGACTCACGAGTCGAGTACAAGTACGCAGCCCAAGGGCGCGGCATGCCGATGGCCTTCGAGATCACCATCGCGCAGGTCGACGTGACACTGGCCGGCATAGCGTCGCCGGTGTGCCGTTTGGCAGCCCGCCGGTTTGCGTTTGGGACCACGCGCACGGCGGATGATCGGTCCAGCATCTCCGTTCGTGCGCATAGCCTTGACCTGGAGGACATTCGACCGTCTGTGGCCCACCGTCCGCGCCGGCATCGTTGCCTGCTGCAACCTCGTTGCCATGGCGACGCTGAGCGTGGGGGAAGCAGTGGCACGAACGGCGGTGGTGTTGATAGGGAACTGCAGCACGGGGTGCAGGTGTCCTACACTGCACGGCGCCAGGCAGTGGGGTCTGAAGAGTACGTCCTGCGCATTTCTGACAGCATCCTAACAGTGGTGCCAGACACCATCGTTGCGATCGGTGCATGCTTCGGGCTGGGGGCCAGCGTCAACAGCGATGACCTCGGTGGCCAGGGTGACGGTGAGCCACTGGGCGAGGAAGGAGACAGCGTGCTCGCTGCCCCGCACACCACCCGACGTGAGTCTGCGTTTGTTTCTCACCCCTCCAAGCGCTTTGCTACCGTGCTGGAGCACACCCTGGTACTCGTTGTGCACCAACCCGACATCGTGACGTCCGCTGTGGCGTTGGTGCACGCCAACCTGACCGCCGTGTCGCATCAAGTCCGGGACCACCAGCTGCGAACCAACCGTTTGCTCGCTGGTTCGGCCGAGGAATTGCATGTGGGAATCGTGTGGAGCCACCTCCCGACACCACCTGCTGCGCAGCCGGCGCCATCTCCTACGTCGCGCGGTGCGCACCGTGCGTCACCCACCTCGATGTATGTGGCCAGGGTCGCGATTCCCCGGGCGTTGCAGCTCGCGGGGTGGGGCTCTCCATCTCTGGCACACGATCGTGTGTTGCAGCCCGTGACTGTGTCGTGGCGCATGACGGAGAAGCACGTGGAAGACACAGCGGGGTCGCGTGGCAGGGGTGGGGTTAGTGGCGATGCTGTTGGGAACGCCGCGAACGCTGAGCGCGGTCGTGAAACCTCCGAGCTGGCCGCGCCAAGGGTTGTGGTGCAGCGTGTGACGCAAGTGCAAGCGTCTGCGATTGGGGCAGCGGCCGGGTTTTCTCACGTCACAGTGCTCGGAGACGTCGCTGGTGGATTATCAGCAGCTGTGACGCAGCTCACTGCCACCGCACCAGCCACATCACCTCGGACACAGTCTCCGAGCGTGGAGCACCGCCCTTCAACCTCGTTTCCTGTGTATGATACAGTGTCCCTGCGCTGTCCTGAGGTGTCTGGCATTGCTTTGGACGACGCTGTCGCAACGGCGTGTGTACCTGTTGTCGCTGCCTTTGTATCGGACATTGCGGTTGGCATTTTGCGGCGAGCATCTACGACGTCGCTCACAGCAGAGTTTGCGGTGATCGCGCAACGGTGAGAGAATGCGTGGTTATGTGTTACGTTGTTACCTTTGTTACCTGCACTGTTTGTCACGTCGTTGTGCGGTGCGTGCAGGTTGAACCCTCGGCGGCTGTGCATGGAAGAGTTCCTTCGCCCTTGGACGTTTTCGCTGCGAGTAACACAACAAGCAGCGCGCACAGGTTCGCAGCGGCACGAAGAAAATATTGGCCAGCAGCCTCGCAGTGTGGACATCCAACTGCGAGCCACCAACACGTTTCACATGGATGTGCCGGATGAGTTTGTTACGGCAGTGGCGGCGCTCACTCGGCGATGGGGCCCGCTCCACCCACGCATTGGGGAAACTTGGGCAGCCGCAGTCGTAGCACGGTCTCAAGGTCAGCTGGGGCACGTGATGGGGGATGTTGACGCTATGCAATCAGACGATGGTGGGGATGCCAGTGACGTTGGGGATAGTGGTCCACGAGATGTGGTGGTGATGGATGTGCAGCTACCCACACTCGTGCTTCAGCTGCTAAATGATCAAACGATTGCTCGAAAGCCGATTGTGACAGTGCGTACCTCCTTCACGCTGCCACAACGCGCCACGACTCACGTGACACTTGTTTGTGCGTTTTCTGCGCCACGTGTGTGTTTGTGGCTCTGCCGGTGCCTGTTTTTGTGTGATGTTTCCCAGGCTATCATTGAGGGTGTATCGCTGACCAGGCGATATGATGCACGCCAGTCTGACATGACCGTTAGTGTTCACGCACTGACTGTGCAAGACTGGGCACAGCGGAAGCACCCCCGGTTATGTGCCTTGTTGACATCTCGCTCCCCAGACTCCACCCGCGCGGCTTTGGATCGACTGAACGTAACGACTAGTGTTGTCGACGCAGCAGGAGATCCGTCCACACAGCCGTCAAGCACATGCACCGAACACAAGGGCGATGCAGCAGGTGAGAACAGTGAGAGTAAAGGCGTGGAAGGTGCTGTTGCTGTGGGACCGCCACTCGCCATTGAGGCGGCTTCGGCGCCGCCTCGCCATGATTTGATTCGAGTACGAGTCCGAGCCTGGAATGGGCCACAACGCGCTTCGGCGGTGACCGTTGAAGCAGGAACACTAGCTGTACAGTGGAATCCGGACACCATTGCGGCGTTGCAGGTGTTCCTTGGTCGCATCAAGTCTGGGACGCAGACTTCATCACCCGATGTGGCGCATGGACCACCTGGAAACGACCCTGCCACGCCGGTTCGCGCTGTAGATCAGCATCAAGCCTCATCACCGCCACTAGCCCGTGCTGATGCCATGGGTGCTGGCGTGGAAGTGGGGATGTCGGCTTTGCCTCGCGCTTCGTCTCCATATCAACGCCCGAAGTTTGCGCTCACAGCATCAATGCAGTGCGTGATGTGTTGGTGTGTCTGTACGTGTGCGCCTGTTGGCGTCCTGGCTTTGACTTGTGGCGCGTTTTGTGACAGAACTCTGACCATGGCGCTGAATAAAGAGAAACTTGGGCGGCATTTAATGGAGCTGACCCTGCAGGATGTGCATGCTGACTGGAAGGATACCGGCACCACGCTTGTCCTCTGTGTAGACGTTGGCGGATTGATCTCCACAAGCGCATCAACCGATCCCACCAAGTCGCCAGCCCGAATTTTGTCAACCCTGCCGCCCACACCTTGCCCCGACCAGCGCGATCACAGCTGTGACACAGCGTCGCCATTGGACAAGAGCAGCCAAGAACCTTTTCTGCAGCTGCGTGTGGAGACGTATGCTGCGGAAGCTGCTGTCACGCATGGATGTGACTCACGCGTGGTTGTTGACATCAAGGCCCTAGAAGTGGTGTACCTCAGCCAACTGTGGCTGGAAACAGTTGACTACGTCTTCAATGGAGTGTTGGGTACGTCGCCTCACGGATTGTTGCGAGCTGTTTTACGTTCTTGTTTTTCTTGTTCCACCTACCCCTGACCCATGTGTCGCCGTGTCGCTTGTCGTACGACTGCATTGCCAGGTACCGTGTTGATGCAAACCGCCGAATCAGCGCGGCAGTTGGCTGACCAAGCTCGCCACAAGCAAAACGCTGTGTCGGTGACGGTTTTCAACCCTCGCATCATAGTTCCCGTGCACGCTGAGGTGCTACACGAAGGGCTGATGTGTGCTGTGGCCCAGCTGTCGCTCACAAACTCCTACTTCCTGGAAACGTTGCCGTCTGCACCCGAAGAGTCTTTTTTGATGCACCGCTTGTCAGTCGCTCTCAGTGATGTAACCATTGGCGCGTTCGGAGGAAGTAGCAGTGTGGCAGCAGAAGGTACTGTTGTCAAAGGAAACGAAGGACCGGCATCGCAAGGTGGGGTGGGGCAAAAGCACGTTCTTCACCCAATGGCTGGGCCTTTGCCGGCCCTATCTGTGTTCACTGTGATGAGCACGAATCCCGACTACCCGGGCCGGCCCGAGTTGCGAGTGACGGTGGACGTGGAAGGCGGTTTGCACTTGCGGATGTGCGAGGCGGAGTACGAGTTATTGCGTCGCATCATCGACAACAACCTCGCTGCGCCTCCGTCGTTTCGTCCAGATGCGCAGGTATGTGGTGTGACAGGTGTAATGTGCGACGTGCAAGCTCGCGCTGACTTTGCATGTTTTGTGTTGACTTTGACGTCCCACCTCAAACCCGCACACCTCACTTTCTCAGGCGGGTTGCTTGTTCTCCGTGGAATTCATTCCCAAGCCTCCGAACCCACCTGATTTGACCCAGCACGTTTGCTGTGAGCTCTGCTTCAAGCCCTTCGGCACACTGTTCAAGCCTGTGCGTGATTTCCTCCTTGTTGCGTGTGGCACCACCCACAGTGTCGGTGTTTCACGACGCAAGACCAATGCAATGCGGGCGGGGCTTGTCTCACTATGTGTGTGCGTGTTTGTTGCTTGCAGTACATGTGCAACGTGTGTGGCGGCGTGTTTTGCCTGTTGTGTGTGATCAACAAGGTGTTCGACACACACAACCAGCGGGCCAGCCGGGTGTGCTCCAGATGCCTCGACTTTCTGTCGCAGCGCGTGTTTCAGTCCTCCCATGGAGCGTCCGGTACCTCTGGTGTCGTCGCAGCCGAGGCGGTAGAGGTAGCCCAGGCTGCAAACCGCGTGCGTGAAAGCGAGCCAGCACCCGCGTCGCCAAGCGGCCCAACCTCCATGGCCAGTGATCACGTGACCGCTACTACGCAAGCTGGCACCGGCAGCAGCACCAACCGTGGCAGTGGCGGTGGTGGCAGTGGCACCAACCGTGGCAGTGGCGGTGGTGGCAGTGGCACCAACCGTGGCAGTGGCGGTGGTGGCAGTGGCGGTGTGCAGTACAATTACGACACTGAGCGGCCGCGTGCGGCTACGATGTGTGTGCGCATGTCACTGCCGGTGCTGCAATTGTGCTTGATGCGCAGACGTGGCGTGGTCAACACTGGCGACGGCTGGGTGTCTGGCGCCACATCGCCGCCTCAAACATCGACGGAGGTGCCGGTGGCCACAATTCGGGCACGTGGCTTTGATGTCGAGTGGTCTCGCCACGAGCAGGGCGACACCGACTTGGTGTTGGCTGTGTCCAAGGTCGACATGACTGGCACAGCCCCAGTAGCTGACTCTTCGCCTGCAAGACACACGGAGAGCAGTGGGCCAGCACCACAATCCATGCGGACTGTGCAGCTGCTGGCACCCACTGGCGACCTGGGCACGATCGCACAGGCAATGGTGTCGCACCGACGTGGCCACAGCACGACCGCCGCGTCTTCATCGTCTCCGGTGGTGCCCGGCGTCCAACCTGAGAAAGGGAGTGGTAGCACCAGCGACCAGACCCGCGGTTCGGGTCACAAAGTGCCCACGTCGTGGCTGTTTCCGCACACTACACCCAAGGGTCGTGTGGCAGGCGCAGTGGCCTCAGCCTGGGATCCACCCGTAGCCGTAGACGTGGAAGAGGCTGCAACCGGGACAGGTCGTAGCAGTGGTGGTGACGTGGGTGCTTCGTCGCGTCACTCCGTGCGCCGAGCGAGTGGCAGGCACGACCCAGTTCCCTCGTCGGACGACCAATCGGCTATGCAAAGCTTGCGGGGTGAGGAGCCGCGACAAGTCAGCCTGCAGTTCAGCCAGCACGGCGGCTCGTTCTCCAGCCTTCACTGCACCCTGGCACAGCTGTGTTTCAACGCCGACTTTGCGGCGTTTCGCTGTGTCCTGCAGTTCCTGGAGTACGATGGGGACGCGCACCGCGTTAAAACGGTTGCGTCTCCGCGTCTTGCCCCCACGACCAGCAGCAATGTAGCTGACGCCAGTCAGCCATCCAACGCGCCGCTGGAGATGACCTCCGAAGGCCGCGAGTTCAAGTGCTCTGTGGAGCTTCGAGACCCCCAGATTGTGTTGTATGGTATGTGGCAGTGGTGGTGGCGGTTCACGCTTGCGATGGTGTGCGCAGGCATGGCTTGTCAGACGGCTAACAACAGTGTGTTCGGTTGTGCAGAGGACCCGTTGCGTGATGACTCCAAGGCGTTGATTGCCACCATGTTCCTGTGGGCTCACTACAGCAGCTCGTTCGCGGCTGATGAGGGCAACGCATACACGCTGGATACTGGTTTCAACGACCTGGAAGCGTTCATCTATGATCCGCTCCAAGTGCACCAGCACGGTGTCAAGACCGACAGCGCACGCCAGAGGGTACCACCACCAGCCCCACGTTCCGATTCCAGCACACGCTCCACGGTTCATAGCGGGGCTGGCGCGGGTGCAGGTGCGGGTGCAGGTGCGGGTGTGGATGGCAACGTCGGCCCTCCCGACGACAAGACAAGTGGCGCTGGGCTGCGTTCTTTGTTGACGCGCACCCAGCAAGTGTTGTACCCCGTGACAGGGTTGGTGAATGTGTCATGGGACGAAGACGCGTCGCTGCATGCAACAAGAACACGTGTAACTGCCAATGTGGTGGACGATGTTGACGTAAGATTGTCGTTCAGCGAGTACCGACTCATTGTCCGTGTGATGGATGGCTGGTCACGGCTGCAGCTAAAGTCCCCACAGGAACACACCCACGAGCAGAACGACGAGGCAGGGGGTGCTAGCTCAGCACCACAAGAAAAACAGCAGTCACCACCACAGCAGCGTCCCCGTCATGAGAGTCGGCGCATGTCAATGGCAGGCCAGCAGGTTGTGTACCATGTCGTGTATCCTCCAGGCAACCCGTGTGAAATGCAGTTGGGCGTGGTGGGTGACTCTGTCGTCGTTACGGCCTGCAACCCGGCATCTGCTGCGCAAACCATGACCCACACCGTGATTGTGAGTTGTTCTCGTCGCCGCATGTGTGTCTGTGCTTGCTGAGGTGTCTCACCTAGCGTCGTGTTGCGTGTTGCGTGTTGCATGTCGTACGTTGCTGCACCCACAGCCACGCGTAGGGGACAAATTGATACAGATCAACTCCTCTCCAGTGCTTGACCTGGGTGACATTGCCAAGATTCAGCAGCAGGTAGTGTTTGGTGCTGGTTGTTGTGGTGGCGATGGTAGTTGTGGTGGTGTATTCAAAGGTGCATCCTTGTGTGTTGTGCCCACACACAGGCGCTGGAAGATCCTGGAGCTGTGTTCCTCACGCTGGTTGTCGTCCCCACTTCCATCGAAGCGCGTGGCGCTGGAGCATCGCTTGTGGTGATGGATGCCCGTGGCGCAGCAGAAGCGTCTGTTCCCTTGTGGCAAGTGCGCATGAGGAGTGTCGACTGTCGCATCAACGTCGTTGCCCAAGGCACAGAAACTGCAGTCAAGCTGGACACAACCCTCGCCATCTCTGCCTTCAACCGTTCCATTGTGACCTTTGAGCCGGTGTTGGAGACGTGGCCGCTGGAGGTGCAGGCCTGTCTCACGCCGTTCCGGAATCATGGGCGGCACGGTGTCCGCACCGGTTCAAACAGCGGTGTGGGCACCTCCACGTCTGATGACTCGCCACCCCCGCGTCGAAAGGTGGTGGTGGGTGCAAGCAGGAGCATCGGCATCACGTCGGCGCACGTTGCAAAGTGGGTGCTGTCGCGCTCCGTGGTGGACGTCACCCGCACGACGCTGCAAGCCTGGCGCCTCGCATCATCGTCCGCCGCCACGCACACATCCAAGGCCACGGAGCCGGTGCAAGTCCACGCCAGCGTGCACGGTGGTGCGACGCACGACGCACTTGCGGCGGCCGTCCCACCAGTTCAGGCGCAAGAAACGAGGGAGACGGGGAGGCGAGGGTCCACAACCGATGCAGGTCAAGGCCACAACAACAGCCACAGCCACAGCGACAGCCACAGCCATGGTCACGGTCACAGTCACAGTCGCGGTCGCGCCCGAGTGGGTGCTCACCATGTCGGTACACAGTACACCTTTGTGAACCTCACGGGGGTGCATTGCGTGGTTCGCATCAAGGGGCACCGCTCTCGCTCATACGACCTGATCGACGTGGGCATCGGTGCCACGCACGTGCTGCCCATCGCAGATGATCCGTACGCCATTGGTCACGCGGACGGCATGTTTGGCGGCATCACGTTGGATGTGATGTTGGACGGCGTGGCGCGACCGTTGTGCTCGCTACCCGTCGTGAAGATTGGCGTGGAGGGTCGGGTGGGTACTCTTGAAACCTCGGGTGAACAGGTGCAATTGACGTGGGTGGTCCGCTTCTTGGACGGGCTGAAACAATGCATCCTGCGGTCCAACGTGCAGGTGTACAACCACACACGCTGCCGCCTCCAACTTGCTGTGTGGCACCAACTCGGCGTTGCACCCCTGCCACACGTACCTGCTTGTCGTGACGGGGTGGCACACGCGAGCTCGACGCAGGGTGTGCCACGGGTGGATGGCACACCCGCCACACGCCCTGCTCCCGACTCGTCCGCCTCTTCCTCATCGCCCTCGTCGACCTCATTGCAGCCTGACTGGGACACGTGTGCGTCACCGTGGGTGACACCCACCCCAGATCCAGACCTGGCCTCCATCACTGCCGTGCCACTGCACCTACGTGGTGTGACGAAGCTGCAGCTGCGACCTTCGCCCTCCACATCGGCAGCGCCAGCGTCAGCGTCAGCGCCAGCGTCAGCATCAGCGGCAGGGTCGGCATCCACGCACACTACGCCGCCTGGCGGAACAAACGCTGCGAGCCCTGAGTTCCAGTTCAGCACCAAGCTGACGTTGCATGGGCGACGCCACCTCGGCGTGGTGTCGTGCCCAGTGGTTCCATCACCCGCCGCAGCCGCCGCCGTGGTGACTGGGTTCCACGTGCGGGTGTCCGTGGTGCGGCGGTCCCCCGACCTGTGTGACGTGCACGTGTACCCTGCCTTGGAGGTCGTCAATGCCCTGCCCCGCCCGCTGTCGGTGCGACTGAAGCCTCAGTCACGCCACGAGGTGGAACGCCTCCCGCTGCGCCTAGCACCGGGGTACCACACGGCAGTGCACGCCATGAACCCCGGACGCGCCCTCAGCGTCGCAGCCAAGTTGCCCCACTACAAGTGGTCTCCCTGGCGAAGGCTCGTCACCGGCGGTGCCCGTGATACCTCTTCTGCGTCCGCGCCGGCGCCCTCTTCGCTTGCCTCGGCCACCTCGGCGGCGTCGTCGACTCCCTCCACGGCCACCTCTGGTGGCTCCGCATCGGTACAACGCGGCACATCATGGGTGGACACGCTGCTCATCCCGCTGCAGGCCACGAGCCTGCACGTCACGGTGGAGACACGGCAGTACCCCGAGTGTGGCGGCAAGGTGGTGATGGTGTTCTACTGCAGCCACTGGTGCATCGATCGCACGGGCCTGGGGCTGGTGTTTGGCACCACCACTCGCGGTGAGCGCCAGGCGCAGGCGGTGCAAACTGCGCCGGTGGTGGAGGAGGTGTTTGAAAACCAGCGCTCCGCGCTGATCGTGGGGTGGAAGGCGCCGTTTCTTCCCTCTGACCGCCCTCACTGGAGTGACCGCTCGGGCCACTGGTCGCGCACGCGCGCCAGCGTCAAGCTTCCTCGCGGCTGGCGGTGGGCCACACCTGACTGGCACGTGTCCTACCCCCCTGGCGTCGACGACGACGGGTGGTCGTACGCCGTGGACTTTCCGGGCTTCCGAGGCGACGACCGTGACGCCGGGTACTTCCTCGGGGCGTGCGTGCGGCGGCGGAGGTGGGTGCGTGAACGCTTCCCCGACCCCGCGTACTTTGGCTCGCCTCGCCACAACGCCTCGTCTGCGCAGCGCCTGTGCTGCTCCACACCCAACGGCGACGTGCTGTACGTCAAGCACGGGGACGGGCCGTGGTCGCCGCACATCAAGGTTGCCACTGCCGGCTATGCGACGTGCGTCGAGGTGGAGAGTGAGCCACGAGCAGTAGGCGCCGGTGCCGGTGCCGGTGCCGGTGCCGGTGCCGGTGCCGGCGGTGGTGCATCGCTCGTTCCACGCCGACGGCGGCGCAGAAGCAGCACGAACACAAGTGGCGTGGACCATGCTGTCGCAGAGGTGGCGGTGGCGGTGTCCACCTGCCCCTCTCCCTTCCAACGCTCCCTCTTTGTCGAGTTTTGGCCCAAGTTCACGGTCGTCAACCGGTCCCCGAGGGTGCTGTTCGTGCGGCAGCTCCATCAACACACCCGCATGCGCATTGTGCCCGGCGGCTCCCGTCCGTTGTTCTGGAGCGCCTCACGCGGGTCGCGGCTGGTGCAGGTGGCAGTGGGCACCGACGGAGACCACGAACCCACGCCGGACGCTTGGAGCGGCGGCTTCAGAGTCACGATCTTGGACGAGTTTCCGCTGCTGGTGCCCACCGTCGGTACGCGTGGTGGTGGTGGAAGGACGGTGGTGGAAACGGAAGCGGCAGCAGAGGCGGCACCACCAGTGCTGCCCCACTCGTGCACCTTCCGTGTCACCGTGGGGCTTGACCCCGCCGCAGAGGCAGCGCGGTTGATCATGCTGTCGCTGGAGGACACCACCGCGCCGTGTGTGCGGGTGCTCAACGCAACGGACGGCGACGTGGCGTTTTGCCAGCGAGCGGTGTCGGGCGGGGTGAAGCCGGTGGTGGGCGTGCTGCCACCCGGTGCGTCGTCGCCGCTGGGGTGGCAGTACCCCATGTCCGACCCTGTGGTGTGCCTGTGGGCTGACACCCATGGCTCCGTGCAGCGCCACCGCTCCGCTGGTGCGCAGTGTGACGTGCGCGTGGACCAGGTCGGGCACCGGGACCACTTGGTGCGGGTGGACCGTGGGGATGTGGTGCTGGTCTCTGTCGTTGCCCGCGGCGCCACGGTGACGGTGAAGGTGCAGAACGAGGACGATGGAATGGGACACCACCACCAACAACAGCAGCGACAGCGCCGGCGGCGCCGGCGGCGCCAGCAGGCTGCGCTGTCGCAGTTCGAAGACGACGCCACCATCGGCGGATCCAGGGCGCAAGACAACCTGCAAATCCAGGCACAGCTTGCGGGTGTCTCGTTGTCGGTGGTCATTGACGTGGTGAAGCATGCCGACCGTCGGTCACACGTGCGGCGCAACGAAGTCATCCACGCTCTCGTCAGTGGCGTGGATGTCCACGTCGGCGTACGTGGGCGGACAGCGGCCGCACGAGGCACGCTGCAAACACTGCAATGTGACGACCACCACCCCCATTCGCCGTTCCCTGTCGTTCTGCATGCGGGACCCACCGCCACCGCCACTGCCGGCGCTTCGGGCTCCAGTCGCTCCACCGGCGTTGACACCACGCCCTTCTTTCAGTTTGCCACCGAGCGGGTGAAGTACAACTCCGCGCACGTGGTGCCGTTTGCGCTGGCGAAGTTCGGAACGCTGCGGGTGCGGCTGTATCAACAGCTGCTTGTGCGCATCGCGTCGTACCTGGGTGCTCTCACGGAAACCCTCACCAAACCCCGGTCACCGGAGGAGGTCCTGTTGTCCATGGTGGATGTCTCGCAGCGTGAGGCGTCCCTGGCAAACCCGTCGTCGTCGCCACGCCACTCCGCATCTTCCACCATCGGAGTTGCCGGTGCACATGTGGAACGATCCCCCGACGCGGCCAATGGCTCGTCTGGTCCGGGCGTGCACGTGGTCACGCGCCGTGTGCCTCACCGCCGGTTGTTCGTGGAGCGCATGGAGATCGGTGCCATTCGGGTGTTGTTGTCGTATGCACCACCCGCCGCTGCGGAGTCTGGGGACAGCGGCGACAAGGTGGACGTGGCGGACGTGGACCTGCCACCCATGGTGCAATTCTTGCTCAGCACCATCAGCCTGCGGGACGCACGGCTGAAGCTGGGCGCCTTTGCTGCGCGGCACATCATCGTCTCGCGTGAGCAGCTTGTGGCCGCCGTCGGCAAGCACTTCACGATGCAGCTGCGGGCGCAAATGCTGCCGCTGCTCGGGTTGACTGACGCCCTGGGGAACGTGGGGACGTTGTTCCGCCACGTCACCACCGGCCTCACGGACGCAGTGACCATGCCGGCGTCCACGGCGCTTGAGTCGCCGTTCACATTTGCCCAGGGCATCGCCGGTGGCGTCACATCCCTGGCATCCAACACCATCAGCGGCGTCGTGGGTAGCATCAGTGGCATCACCGGCACCATCAACCGTGGCGTGTCGTTCCTCTCCTTTGACAAGGCGGTGGTGAGGGAGCAAGCGCGCGCCGCCGCGCGTCAACCCACTGGTCTGCTGGACGGCGTGGAGATGGGGATTCTGCAGGCCGGCAGTGGCATTCTCAAGGGCGTGACAGGCCTTGTCACCACGCCCATTGAGGGGGCCCGCACCGGTGGTGCCTCTGGCATGGCCGCGGGACTTTTCAAGGGCGTGTTGGGTGTCGTGGTGCGACCTGTTGCCGGTGCGGCTGGCGGCGTCACACGGGTGCTGGAAGGTGTGCACGTCGCCACCTCCGGCGTCAAGAACTCCTCTCGGGCGCTGACGCCGCTTCGGCCGCGCCGTGCGTTGTACGGCCGGCACGAAGCCATTCGAGAGTTCAGTGCGAACGACGCGGGCGTGATTAGCATCCTGTGCGCTGCGCGTCGGGGGTTTGGGGGCGACCACTTGGTAGGGTGGCAGGAGGTGCAGCTAGACGCTGCCGCGCGTGACGGCTTGGCCATTGTTACAGTGGAGCGTGTGCTTGTCATGGCCACCAGTGGGGGGAGGGTGCGACAGCATGTTCCGTTGAAGGGCGCCGCGATGGTGGCGACGACGGACGACACATCGTTGGTTATTGGGTTTCACTCGGGCGATGTGGTGGACATCGAGCTGTTTCAACCGAAAGCCGCGTCGGCGGTGCTGTTGTTGGTGCAACAAGCCATCTTGCAGTGACCTGACGCCGCTCTGACGCGTCGTGGACGGGCGGGGGTGTCGCGTGGCTTGTCCACTTGTGTGAGAAAGAAAGCGTGGAAACGTAGAAAGGTGTGGGGTGAGCTGGGGTTGAATTGCGACATGGAAACTACACACACGTTGTTGGTGTGGGGCG
>Ga0213833_1001658_pt1 | contig 15567 bp, 19 predicted proteins | sample SWATP21_FD_160575 | JGI IMG/M metagenome (GOLD analysis project Ga0213833, IMG submission 160575) | Coastal seawater microbial communities from Marineland, Florida, United States - SWA TP2 #1 | ecosystem: Environmental > Aquatic > Marine > Coastal | place: USA: Florida | collected 2016-08-14
CGCGAGGAGTCCGAGGCACGGGCGCTGCAGCAGGCGTCGCTGTTCGACACCGAGCGCCGCGTGCGCGGGCGCCGAGTGGACGACCTCACGGCGCAGGTGCAGCAGTTGGAGCGCATGGTCGCCGACGACGAGGAGATCGCGGCGTCGTTGCGGGCAGGGAAGGAGGCGGTGGAGGGCGAGCGGCCACGCTGCCACTGTCGCTTCTGCGCAGCTCCCTCGTCGCCATCCAAACTGTGTGTGAGTCACGGTACACTCGCCGCAAGGGCGCGTTTGCTGCTCGCAACACTGGTGTACTGGGGCAAACAGGGAACTAGTCACCGTCGCGCGGGCTATCACAACTGTACTTCGCCTCAAACACTCCTGTCTCGGCCGTGCCCTCCGCGGCTGTGGTGCCCATGCACTGCGTCCGGCCCACCACATCTTGTAACCAATCTTCGCACTGCTGTCACCCCACCGCCTCTGACGTAGGAGTGAGCATCAATGCTGAAACCGCGTGCTCGATGATACCGTTGCATTGCAGTGGCATGTGCTGAGATTCATGGGAAGCGACACTAACGTCTTCGTCGGAGTGCTTGTGGTCTGTGTGCACCGGGATCACACGCATTGTCCACATCGCTGTGATCCGGACCACCATGGGCACGGCCCATACCATTACAACCGTCGCGGTCGCTCAGCGTGCGCACGTCACATGATGAACCATCAACAGAAGCAACATCATCTGTCGGCAGCCCACTTGCCTTGCGCTCTTCGAATCCGCCCGAGTCATACGCATCTGTGATGGAAACACGCATCGGCGTAGATGAAGGCACTGCAGAGGAGGGCAATGACGCCTGTGAGGGCGCCCCGCAGCGTTCACCATGGACGCATCCATCCACATCCTCGCCCTTTGATGTATTCGGTTGCTGTTGTGGGATCAAGTCCGACACCAGCATGAAGTGGCCAGCTGGACAACGAACCATTCCTTCACCAAGTGCCTCCATAGGCAACATGTGAGGCGCCGCATCATCGTCACACGACACGTTGTCACGACACATGAGACACGGAACCAGCTCTCCAAACGCCATCCCAGGCGCCAACGACATCAGAACCTCGCGGATCACAGTCACTGCAGCGTGAAATACATCCCAACGTGGCTCCGCCATAGCTGATTGACACGCCTTCACGGCGTCACTCAACACCACACGTGTGCTCCATCCCACCACGTCCACATTCACAGGTCGTCCATCAGAGCGACTCACGCGAATGTGCACCTTCACGTCAGCCACTACATCTTCGCCCCCAACATCTCCGTTGAAAGTGTCCAGTTCGACACACCCACCACGGGTTCGTTTCGCTACACCTTCCAGATCTGAGTGTTGATACACACGTGTCACGATACCAGCGAAGAGTGCTGGGGGAAGAGACTCCAGTATGAATCGGCGACAATACAAAGTTGACGGGTCTTGCGAAGGACGTGACGTAGTCTTCCATGATGACGGCTTCCACGCTTGAAACGTGCCGAGGGGCAATGTGGATGGTAGCAAACACGGGATCAAGTACGCACGATCCGGCTGAAACTCCCATGCATCCACGGGTTGTGCATCTCGTTCGTTGGGCTCGCTCACCAACAGCCCCGACGCACGCAACAGGTGCAGCAGCACTGGCAATGACTCATCTTGGAATTCCGCCCACAGTTCCAAACACAGCAAGCGCTCATGCACAATGGGCTGGTCTGGATCCCGCATCGCTGCCAAGTCCGCCGCCACATCACTATTCGAGTACGTCGCTGACAACGACCGTACACCACGAACAAAGGCGGACACGCCCGGCGTGGAGAAAGCAGTGCTGATACGACACTGGAGCACCGCCGCACATGCATCACATACACGCCAACCGGGGTGGTGTGGACCACGGGAGTTGTCCACCGTCGAGCAGTGTGACCCACAAAAGGTGCGGCCACATCGCTCGCAGTGGTATGGGCGAGTGAACACCGAAAAGGTGGTGTTGCATGAATGACACCAGGAAGCGTTGCATCGCCGTGTCTCGCCGACCAACAAGTCATGTGACACCACTCGTCTCACTGCGTCCACCATCCACCCGAGGTCCGTCACCACGAACCCATGCATAGGTGACCGTGAATCACGTTCATGCATCACCAGGCCGGCTTGATGTGCGAGTGACAACGCCTCCAAGAAAGTGGAGTGATTTACAATCCCCATCACACCGCTCATACATCGCTCCAATGCGGAAAGGCGCACAACACGAGAGCGAACAAGTTGAATCGCGGGTGAAAGCGTGTTGCACGCATCCGGCACCGATTCTTCGTTGCTCGTCCATGTTCCCATGGACGTGATACGCGACCATAATGACGCCAGTACTGACAGGAACACAAGAAGAAGCCGCAGCACGTGGATCGCGGGAGGAAGGTTGCGGTGCACATTCTGTCGTGCACAAGGTGCCATGGATGAAGCACGCGACCACAACGGTACAACTGCAGAACGCCTCAGAGCAAGAACAGCTAACAGCGCATTGGTGAACGCCACATACGTGTGTGGGACAACCTTTCCACATTGGGGGAACAGTCGAGAAGCAGGAGCGGCTGTGGCGGATGGAGGCGGCGGTAAATCACGCGACACATCGCCACTTGGAACAGGGCTGCTGCCTCTGGGAAACCCAGCCCCCAGGTCAACGTTCGCACATGATGATGAAAACACGGAAACTGATTCAACCACGTCGGTATCAGTCGTGGAAGGCCCCTCGATGGCTTCAACAGTGCTGGTGTCACCAGTCGCCATGATGGACACGACATGGCGAACCAAATCACCGATGCCATCACCAGTGGTACAACTCACACACACTAACTCTCCAACCACATGCACACTTCCACCCACCACCTGGCCCATGTCATCCACTTCCACCTCTCCAACTGCACGACGAAGAAGTGACGCACGATGCATCGCGCCCACCACATCACTTCCCTCCCGTGCCTCAATGGTTGCACGCATCTGCTGCTGTCGCTCCATCTGCCACTCGCGAACAGTCGCGTTTACACCCTCCACTGTGCGCTGAACTTCCGTCCCACACATGTCCAAGTGTGTTCCCACCACCACCACCACACTACCAGATGTCTGAAACTGCAACATGTCCAACCAGTGCACCACGCACCGGCGAGACTCTGCTGTGCCCAACGACAGGTCCACCACCAACAATGACAGTGCGTTGTCGCTCATGAACATCGAATACCCAGCATGGTACACATCCCGACCACCAAAGTCGAACACTCGTAGTCGCAGTGGGTGGCCAGGCGGATGGGACTGCGAAGGAAGTGGTTGCCAGTCCACCACATCCACACCTACAGTCCGATCCAGCTTCGCTCGACCCGGACACGGGAACGCCTTGGTGCCGTGTGTGGACCAACGCATCATGGCATCCACAAGGCTAGACTTCCCAGATGTGGACCGCCCCACAACCTGAATCTTGCAATTCCACCATGGGGTGGAGCCATGCTTGAGGGCCCTGAGATACTGTCGAATGGCATCGACACCACGCTCGACGACGTTTGGAGGCGGTGAAAGAAGAGGCGCGTTGGGCAGCTGGATGGCGTGGATAGTGTCAGGCAGCTCACACGGCGGGAGACTGTCCAGGTGAGTAATACAACACAGGTCCAACACTCGAACGTGCGACGGTACGGATTCCAGACATGGAACAAGTGCTGCGGGTGGAGGTGAAACGCCAGTCAGCTTGAGATGCGGCACTTGCTCCAGCAAACGGCCGATTGAAGGCCTAGACTGGAAGCGATGGAGGCAGGACGCAAGAACGAACAGTCCAGTGCTAGCACTGGCGCTGTGTACCACCTCATGTCAATCACAATTACTACGACACCCTGTGCAACCACACGGCACGTACTCAACGACAAGGGCACAAGGGTTGTCGGCAAGACATGCTATCATCACGGAACGTGTACTGTGTCCAAACCGATTTCCATTCACACTGTGCCCGACACATCATACCCCAAGCAAAGGCGGCATGCGAACAATGCGTCAGCCCCCCGACCGTGAGCACACAGTACCACACACCACAAGCGAGGTCTGAGGCGAACAGCTCCATCGCAACAATTGCCTTCAACACGCACACAAGCATCTGCAAGCTTGAATTTTTTCCCAATGCTTTCCCCATCACCACGCCGCCTTCTTCACCGATATTGTTGTTGCTCAGACTGGCACCGACACAACATTGGTGATCGCACCTTACACCCACAAAAGCACGCCTCACAGTCCAAAACACGCACGCAAGCTCTTGCAAGGTCGAATTCGTGCCCAACGCCTTCCCCAGCACCACTCCTCCTGCCTCGCCGATCTTGTTGTTTTCCAGTCTGTACCACCATCAAAGTCCGTCTCACCACAACCCACACTTGCACACAAACCTCGCGTCCTATTGCCTACCGAAGCACTTGCAAACTCGAGTTTTTGCCCAACGCCTTCCCCATCGCCACACCACCTGCGTCGCCGATGCTGTTGTTGGCTAGACTGCACGAACACCAGCTTTCGTCATCACATCAACCTACAATCGCGATCACAACTTGCGGACAACACATACCTAAGCTGCTGCAAGCTCGAGTTTGTGCCCAATGCTTTCCCCATCGCCATGCCACCCACCTCACCGATATTGTTGTTGGTCAAACTGCACCAACACCAGCACATACCATCACGGACCATCACACAAACCCACACGCACGACCCACGCCGAAGGCCTGCACCACGCACTCAAACAGTTGCAGGTTCGAGTCCGCACCCAATGCCTTTCCCATCGCAACGCCACCCGCTTCGCCGATGTTGTTGTTGGTCAAACTGGACCGGCACCCTTCGTCATTACACCTCGCGTACAACCAACATCCACGACAAACCATACCGAAGCACTTTCAAGCTTGAGTTCGTGCCCAATGCGTTCCCGATCGCCACAGCACCTGCCTCGCCGATATTGTTGTTGTTCAAGCTGCACTAGCACAGTCATACGTCATCACCCACCCCACAATCGCACGTCCAGTCTGTCGCACGCACCGAAGCACTTGCAAGCTCAAATTGGCACGCAGTGCCTTGCCCATCGCTACACCACCCGCCTCGCCAATGATATTGGTCTCCAGGCTGCACCAACACTATCACACGTCATGAAACCTACCCACAACACCATCCACCAACTACATCACGCACTAAAGCACTTGCAAGGTCGAGTTCGTGCTCAACGCCTTCCCTATCGCAACGCCACCAGCCTCGCCGATCTTGTTGTTGACCAGACTGCATCACACGCTACGTCATCTCTCCAACTCACAATCAAGTACATAGTCCATGCTCCACTGCCTGCAACACGCACGAAAGTTTCTGCAAGCTCGAGTTTACACCCAATGCACTCCCTATCGCCACACCACCTGCCTCGCCGATGCTATTGTTGACAAGACTGCACCACATGCCAACACCACCAACACCACCACATGTGAGGGCAATCACACACACCGCGCACCACACCATGGTGCCCAACATACCCAAGCTCTTGCAAGCTCGAGTTCGTGTTCAACGCCTTGCCCATCGCCACACCACCCGCCTCACCGAGGTTGTTGCTATCAAGACTGCGGCATCACTATCACACCTCAGCACTCCAACCCACAATTACGCACACAGCCCACACCCCACAGCCTTCAGCACGCACGCAAGTCCATGCAAGCTCGAGTTGTTTCCCAATGCCTTCCCTATCGCCACGCCACCTGCCTCGCCAACGTTGTTGTTGACAAGACTGCACCACCGCCGTCATTCGTCACCGCCACCCACACTCACGTCATAGCCCAAACCAACAGCACGCACCCGAGCCGCTGCAAGCTCCAGTTTGTGCTCAATGCCCTCCCTATCGCCACGCCACCCGCCTCGCCGATGCTGTTGTTGCTCAGGCTGTACCAACACAATGACGCATCATCATGCAAGTGTGCAACTTAACCACCCCCTCCACATTGCGGGTTGTACGTACTCCACCCACTGCAAACTTTGGTTGTCACACAACGCCTTGCAGAGCACTTCACAGCCAGCATCGTTAACGCCACATCCGACCAGCCTGACACACTCCATCCATGTAACGTGTGAATGACCGCACAACGATATCTCATATTTGCCGTGCACGCACTCAAGCCGTGACGTCTTGCACCACGGTGATACCAGCGCACAGCAGGCAAGCCTGATCGCCTCCAGTGACACAGGTCCCAAGGACACTCTCACGACGGCTTCGCAGCGCAACAGAGACGCAACCAGCCTTCGCCCCGCTGCATCCGTACAAGGAAGTCCATCGGCAAGGGTGCCTCTTCGGGGTATCGGATGAACAAAGGGCTCCAGTTGGGCTTCCTCTCTCTTGCTTTCCATTGGAAAGCCGTTGCGTGCCTGTTCGTTCTCGACAGTGCAGAATGTCGGCTACAACATGACGCCAGCACAACACCGAGTACACGATCTGTGCCTGCTGAAACGCAGGAGGATTCTGGGAATGCGCAGTGTGATACTCGCACAGTTGGTGAAGTTGGAGTGACCCAATTCCATGTCGGTCGACAGTCAAGTTGTCTGAGTTTGTTCAGTTTGGGGGCTGCTCAGATGTCGTCGTCATGCCACCCATCCACGAACGCGGCGGAGTCAGTGCTGCCCTGTCGCTCCCTACGCACTACAGGTGGAAGCATCGACATGGTGGCAACCACCGGTGAACCAGTGTGATCCACAGATGGTCCACGTCGCCGCCGCCGCTTCTCCGACGCTTCCTCCTCTTCATCCTCCGAGCTCCCAGCGAACTCACTCACGGTACTGTCCAGTCGCACTCGCCGGCCCCGCACCAGCATGCCCGCACCTACGCTGCTCGCAACACTGTACTCCGACCCAACACTCTCCTGTCGTGCTCGGGCGTGCACGCCAGGGCTGTGGTGTCCATGCCTGCTCGCCACACTACCCACACCAATGAACCCTCCTCCGCTTCGTCCAGCCGGGGAGGTGCCAGACAGTGAAGAAGCAAAGGAGGACCCCAGCACTGCATCCCCACCGCCGCTCAACACTGCTGCTGCACCCCCACCCACACTGCCACCGCTGACTTGGGAGTGGGCATCAAAGCTGAAACCGCGCGCTCGACGATGCCCACCTGGCGTCAGCAGCGCTGCCATGGACAGCTGTGCCTGCTGGGAGTCATTGGAAGCGACACTGACTTCTTCGTCGGAGCGCTCGTTGTCAGACCCACTGCCGTCGGGTCCGTCACTACCCAAGCTTGCTTCTTCTCCGGATTCATCGTGGTGGGAAGATTGGCTTGCCCCGTCGCCCTCGTCACTCGATGCACCCAGCCCTTTCCACCACCTGTACACCCGGTTGATGTGCCTGCACATCCAAAAAAGTGAGCCGCAAACCCAGCCACACAGTAACTCTGCCAGCAACACGAGGGAGCGCACTTTGATGACTTGCTCAACAGAAACGGGTCAAAAGGAAAGAAGGAATCCAATGGGTTTGACCCTTTGCCCATTCCACCGGCGCGACCGTTGTTGTTCTTCGTCGGTCGACCACCTGCCGCACCAACCCCACCACCGGCGCCAACACCTGCACCTGCGCCTCCACCTACCACCCCAGAACCAGCACCTACATTACTGCAACCAGGGCGCCCAGTTCCAGCCCCGGCTGTCTGGGAGAGGGGGGTAAGCGCGGAGCGTGGAGTAAGTGTGGATGACACGAGCACGGGTGCCGCGACAGGCGTGTCGGTGGTCGAAGCAGCGGCGCTCGAAGAGGCACGGCTACCTAACGCGAGGGCGTCTTCATCACCCTCACCAAAAGCTGCCACACTCTCCTTGACGACTGCTAGCGTGGAGGAATCCAGGAGCTTCAGGCGCTGGCAGACGTGAAGGAACTCCCGCGAAATCGACTCTGCGCAGTACTGGCGGTATCAAGACAACACAGAACACGGACACAACACGACACGTGGGGGTGATGCCAGCAAGGTGCAATCGGTGAGAGAGGAGGATCGCGGGGCAGGGCACGCATGCAGGGTTGGGCGGCGTGACTACCTTGATGGGGTTCAAATGGCTGGTGAGCAGCTCCTCCCAGTGAAATCGTGCCAGGAAGGACCTGCCCCGTCCTCCTCGACCTCGCAGCTGGCGGTGGTGGAAGCACACAATGTAAAACACGGTTTGGCAAACGGAATAGAAGACACGTCGCGTGGAGTCACTGGGCTGGCCTGGGGCGTGGCTGGTGACATACGACTGCACCCAGTCCATCACAAACATGACGGCGGATTGCCTGAGGCGTGTGTGTGGGGAACATCGCGAACAACGAAAGGACATGAGGCATCATGAGGGAAATCGATTGACACGTATCTGACGAGGTGAGCACATGAAAATGCAGCGCGGGTGGTTGTAAATGCGCACACGTACAATGTGGATGGCTCCACATACGTTGCCCTGGCCAAGAAACTGCCAAGGTACGCCGCACACGTCAGTCGTGTGATGACGGGCGTGGAATCGGACAGCATGGCGTCAATGAGTCGAGAGGTGAACACGTCGGGGAAGGACGAGTGAAACTGGGCAGCAAAAAACACCAAGAATTGTGTGTACTTGGAACGGTGGGTGTGCAGCACCACCCGTTCAAATGCCCGAAGGAGTGTGTTGAACATGTGCGAGGCCTGTGCCGGTGGTCTCCGTGCCACGTCGTCGGACTCGGCTTGCGATGATACTGCAGCAACCATGTGACGCTTCAGATACCTGCAAGAAGACGCAAGCAGGCATTCGATTTGGACAACAAAGCAGACGTGTGAGCACATTCAGCAGCGCGCACATGCAAGGCAGAACGAGTGAGGTTGGCGATTCGGTTCCCCTTCCAACCCCAGCAACGCACCCAAACAATTCTTCCATCAGGGCATCAAGCTTCTGTGCCATGACATCGGTTGTGGTGGAGGTGACTGCACTCGAAGGCTGTGGTGTGGCAGTATCGCTCCCCAAGTCGTCGATGGGAAACAGCAGGCGCTCCTCGTCGTCTTCGTCACCGTCCGAGTCACCGTCGGGCAGCTCTTCAAGCTTGATCTCCACATCAATCGCGATGAGGCGACTCATGACCAACACCAACAAGCGCTCGCGCAGGGCTGGGACTTCGTCAGAAACGCGCAAGACGTGGCGCAGGTAGGCAACATGAGCTGGTGTCCCCAACCGTTGGTGGGGGTACAACTGCTTCAGCACCTCAAACAAACTGGTGGTGCCGGTGGGCACAAGCTGTAAAATGGCGCGGATGGTTTCGTGCACAGGGCCTTCGCGCGTGGCGAGGTGGGCAAAGTCTGCTTCTGACACCGCCTCCACTGGGCACAGGCTCCGGACGAGCACACGGAAGCTCGGCACCAGGAAACAACTGTTGGCGCTGACGAGGTGGCACACGAAGTTTGTGAAGGCAGATGTCATGGCATCAGTGGAAATGGACCATGGAAAGGAAAATGCTGCGCGTGGTGGGTACAACAAAGGGGCCGGCGTGAATGACACAGTTGCGAATCCTCGGTGTCAACAACAACAACGCACCAGCTTCCACCAGCGATGAGTATGTGGAGGGTGACGCGCTGATTACAGCCACATTGTGTGTCAGTGCCTGATACAGTCGCGTTAGGATCCCTGGGTCCTTGACAGCAAGCTGTGCGACCAATTGGTTGTAGTGCGTTGCAGAACCGCCCTGCTTGTTGGGGACGCACAACACCGCATCAGTCGCGAACAAGACGCCACCGCCCCGCCGCCAAAGCACAACAGCACCGCACGACCAGAGCACAACCACACACTCGCCCCATTTGGTACAATGGAACGCCATGTGGAGCAAGAGCGGGGTGGGCGGCAGGCATGACACGTACAGCTTTCTTCACGGTGAGAGCAGTTCGGATCATGGGGACAAGAGGGTCTGTGGTGGAGGCAGCCGGCCCTGCCATCGTGGAACGACCGCCCGCCCCAGCAGCATGGCGAGTTAAAGTGGCCATTGAATCAATAGCACTGACAACACGCAAGAGCTGAGGTGGGGTCGCAGATCACAGGTCGATGCAACAGGTGGCCACAGCGACGTGTGTGGCACACGCCACAAGCGATCTCTGCTGCACACCAGCCGCGCAGACAGGCTTGGAAGAACACCGGCCCCCAAGAATGTTACTTAGATCAGCGGTGGTTCCCCGCCGCATGCAGCGCACGAGCAGCAGCACGCTTCACGACCGACACTGCTGTGGATGCGTCACAACACCAAGATGACAACACGTGACAGCAGCCGTGCGGAATTGGGGAATGAAATGACACAATGCATGTATTTGTCAATCACACCGCACCGCCGCGGTGCTTGCCGGCACCTGGTCCGTGTGTCGCTGCCACGGCACCCTGCACATGCAGCAGCCCTGCCAGAGCAGGTCGGTTTGATACACCACGGGAATCATGAGTGCGTGGCGCGGCATCAAGCGCATCCAGATGCTGCTGTCGGAGATGGTGGGCACCTACTTCATTGTGCTGTCGTACGGCCTGAGCATGGCGGATGTCAAGGTGCAAGACGGCGCTGCAGCGGCGTTGCAGGGTCCCATGTCGGTCGGCTTGGCCGTGCTGTCGCAGACATACGCGTTTGCCCATGTCTCCCTTGCTCAGTTCAACCCCGCGGTCACCATGGGGCTGCTGCTCACGCAGTCCATCAGCGTCTTGGATGCCATCATGGCGATGGCGGCGCAGGTGTTGGCGGGGCTTATGGCAGGGTTCACAGTGAGCAGGTGCGTTGGGTCGAGTCAAACCCGAGTGTGTGTTGTTGTTGTGGGCATACGGGTGTGGAGCGTTCTGGTGGGCTTGGTGGGTTGAGTGTGCCATGGCCGTCAGGCTGCACGTGACCATCGCAGTCACACAAATCCTACCGTCTTTTAACGATGGCGTGCGATCGCTGTTGCCCACCCTGCAGCATCGCCTCCACAGTCGCAGCACCACATCCGGCATCTGATGACTTCTCTGGGAACATCCACGCCGCTGCAGTCGAGCTCCTGTTCACATTCGCGGTTGTGCTGGTGGCACTGAATTCGTTGCGTGACATGCCCAACTCCTACTACGGCATGGCTGTGGGATTGACAGTGCTGGGTGCTATGTCAGCTGCAATGCCGTATTCAGGTGGAGGTAAGTCTACGATGCGTTGTCATGAGTTGCAGCCACCGGGACCTGAAATGTTGTGCTCTTGTCAGCCTTCAATCCTGCTCTGGCCCTTGGACTGCAGGCTGCGTGCCATTCTGTGTCAACATGCACGGCCAAGTCACAGATCATATACTGGGTGGGTGCACGAGTGTTTCGCTCGTCCACGGTGCCTACCTAGACAAGTTTCGCAAGTGTGCTGACGCGGTGACGCACTTTGTTGTGGGTGTGGGGTCTCAGCTTGCCTCGATGGTTGGTGGAGCTTTAGCCGCTGGAGCGTACGTTCTTGCCTTCCCCACGCTGTGTGTTTTGCTGTGCGGTACAAACGTTGCTCATGGAGTGGTGACTGACGCATGCGTGTGTTCCCGCCAGGTTCATGCTTGTCAACAAGTCAGACACGGAGCGGGAAGAGGATGAAGATGGCGTGTTGGTGGAGTCGAACCTGTATGAGCACCACTCACCGGCTGTGATCTCCGTGCTGCTTGTGGAGCTCCTGGGAACCTTTTTCCTGACCCTGACTTCCTCACTGTCCGAGGTACGGTGCAAAGCAGGCGGCCACATGAGTGTTGGCGTTGTGCGGCCCTCGCCTTACCTGTGTTTCGTTTTGCGACTCATGCGTGTGCTGTTCGCTACGTTGGTGTTTTCGTGGAACAGAACGGCATGGCAACCGGGTGCATGCTTACTGCGATGGTGTACATGGGAAATCGCATTTCTGGGGGTGAGTACAACCCAGCAGTCACTTTTGGAGTGGCGCTCCGGTCACGAGCGCCGTTTGGAAGCTATGTGCGTGTGATGCTGAAGGTACGGGATCTTGCCGGTTTGTGTTCTTCTTCTTCTTCTTGTGTTGTGCTCCGAACGTGCGAGATCTCAGCGAACACGGGTTGTGTTTTGGTATGTGGTGTGCACCCCAATACCAGTCGTTGACGCAAATCCTGGGGGCATTGTTGGCTGGCTTCGTGACGTACGGCATCGCCGATGAGGTGACCTACCCCAACCCAGACGGCTCCAACGGCCTGTTCAACTCGTTTGTGTTCGAGACCCTGTTTGCGGTGGCGTGGATCATGGTTGTGCTGTGCGTCGCCACGCCCACATCGGACCTGGAGGCAGAGGATGGCTTGGACGAAAAGGCCCCGCAGTCGTTCTATGGCCTCGCCATTGGCCTCACAGTCGCCAGCGGTGCGAGGTGTTGGCATAGCACGCCACGACAAACGCTCACTTTGTTTTTGTTTGGTGGGCGATGCAGGCGTGTACTGTGCTGGGAAGCATTCGGGTGCTTCAGGTGGTGTGTTCAACCCTGCCGTCGGCACAGGGCTATGTGTGACTGACGAGCTCACAGGTGGCTCCTCGGGGTCTCACATTTGGATCTACTGGGTGCGTTCCGCGCTGTGACCATGTGCACACCCGTGCTGATAGTGGCTGCGTGTGGCGTTCTCCAGGCGGGTCCTTTGCTGGCATCATTAATCGCTGCAATGTTGTTCTCGCTGACGCATTCCCGACAAGAAAGGTTTGGGTACAGGCCTGTGTAGTCAGGGTGCGCTGTGGATGCTGCATTTTATTTCGTGTCGGAGCAAAACACAGAAGAACGAAACAAAAAACTAGTGAAAAACACACAAAATGGGGGGGGAAATGACAACCTCGCACAAGACAACTGTGCACGGCTGTGACGCCAAGGTGTCAACACCATGGCATTCACCATTCCCGTGCGACAGCAGCATGCATTTTCGTTGACAGCATTAGACGAGTACCTAAAGGTGCACTTGGAAGGGTACTCCGGCCCGCTGAGCCTTCGCCAATTCGGGTTTGGACAAAGCAACCCGACATTCCTGCTGACCACTCCACATGCCAAGTACGTGCTGCGCAAGAAGCCACCAGGCCACATCATTCCGTCTGCACACGCTGTGGAGCGCGAGTACCGTGTATTGGCTGCACTAGCAGCGGACAAGGCAGTGGGTGTGCCCGTTCCTGTGCCTCTCTTGTTGTGCACTGATTCCTCGGTCATCGGCACGCCCTTCTACCTGATGGAGTTCGTGCGCGGCAGAATCTTCACCAACCCGTACCTTCCGGCGCTCTCTGCAGCGGAGAAACGCCTATGCTATGCTGACGCTGTCAGAGTGCTTGCCAAGTTGCATGCTGTAAACCACCGCGCGGTGGGGCTGGAGAGCTTCGGAAGACCAACAGGGTGGGTGAGAGGCATCCGTGTGTTGTGTCTCGCTTTTTCGCTGTAGCTCAGCTCGTTGATGTTTGTTTTTTCCTCCTTTTGGTGTTTTGTTTGGGGTGTGTGCTCATGTCCCGTTCCGTTCGCTCCGCACACGTTTCAGGTACTACAAGCGACAGTTGACCCGACTTGCGAAGGTGCATGCGGCACAGTGCAAGCACACGGCCGCGATTCCCGACTTTGCCGCCATGCAGCGGTGGTTGGAGCGTCGTGTTCCGTCCCGTGGCGCAACCATCGTGCACGGCGACTTCAAGATTGACAACCTCGTGTTCCACCCCACAGAGTGCCGCGTCATTGCGGTGCTGGATTGGGAAATGAGTACCATCGGTCACCCCATCTCGGATCTGGCAAACCTGGCAGCGGCGTACTACGTGCCCGGCACCACCAACCCGCGCAAGACCAACGCCATGATGTCGGGCCTGGCCGGCATCGACCTCGACGGCTCGGGCGTGCCACAGGAGGACGAACTGGTTGCCATGTACTGCGAGGCCAGCGGACGGCGCCTGAGCGACGAAGAGTGGGCGTTTTGTCGCGCGTTTTTGTTCTTCAAGTACAGTGTGATCACGCAGGGAATCGCTGCACGGCAGGCACAGGGCAGTGCGAGCAGCGCACATGCCAAGCATGCGACGGGCATGGTACCTGTGGTGGCGTCCGTCGCACGGTCGTTTATGGACGCGCATGGTGGACTGCTGACCACAGCTCCAACCGCGATGGTGCTGGAGCCAGAGGAAACGGTGTCCACAGCGCCGCTGCGTTCCAAACTGTGACCAGGCACCCGGTGTGTGTCTGTGTGTGCACAGCATGGGAGGAATGCATGGGTGGTCGGAATTAAAAAAACCAAACTTGTGTTATGCATCATCAACACCGTTGCACGTGCGCCATGTTCCCCACAACATGATCAAAGGGCTCTTGGCAGGGCAGTGCGCGAGCATAAGGCAGCGGGGCCATGCTCGCACCTCGAGAATGAAACGCAACACTAGGAGCACAAACCAAGCGCGAGAGGGGGCAACAAAACAGAGCACGCGCAGAATGGAGAAAGAACACAGAACTAGGAGTGGGCCTACCACACGAGCTCCCGTCGAGCACTTTCACGACAACGAAATCAACATCGACCGCCACACCCCCACGAGTCGATGCCCCTTTTGTGTCCCCGTGCAACCAACGTGTACCCGGGCAACACAAAAGGCGGAATAATCGCAACGAAACGCGATGGGGGTGGGGGAACATACAACGGAACCAACATTCAAGAAGACAGGCGAGCTCGTAGAGGAAACGTATGGAGGAGGGAAGCAGGCAGGCGGGGCGAGGCGAGGCAAGGCGAGGCAAGGCGAGCATGCGACAAAGCAACGGCGGGTGGGTGCGTGTGTGAGGGGTGAATGACGGAGTCATGGCAGAGAGGGCCAACTCGGACAAGCCGCGGTCCCGCTCCGTGATCCCCCACCCCTCACCACCACCTCCCCGCACCCCTTGCCGCACGCCAGCACACACCCACACACCCAACCACCCACCCACCCACATATCCCACCTTCGCATTCTTTTACTTGTGCGAAGGACCTCCCCAGCCACCCATGGATCCCTGGAGCGGCGCGTTATGTACCCCTGCTCCGCCGCCGCCGCCGCCACCACCACCGGCAGAATAGCCTGCCGCGTAGTCCACCGCGCCCGGAATGACACCGGCAGCCGCACCACCTGCAGTGGTGGCGCCGCCGTAGTGCGGGCCGCCAGCGCCTGCCGCACCGGAGCCCGCGCCCGCGTGCCCATGGCCATGGCCATGGCCGGAGCCATAGCCGCCCGGTGGCACAGCGGCGGCAGGCGGGCTGGCGCTGGAGCCGAGGATGGAGGAGCGGCGCATGCGGCTGGACATTTCGCTGGGTGTGGTGAAGGTGAAGTCGGGGAAGGACGGGTTGTCGCCGTTGGGCACGGAGCCCGCCAGCTCGTCGGTCACCGGCATGGTGGTGAACTCCGTGTCGAAGTACCGGGTGTCGGTGCTGTTGCTCATGGACGGCAGGAACACCGGCTTCAACTTGCCGGCGCGCAGCTTGGCCCAGTCGATATGGGAGAACCACGCGTGCTCCTGCCACGACACACAACCAGACCAGACCGGCAACACGAGACGGGGGAAACAGAAAAAAAGTGAGACGATATCCCATGCACGCCACAACACAACAGGCACACAACAGGCACACAACAGGCACGGCACGATCACGATCAC
>Ga0213833_1001661_pt1 | contig 15549 bp, 17 predicted proteins | sample SWATP21_FD_160575 | JGI IMG/M metagenome (GOLD analysis project Ga0213833, IMG submission 160575) | Coastal seawater microbial communities from Marineland, Florida, United States - SWA TP2 #1 | ecosystem: Environmental > Aquatic > Marine > Coastal | place: USA: Florida | collected 2016-08-14
AACAGAATTAAAATTGTTCCTTCCTCTGGAAGAACACGACAGGTTAATTGCTCATGTGAATACGGCTACTCAAATTATAAGTGAACAATCCCGAGATTTGGCAAAATTGAGAGAGCAAGATTTGATTGATGATTTCCGTCATATGGAAATGGAAAATATTCTTAGAAGCTTTTATACTTTGCAAGGTAAAAACGAACGAATTAAGAAATTCCCATTGCCACGACAATACGCCAATATGAGCCGCTATTTTGTGTTTATCTTCATTTTATTGCTTCCATTTAGTATGGTTCCAGAATTAATGAAAATAAGTAATTGGGGACTTTGGTTATCTGTCCCATTAACTACATTAATTGCTTGGGTATATGTAATGATGGAAAGTGTAGGCGATTATTCTGAAAATCCGTTTCAAGGAATGGCAAACGATATTCCGATGATGTCACTTTGCAGAACCATTGAAATTGACCTTAGAGAAATGCTTGGGGAAACAGATTTGCCGCCTGCCATTCAAGCGAAGAATGATATTTTGATGTAAAGCCAACCCCCAGTTCAAGCACATTTAAAGTTTGCTCGTTCCTCACAAATTAAAAAGAGCTTTCACGCCATGTAAACGGACCATAGTGAATAAAGCCAGCGTACAACAATGGGTATAAAAACATAGGGCGGACAGTAGTTTCCGCAAGTTTCGGGTTCCTAGCAAACTTAGTCTCGGTGGACAAGTAAGCAGCTCCGAAATGCCCTACGTTTCATACCCGAACCGTTAGCTATAACCAATGAAAACTGAAATAGTAGAAATATTCGACATCTCCACTCTTGAAATTACTAAATCAATTTTGAGACAGGCAGGTATTGCTTTTGAAGTAAGGAATGAATATACTTTGCAATTAGGAAATGTCTATGCTCTAGGAAACAATGGTGCTACAATTTGGGTTGAAAACAAAGACTTGAACAATGCAAAAAACATTTTACTCAAATTTGAAATATTAACGTCAAACATCGAAAAGAAAAACGATGAATTTGAATTCGTGAAATGGGTACAAAAGAAGTTTGATGTTAGTTTTTTAAGAGGTACTTCATTTCTAGTGAAATTGCTAATTCCGTTTGTAGCATTAGTAATTGCATCATTTTTTTGGGGCTATAGTATTGTTCACAAAAATGTAACTGATTTTATGGGAATAGACTCTGTTTGGTGTATGGAATTCATAGAAGTAAACGAAAAGAGAATGATTCCCAATTCAATTGCTGGTGTAAACAATAGTTTTCTAATGAAAATGAATAACCTTTATGGATATAACTGCAATGAAGAGATAACATTTAGAAACAATGAAATTGTTCTACCAGGAATAGATAATCAAGAGGTGGCAGGAACATTTAAGTTTAATGAAGATTATTCGAAACTATCAATAAGATTAAAAAATAAGGAAATAAATCAATTTTATAATGGTGAGTATAAAGTGGAATTCGATAATTTCAATTATAGATGTACATTAATATCACATAAAACAAAAATACAACTACAACTATATAATTATTAAAAGGTATATAGCTAACAATGTGTATCTGTAATGCTCCCTTTGGTCGCACTTCAGATACACTGGGCCGTTATCATCCAGCAAAAAATGAAAACACCAGACTTAGAAATAGAAATGAAGATTTTATCTAAAAAAGAAAGAGGAAGAAGAACTCCTTTCTTCGACGGGTATCGTGGTCAATTCTACTATAATAATTCTGATTGGGATGCTTACTATAATATCGTAAATAAGAAAGAAGCCGCTCCTGGAGAAAATGTTAAACTTCGTTTACAAACTGCAAGTAGAGAAATCCATTATGGAAAATTTGAGATTGGAACACAAGTAAAAATTAGGGAAGGGAATAGAACAATAGCAGAAGGAACTGTTTCCAACGTCTTAAACCAAAAGTTTGAATTTTGGGATCTTACCAAATTTCAAGAAACTACCGCTAAAAACCTAAAGCCGTATTTCGACAATAATATATTAGGATTCAAAGTTGATTTTGACCACTTCTTAGATAATGGAGAGTTATTCAAAAGTATTGAGATAATTGAATCGACAGATCTAAAACAAATCCTCACCATTAAATTGAAGAAGAATGAAATGAAATTTGCACCCATATATCAATTCATCTCAAAACAATGGAGAGAAAATCTAACATTGGGAGCGGATAGAATTCGGATTGATTATAAACTTATCAAAGACACAAACAGCTTAGAATGGATGAAATTCCAATTCGCAACATGGAACACAAACTATATGACAGGTCAAATAATAGTTGAATGAAAGTATCTCCATTTAAAATATCAAACCAAGGTGAAACAATTGATCAAAATTTCTTCAAAAGACTACGTAAGTTCGAGAATTACTATAGAAACTTATTAAGTGAAAATAGTTTATTCGAATCAAACTACGAATCAGTTAAAATAATTAATAGTTTTATACAAAAAGACGAATTAGACATGGATGATATCAGTAAAGCAATTGGTGTCTACAATTCTACAAACGCTAAATTACATCATGATGGAACAGGCTGGTTCGATTTAAGATTGCATCTAAGACATTTAGCATTTGTTTATGGAAAAGAATATGAAACCGACAAAGACTTAAACTTAATAGAAAAAGAGCCAGATGATAACAAGTGATGATGATGTCAGATTGGCTATCGCCAAATCCGCCACATATCACAGATACGTTATCGGCAAGAAAAATAAATGAAAAAGCGAAATCGAATAGAATACCTAAGGAAAAGAATTAGAAGGGACGAAACTCTTCAAATAGGATTGCCATTCGATACACAAAATGAAATAGCTAAATCCTTGTGTGATTGGCGTTCTAAATTTAGCACAAGTGATGATGAAACAATTAAATTATATAATTCGGATTATGACAATATTGAGTGGCACATAATAAAGCCAACGAAGGATTTTACTGACTTTGCTTCTGATTCGACTGGAGTGCTATCTGTAAAGAGTTCGATTGAATCTTACAGAGTTCGAATACCAAATCAGTTCATAGAGTTAGAAATTGAATTTAGTTCTAGCCGATCAAATCAAGTAAAGTGGAATGATTTAGATTCAGATAAGGAACTCATTGAATTAGACCCTAGAAAACATCATAAATATCACAATGTATCGTCCAGGGCCAAAGAATTGGTTGTTCGTGAACAAGTAATTCAGCTATTAAAGGAAATATGGACTGCTTTCAATTTAGAACCTAAAACAATTACTATAAGCAATAAAAAAGTTCATTTTGTAGATAGTACTCCTGGTATTGTGCAAAAAGCTGTCTTAAAAATAATGTCAAATATTCTTGAATTAGATCCAACAATCATTAAGCAAACAATTGAAGAAAAATTCAAATTTATGGATTTCTATTTTGCTTCTATGAACTATAATTTCATTGATATATATGAAAGGCTACCAAACATTCTAACTTCAGGAGATAAATTAATTTACTCAAATGAATATAGAGATCCTTCTTCACGATACGTAGAACGTGTCAACTGTAATGATGCAAAAGCAATTAACATAAAAAATGCCTTGCTCATAAAGGGAACCAAAGAAAGTGTGATAATGCAGGCACCAACATTTAATTATTCTTTAGTTTTTCGAGATGGAAAAGAAAATATTGAGGCAATTTTTCATTGTTGTTTTGAAACTAACGTAATTCAAAATGATAGGATGATAATTATGAATACAAATAACGTACAAATGAATAACTTAGAGTCTGCAATAAAATCAAGCCGATAACATGCCGTGAGGATGGAAGACTCGCTATCGCATCATCATCCACCTACGGCTGACCGTTCGTGGCAATTATAATAAGAAAATGAAAAAACGACTAAAATGGATAATTACAGGATATGAAATTGTATCTGAAAAAGGATTTAAAGGAATAAACGTTGAATTACTGGCAAATAGAATGTCCAGTAGCAAGTCCTCGTTTTATCATTACTTTGGTAACATTGAAGAGTTCAAGACGGAATTATTTAATCACCACCAACAAAAAGCAGAAGAATTATCACAAAAAATAAAGGAGAGTAAAAGTTTAATCCCTGATTTAGTCAACATTTTCATACATGACAGAGTGGATATTTTATTTCATAAACAAATACGAATTTATCGAGAAGATAAAGTGTTCAGGGAATGTTTTGAAAAAGCTTACGAAATAATTGAGCATTCAATATTAGAAAAATGGATAAATCATTTAAAGCTACAAAATCGTCCTTTGTTTGCTAAATCTCTTTTGAGTTTAGTTTCAGATAATTTCCTTCTTAGAATAACCAATCAGAACTTTAACCATTCATGGCTTGAGGATTATATAAAAGAGTTATCTTATTTGGTAAATCAAATGAAATCTTCCGATAAAAGTTGATTTTGGACGCTATCGTCCAAAACGAAAAATGAATTCGTACTACGTTTGTATTTTAATTAATAAAAATAACATTCTATGAAGCTGAGTTATTTAAAATACTTATGTGCCTATCTTGTGCCTGTTATGGTTTTGTTCTCCCTTTATATGGGAGTTTTTTTTTCTTATGGTGCAGTAATCTTTGTTTTCATTATTGTTCCTTTTATTGAATTATTCACATCAGTGGATACTTCAAATATGAATAAAGTGGAGGAGGCCATCGCCAAAGATGACCAATTTTATGACTATTTACTTTACTTGCTTGTTCCATTTCAATTTCTAATCCTTGCCTATTTTCTTTACAGAATCAGCATTCCAAACCTTGAATTATATGAAATCATTGGAATGACTACGGCGTTGGGAATGGCTTGTGGTTTGTCAATCAATAATGCACATGAACTGGGACATAGAAATACCAAATTTGAACAATTTTTGAGTAAGCTCCTTCTGATGTCCACTCTTTATATGCACTTCTTTATTGAACACAATAGAGGTCATCATCTTCGTGTTGCTACCGAGGAAGACCCTGCTTCAAGTCGTTATGGTGAGGTTATTTATCTTTTTTATTTTAGAACTATCTATGGCAGTTGGATGTCGGCATGGGAATTAGAAAAAAATCGGCTAAAGAGAGCAGGAAAAAGCGTATTGAGTTTTGAGAATGAGATGTTGGTGTTTCAAATCATTCAATTGGCTTTAATTTCAATGATTGGAATATTTTTCGGATTGAAAGTTTTAATGTGTTTTGTGATGGGAGCCTTCATTGGAATTCTGATGCTTGAAACTGTCAATTATATTGAACATTATGGTCTTAAAAGAAAAAAAATTGGTAAACGCTACGAAAGAACACTACCCATTCACTCATGGAATTCGAGTCACCCGTTCGGAAGGATGATTATGTTGGAATTATCTCGTCACTCTGACCACCATTACATCGCTAATCGTAAATATCAATTGCTACGGCATTTCGATGACAGTCCACAAATGCCAACTGGATATCCGGGAATGATGCTATTAGCATTAATACCTCCAATCTGGTTTAAAATAATGCACAAACAAATTGACAAGTATAGGACTGCTTTTGAGGAGCTCTAAAGAACAATAACATGCCACGAACAAAAGCTAAAACGTTCATAGCCAGCAAAAGCTGGCTACGCCGTTTAGCCGGGACGTTAGTGCCAATATAAACCGAACGAAAAATTACGATTAAAGTTTTTTTATTACTTTTGCTGAGTGATTACTCAATCAATACAAAATGACTAATAAAGAAAAAATACTTTTTGTGGCTTTAGAACTTTTTGCGGTAGATGGATTTAATGCCACTTCTACCAAGAGTATTGCCCAAAAAGCAGGTGTTTCAGAAGGATTGATATTTAGTCATTATGAAAGCAAAACAGGATTATTAGAAGCTATTAATGATTTGGCAGAACAGAAACTTAAAGAAGTATTTCAACCCATAATAGAACGTCAAGAGCCAAAATCAGCTATTAAAATGCTAATAGATTTATTATTTGACATAGAGGAATCTGAATACAATTTTTGGCGGTTGCAGTTTAAACTCAAATGGGATACCAACTATTACAACCCGAATAGAATGAACCCAATTATTCAAAAAATGACTTGGTGTTTATCGGAATTGAATTATGAGAGTCCAGAAATTGAAGCAAAATTTTTGGTGGATATTTTTGATACAATCGCTACAAACATTTTAAGAGATGGCAAAGAATCACAACGACATTATCAGCAATTTTTAAAAACAAAATACAAAATAACAGAATGAATCAAACATTAAAAATAGGACGAAACACCGTGTACTTTGACAGTGACGGATGTAAATTAGAAGGGCATTTATGGATACCCGTAGATTATAAAGAAGGTGAAAAACGAGCTGCCATTGTGGTAACTCGCCCTGCTTCGGGAGTAAAAGAACAAACGGCAGGAATCTATGCCGAGAAGTTTTCCAAACAAGGATATATCACATTAGCATTTGACACGAAAGGGTTTGGTGGTAGTGAAGGTGTTCCGCAAATGGAAGACCCATTTTCTATAATCTCCGACAACAAAAATGCTTTTAAGTATTTAGAATTATTACCACAAATTGATTCGAATAAAATAATAAGTGCAGGTGTTTGTATGGGAGCAGGTCACGCTGTGGCAGCAAGTTCTGATGACAGCCGTACAAAAGCAACTATTGCTATAAGTCCATATCTCACTTCGCATATAGATTACCCAAAAGCATTTGGTGGCAAAACCGTTGTGAAAATTTTAATGGGTATTTCTAATCCGATTATCAACTTTTTCAAAATGTTAGGTATCTATTTTTATATACCAATTGTACCCTTGAAAAAATGGATAGAATATATTCCTGCTACGCCAACTCAGGCGGGAATGAAACAATATTATGGTTTTGGCGATAAGCCAGGAGCTACACCAACTTGGAAAAATAAAGGGAATTTTTACAAAGCAAGTCATATTATGACTGGTAAATACAATCCATTCAATTGGATTAAAAAATACCAAAATAAGCCGTTGTTTCTCGCCTATGCTGACGGTGGTTATGCAACGGATAAAATAGAGGAATACTATAACGAAATTCCTGCCGATGAAAAGGAATTAATGGTATGTAAAAACTCCACACATTTCGATTTGTACTACAAACCAGAATTTGTAAACCCTATAGTAGAAAGAGTAACAAATTTTTTAAGTCAAAATAATCTAAAAGCACGATAAAATGAGTAAAGCAGCAAAAACAATAATGGTTTATGGAATTTACTGTCTCGGTTCGGGACTTGGATTTCTATTTATGAAAGATTTCATTTTGGACTTGTTCCAATTTGCCCCAACCACAGAACATTGGATATATGTCGTGGCAATCTTGATGGTCGGTTTAGGCTTTTATTACATATCTTCAGCAAGAGCAGAAGCCAAACATTTTTTCAAAATATCAGCCATTGGTAGAACTTGGTTTTTTGTAGCCAGTACTGCCATTGCATTAATGGGCATAGCTCCTAAAATGCTTATTGCTTTTGGAGCAATTGATTTGATTACTGCTATTTGGACTTGGGTGTCTTTAGATAAAAAATAAGTTCAATGGACTTTATTGAATACACCAACAATTGGGCAAAAGCCGAAGTTACACAAGGACGAATAATGATAGGAATTGGAATTATTCTACTATTCATTATTTACAGCATTTTTAGAAGTCAGAATGAATTATTAAAAGGTAGTTTAATTCCTTTGGGCATACTTCTTATAGTTCTTATTGGTTATGGCAGTTATATCCTTTATAGTCGTCCTGCCCAAGCCAAAGAGAGTGTTGAACTTTACCAAAAATCTGAAACCGAAGCCATTGAAAAGGAAAAAACAAAACACATAAACGACAACAAAGCAGGAAAAACCTTGCTTAAATATGTGTACCCAAGTTTAATGCTTTTGTCAGTTTTAGGGTTAATTCTTTTGCCGAAACCTTATTACAAAGGATTGGCAATAGGATTTTTGATTTTGTTTATTTCTACCTATATAATTGACAATGGATTTGTAACAAGGTCGGATGATTTTATATCTTACTTGAGCAAACTGAACAAATAAATACTGGCACTAACACGGTGTATAAGCAATAGCGGTTTAAGTGCAAACTTGAACCGTTTTTGCATTTTAAAAGTATCTTGAAACTTGATAATTTAGTAGCTTGAGATCCGCTACTGAATTCTATGGCATTTCCAAATGTTTTAATATAAAAAATAAATTCCTAGTTAGGTTTATTACAAAACCTAGTAACTACTTCTTAAAATAGGTAAATCCTTCTTTCTTTAGTGAAAGAATTTACCTATTTTATCTCCCTTTAGCTTCGAAAAAAATATTTTATTGTGCTCTTGTTACGTACGGTGTTTGCCTCTTAGCAACTGAGAACATGCGATGTATTAGTTTGTTTCTTACAGCATTTAATACTAGCATTTTGCTATTTTTTTCTCCAACTTTCTTTTGATAATAAGCCTTTAGTTCTGGATCTATTTTTACTGCATTCATTGCCCCGAAGTTTAAAATTCCTTTCATCATTCTATTCGCATAAAAACTTACTCGGTTCCCTTTTCTAACACTTGTGCCTGATTCATTTTTAAATGGTGCTACTCCACAATAACATGCAAACTTTCGTGGGCAATCTATGGCTGAAAAGTTTTTAGTGTACAGTATCGTATATAATGATATCACACTTCCAATTCCTGGAATCGTTTGTAATAATCGATAGTTTCTTTCCAGTTCAGGATACTTTGCTATAAAAACCTCTATATGGTCTTCTATCATTCGGAACTGTTTTTTAAAATGTCGTCTGTTTAATTTTAAGTTCCTGATGATTTGTTTCGCATAAGTACTTTCTAGACAATGCTGTAAGTACTTCTCTTGCCTTTGAAATGAAAGCATCTTCTCTTGCAATCGCTTTCGATGTGCTAGTAGTAATTGCAAATCTAAAAACACCCCATCCGTAAGATTGTTGATTACTAAATCCTCTTGGAACTTCAAGCCGTATGTTGCTATAGCTTTACTGTCTGATTTATCAGATTTTTCTCTTCTCAGTCCTAATGATCTTTTTATCCTCAATGGATTAATCTGTGAAATATCTATTTCCTTTGACTTTAAATATTCTGATAATTTCTGACCATAGTGCCCTGTATGCTCCATACAAATTAGTAATTTATCCTCTGGATTTTTAAACTTCTCAATCCACTTAATGAGTTGTTTGAAACCAAATGGTTTATTCAGAAATGAATCATGATAAACATCCTTTTGGTTTTGTCTTGTAATCGCTGCATCAATAGTCGTTTTTGAAATGTCAATACCTACAATTAGAGAATACATAATTTTTGTAAATTTGATGAATTACTTTAATACCCTTAATAGGTCTTATAACCTTAAATTCTATTTGAAGCTAATTCATCTAGAATGGAAAGTAAGGTCCAGTTCCGTGCCTAGATCTCATAATCTACCGCATAGCAATGGTTCACCTTACTTTCCTGTTTAAGAGCTTATTATCTTTATTAAGTTAATAATTCAAACGTAAGGGCTCATACACAAACCGTTCGCTTCCATGAATAAAAAAGAAAAACCGCAATGTGAAAAAAATAATAGAATGGATAAAGACGAAAATTCGATACTTGTTTTGCCTATTGTTCAGATGCAAAAAATATATGAGTTTACCAGAAAAGCATTTTAAAGAAACAAAATCATTACTTGATAAAATACCTGCAAATACCATCGCTGAATGGCTATTAAAAGAGGGCTATTACCCTGAACAATACGTCGTTCCTCCATCATTTATAGTTGACGAATTCAACCTAAATGCAAATCCGTACTATTCAGTTTCATCAACTCCCAATGGAGATGAGTTTAGTCCCGAAAAATTTGATATTAGAACAATTTCGTTTCCAAAATCAACTTTAACGGAAAGGTCTTTTGGTGCAATACATCCCAAAATATATCACGACTTAGTTTATTATATCTGTAAAGAATGGACATTTGTGATTGACCATATTTTCAACACAAAAACAAAGATTTATTCATACTCATTCCCAATACCCGTATCTTCAAGAAATGAAGGTGGATTAAGTTCTTTGAGAAGTGGAAGAATGATTTATGAATTTCTTGAAATGGCAGAAAACGATTTGGTTGCAGAAGGATACCAATATAAATACTTGCTCAAAACAGACATCAAGAACTTTTATCCGTCAATCTACACTCACAGTATTGCTTGGGCTTTACACACGAAAAAAACTGTAAGAACATCAGGAAATCGAACGGCATTTTCACAATTTTTAGGTTTGAAACTCGATAAATTATGCCAATATGCAAATGACGGATGCACTAATGGAATTCCAATTGGACCAGCTATATCCGATGTTATCGCTGAAATTTTATTGAGTGCTGTTGACAGAGATTGTTCAGAAATATTAAAAAAGGAGAATTTAGATTTTGTCGGAGTTAGATATAAAGACGATTACAGGTTTTTGTGTAATAGTCGTGGAGATGCTAACAAAATCATTAAATGCCTTCAAAGAGTAATGAAGGAATACAATCTTTTCCTTAATGAAAATAAGAGTGATGTAAAAGAATTACCCGAAGGATTATTTAGAGAATGGACAGCAGAATACCAGCAATACTCACTAAGGTATGCTCAAAAAATCAAGTATCGAAGATTTGAAAAATCTCTTAGAGGAACATTACAAGTTGACCAGAATCATCAGGGAACGGGTGTGATTGATAGATTTTTAAGCGAATTGTCAACATCTAAATTTCGAGTTAAGTTAGACATGAGCAAAAGAGAATTACTAAAATCGTTTAGTCTTTTGTTGATGCTAAAAGAAAGAAGACCAAAGTCATTTCCACAAATACTTGCAATTATCGAAAAACTACTACTTGACAATGAACAAGACCAAGAAATTAAAGACCATGTAAATAATGCACTAAAATTGCTGATTGACAAATATTTGAAGAACATAGAGGAGCACCAATACGATTTATTGTGGCTTTCATATTTCATCAAATCGCATAATTTATTTACGTTCAGCATTCCAAAAAAAGTAAAAAATAGATTTATAAAATCAATTCGGAACAACTCAAATGAATTGTTTAGAGGCATTCCGACAGATATAAAAATTTTCACAACTATTAAGGAAGCAGGTAAAAATTCCGATTTAATGAAACACCTTGCTGTATTTAATAGAGAAAAGGAAAACGAAGAAAAAGAGAACACGGAAGCGAACAAAGCATAGCCGTCAAGCTGCCCTAAGCGGGCAGCCTGCGGCTATGCGGGACGTTACCTGTAATTGAAAGAATTATGAAAACAGAAAAATTCGTTAAAGCATTTTTTGAGGAGAAAGAGGATTTATTAAAATATTATACAAGTGTGAAAACTGAAACAGAGGTTGGACGGTTAATCAAGTCTCTCAACTTGAGCGGATCTCAAAACATTGCAATGAATAAGATTATTAATGCTACTTTGACTGATGCGTATTACACTATCCTTCTCGGTTTAGATGGAAGTGCTTCAATTGGAGGAATCCAAGAAATGTATGACTTGAAGTCTGAAGATGGAAGCCAAATTAGTGAGGAGATAGAAGGATATGCTTATGAATACTTTCACGAATAATGACTGACCAACTATATAGAGACATAAGTGATGACACTCTTTCAAGGATAAATCAAATTGAGAGGATTGATGAATTTGACTTAACTAAAGTTGAAAGAGGAATTCTGTCAATCCATGCTCGCTGGAGTGGACAATCTATAATGCACGGAAAGTCAATTTTAAATTTGATTGACAATTCTCAATCAAAGGATTTTGAAATTAACATAATTGACATTGATGTACTTGATCCTGAAAAGCAGATTGAATTGATAGGAACATTGTGTCATGGATATTTTGAATCGGTTTGGATAGAAAATGGAAAAATTGAATTTAACTATCGAGACAATAATAGAGCAACTGAATTTGCTTCATTCAAAGACTATTTAAATGAAAAAATAAATAAAAACAGGTAACACTGTATATGAAATCATAGCCGCCTATCAGCAGGCTACGCTTCATATACTAAACGCTGTACGCAAGCTGGTACGGTATACAAACATCGTTTACAGAGTTATATAAACATCGTTTACACTTTTTTAGTCGCAATTTGAAATCAAATTCAGATTGCTATGCCTTGGAAAGGAACAACGATAATGGAACAAAAAATTGAATTCATCTGTGAATGGCGTACGGGAAAATACTCGATTACCGAACTCTGTAGAGCTTTTGAAATTTCCAGGCCAACTGCCTATAAAATCATAGCCCGATTTGAAAACGAAGGCTATGAAGGACTAAAAGAACTGTCGAGAAAACCACGAGCAACCCATCCGAACGCCACCGATGAAGAAGTGGTAAAAAGTATTCTCGTTCTGAAAGAAAAACACAAACTCTGGGGCGCAAAAAAGATCCACAAACTGTTGTATAACGATTTTTCGGATGACCAGATCCCAAGTATGTTGACTGTACACAACATCTTGAAAAAACACGGTCTGGTAAGCACTCAAAAACGCTTGCGTAGGGTCAAGCCCATTCATCCGATTTTCGACCCAAAACAGTGCAATGAGGTATGGAGCGCTGATTACAAAGGCAAGTTCTTAATGGGTAACAAAATCTATTGTCATCCACTCACCATAGCCGACTCAAAAAGTCGATTTGTGTTTACTGCAAAAGGACATTACCAAGAAAATCTAGCTTCAGCCAAAGCAGAATTTACAAGGGTTTTTAGAAAATATGGCATCCCTAAACAGATCCACACTGACAATGGCAGTCCTTTTGGGTCAGTAAAGGCCATACAGCGATTTACTAGGCTCTCATATTGGTTCATTGAGTTGAGCATTATGCCCGTTTACTCAGATCCATCCCACCCTGAACAAAACGGTAGGCATGAACGCATGCATCGTGATCTTAAGGCTGCTTGCGCCAAACCTTCAGCGCATGACCTAAGAGCTCAACAAAGACGTTTAAATCAATTTGTAAAGGAGTATAATCATGTAAGACCCCACGAAGCGCTGGATATGCAAACACCGGCTTCCGTCCATGACTTTTCTACCCGTCCTTTTCCTGAAAGGATCTCCAACTTTGATTACGATACAGAGTTGAAAGTCTTGAAAGTCACCCGAAACGGATCGGTAAGATGGGGCTCATACAACTGGGTGTATGTGTCCGCATCTTTGCAAGGAAAATACATCGGAGCGCTGGAAATGGGCAACGGAATCTGGAGAGTATTTTATAGAAACGTATTTTTAGGATACTTCAATGAAAATGAACTAAGAACGAAAGAACAATCCGTAAGGTTAGAAACGAATCTAGTGTAAAGCATGTATCTATAACTTTTGTAAAGGATGTATCTTAACGAACAGCTAAAAACCAAACGCTCAAAGCAAAGAGTGCTATCACACACATTGCTTTTTCCTACGCTGAATTAACTGAATTGAAAGTAAAAAACAACTGTTTTGACATTTTCAGACAAGGAATTTAAATTGAATGTCACTATTTTTGTAACGTCACATTTAGACTTTAAGAAAATGAAACCGACTATAGCAGACATAAAACAAATAAGTTGTGAAAATTTACACATTGCTGCAATGATTGAATCGCAACTTTGTACCGAGCGAGATATGTACTTTCCTGCAAACTACTTGGTAATGGTTGAGCAAGGCGTTTACACCATTGAGACAGAAGACAAAATCTATGTGGTGAACGAAGGAGAATTTGCTTTTATTAGAAAATATACGCAAGGAAAAATACTTAAAACACATAACGAAGACCAAAAATCATTTAAGGACATTGTATTTGTGCTTCAAGATGATTTTATAAAGGAAATCATTAGAGATTTTGAACTACCCGAAAATATTTTGCCCTGTACTGAACAAATTGTCAAGTACAAAAATAATTACATTCTTGAAGGCTTAAAACAATCGTTAAGCGTTTACTTATCAGGAATTGAGCAAATAGATAAGACTCTAATCAGTTTAAAAACCAAAGAAGCACTTATTGGAATTTTAAAAGATAACAGAAACTTGATTCATATTTTCAACGAATTTTCCGAGCCCCAAAAAGCTGATTTGTTCCAGTTTATGGAACATAACTTTATGTACAATTTGCCTTTAGAAACTTTTGCAAAAAATACAGGACGAAGCCTTTCAACATTTAACCGAGATTTTAGAGATGTATTTCAACTTTCACCAAGTAAATGGCTTAAGAAAAAGCGCTTGGATTTGGCAAAACAACTAATGACCATATATGACAGAAAAGCATCTGATATATATCTTGAAGTAGGCTTTGAAGACTTGGCACATTTTAGTCGTTCATTTAAAAGTCAATTCGGAATAAATCCGTCAGAAATAGCAAGTGCATAATAGACTATTTGTAATTAAAATTTAGAAGCAACCTATTTGGGTTGCTTTTTTATTTATTGAAATTTTTAGACAAGCAATTAGAAATTTTAAAACAACTAAAGTGAAATGATTAGACCTAATTTTGACTTATCAAATTGAAACAATAAAATTATGACAACAATAGACAGAACAAAACCCGTATTCGTATCAGGTGCCAATGGTTATGTAGCCAGTTGGTTGGTAAAAAAATTGTTGGAAGAAGGTTTAACCGTTCACGCAGCAGTACGCAATCCTGAAAACGATAAAAAAGTAGGACATTTAAAAGAAATCGCCAAAAATACCAAAGGAGAACTGAAACTATTCAAAGCCGATTTGCTGACCCCAGATTCGTATGCAGAAGCGATGAAAGATTGCGAATTGGTCTATCATACTGCTTCGCCTTTTACCACTAATGTAAAAGACCCACAAAAAGAATTGATAGAACCTGCTGTAAAAGGAACGGAAAATGTATTAACAACAGCGAGTAAAACAACAGCTGTAAAACGTGTGGTTGATACCAGTAGTTGTGCTGCAATTTATACAGATGCCATTGATACTGTAAATGCACCCAACGGAATTTTAACTGAAGACGTTTGGAACAAAACCGCTTCACTGGAATATCAACCGTATTCGTATTCCAAAACATTAGCAGAGAAAAAAGCTTGGGAAATTGCCAATGCCCAAAACCAATGGGATTTAGTAACCATCAACATGAGTTTGGTTATGGGGCCAGCATTAAATCCAAATCAAACCACTTCAGAATCTATGAACATCCTAAAACAATTGGGAGATGGCACTATGAAATCAGGCGTTCCAAAAATGGGAATGGGCGTTGTAGATGTGCGTGATGTTGCAGATGCTCATTATCGTGCAGGATTCACACCAGAAGCTAAAGGACGCTACATTACTTCAGCCAATAACACCGATTTATTAGAAATGGCTCAAGTGCTTTTACCCAAATATGGTGAGCAATTTCCGCTTCCTAAAAAGGCATTGCCAAAGTGGTTGTTGATGATTGTTGGCCCAATGGCTAATAAAAGTTTCACTCGAAAATTCATTAAAAACAATGTCAATATACCTTGGAAAGCCGACAACTCAAAAATTAAAAAAGAGTTAGGTATACAGTTTCGACCGCTCAAAGAAACCATGCAGGATTCGTTTCAAGTATTGATTGATAACCAAATTATTCAACCAA
>Ga0213833_1001663_pt1 | contig 15514 bp, 9 predicted proteins | sample SWATP21_FD_160575 | JGI IMG/M metagenome (GOLD analysis project Ga0213833, IMG submission 160575) | Coastal seawater microbial communities from Marineland, Florida, United States - SWA TP2 #1 | ecosystem: Environmental > Aquatic > Marine > Coastal | place: USA: Florida | collected 2016-08-14
AGCCGCGCTTTTCTGCTCTCTTTTGCCATGGGGACAGAGGTGGTGTGTTGGTACAATTTTGTGGATGGACCCGATTTTACCAAGTTTCCGCCTGAGCAAGCTTTTGGGCTTTTTCACTATGCCAAAGATTGGAGCAAAGAGCCTCCCAAGCCAAAGCCCGCCTATCACGCCCTTAAAGCATTACACGATGTCCTGGGCAAGACCACAGAGACACAACGTGTTGAAAAAGAGCTTTCTCTGCAAAAAGGTGAGTTTGGTATACGCTTTTCTGGAAAAGAGCATACCATTCTGGCTTTGTGGCGGGTGGCCGAGGCAAAAGAGCGCACCGTCCAGATCCCACTGCCCAAAGGAAAAAAGCTAGAAGCTTACAACTTCCTCGGAAAGAAAGCCCCTCCAAAACAGGAAGGGGACACCATCCAGGTCACACTCCAAACGGGACCTCAATACCTGGTTTTCCGCTAATATCATCTTTAAGCGCATAAAACATTCCTTCAGAGAAGCGCATCCAGTGCTTGACTATCTTCGTTATGGACCTTACCCAAGAAGTATAGCCGAGCACATACACCGGTACTTCGTTGTGGGTACCAGGTCATACATCACCTCCAGGGAGTGTCGGAGATGAAAGATAAGTTGGAAATGACCGCCACGATTTTGACGATCATTGGTGGAGTTCTAGGGATTTTCTCATTTGGTTCGCAATATCTAAAAGGCACCAGCAATGCTGTCCTGTGGTCAGCTGGAGCTGCTTTGCTTGGGCTCTTTTTTTCCATCACGCTGGCCTTTTGGTTACAATCCAGACGTCAAAAGAAAAAGCAAGTCGATACAGAGCCCGAGGCCCTTCCCCAAGAGTTACCTTCTCAGGCATACCAGCCAGCCACACCCCGACCTGAGCCAGCTAAAGAAGCTGTGGCTGTGGCCAGTTCTCCCAAACAAGAGCTGGGCTTTTTTCAAAAGCTGTATTATCAGGCCTTGAAAGTGGGAGCCGCGATGTTCGGGGGTGTTGCTGCTCTCATTTTTCTAGTGGATCTTGTGGCCAATGATGGTTCCGAATTTGGTTTTATCTTTGGAGGGATTTGTGCCTTTATCGCTTATGGATTGTGGCGCTCTGCTAGAAAGCCCAAGTTTTCCTGGAGTGGTGGTCTTGCCTGGACGGTTTTTGGTCTAACGACGCTGGCAGTGGTGGGAGGTGGTTACGCCATCTGGAAGTACGAATTGAGCTTTCAAAAACCTCATAGTACTCTGCGGTTTGGTGTTCTTCCTGTGTCTTCCAGTGGTACTGGGGGTTGTGCAAATCTCAGTGGCCAATGGAGAGGCTCTGATGGAAGTGCTTACACCCTTTTACAGAGAGGAAATGTGGTGACCATGCGTGGCATTTTGACTGGGGCACAGATCACAGGTGTCGGGCAAATCCAGGGGAACATGCTCGTGATCCCTTCTTATCAGATTATCTATGGATACAATCGCCAGATGGGGCAAGGGCGTTTACAAATCCTATCTTGCCGCAGTATGAACGGTAGCTTTTACAATCTCACCCTCCGACGCAATTACTTCGTGCAATTCTCTCGCTAAAAGCATCATTCTTTTTCAAATACCTTTTCGATACAATCACTTTATGCCTTTCTCTCCATAAATTGTTCATTTGTTGTTGACTCTCCCCTTGGTGGAGACTTTAGAGTGGACGCTGATGAAATACCTTTGAGCAAGAGAATGCCTCGTTGTAGATGATATTTCCGAAGAATGGAGTCAAGAATGCAAAAGAAAACCAAAAAGCGTTTGTGGATAGGGCTGGTCGTGATCTTGGTCCTAGTGGGCGCGGGTGCCTGGGGGATGATGTGGATGATGAAGCAGCCCCTTTATCGGTTTGGTGATGTGCGTGCCAAGAAAAACTTAAGTGGTCCATTGCTCCCACCCAAACAAACAGATCCCAAAAGCTGGTGGGTGGAAAAGGGTATCCGTCTCCACTTTACAAAACAAGGGCAAGGGCGGCCTGCATTGGTCGTGCATGGTGGGCCTGGAATCCCCTATGCAAGCCCTTGGAAAGGCCTTGAAGCCCTGAAAAAGCAATATACCTTCTATTACTATCACCAAAGAGGTTGTGGCTTGTCTTCTCGACCTTTTCAACGTTTTTCTGGTGGCAACTTCTACAACAATATGCGTAAGCTTGAGAAGACCTTAGGACTTGGTGCACAAATCGCTGACATCGAGCGGATTCGCCAAATATTGGGCCAAAAGAAGCTCATCTTGATAGGTCACTCTTACGGTGGTTTTATTGCAGCTTTGTACGCTGCTGAATTTCCCCAACACGTGGAAAAGCTGATCCTGGTTGCTCCGGCTGGTGTGCTGACACCACCTGACAAAGAGCGGAATCTGTTTTCCAGGGCCCGAGCAAAGCTGCCCAAAGAGAGACACACTGCCTTTGATAAAGTGATGGCTGATTACTTCGACTTTGGTAAGATCTTTTCCAAGTCTGATGATGAGCTGGCTGCTCTGCATACCCAATTAGGCGAGTTTTTGCTTCCGGCCATGGGGTACAAGTCTTCGAATATCAAAAAAGGCTTCAAAAGCGGTGGTTGGATGGTTTTTGCCATGTATTTTAGTGTGGGACGTGCCCAGGATTATCGAGCTGCTATGAGGCAAATTGCTGCCCCAACCCTCATCCTCCATGGAAAAGACGATGGCATTTCCTTACCAGGAAGCCGCTCCTATGAGGCTTTGATCCCAAAAGTCCAATTGACCATGCTCTCCAAAGAGGATGCCAGGGCACAAGCTGGACACTTCGTCTACAATGAAGTCCCTAAGAGTTTTGCCAAAAGCGTACGGGCCTTTCTTCTCAAAAAATAACCCTGCTCTCTTCCTCTCATATGTAGTTCTATTGGTAAGACCAATTTCTTGAAGTTCCACAAAGCTACATTGTCAAAGTGGGTCATCCGAGTTATCGTTAGGGTTCTACGATTGGATACGAACATTAACGAAAGGATAGACAATTGGAGTCAAAGACAAGAACAGCATCCCGTACCATTGCCACGAAGTGGGTCCGGGAGATTTTGGACGGCAAGTTTACGTCTGGCGAAAAGTTACCTACAGAGCGGCATATGGCAGAAAAGCTAGGTGTTTCTCGGAATGTCATTCGAGAAGCCCTCAAGAGACTGGAAGCCATGGGATTGATTCGCATCCGACAGGGCTCTGGAGCATATATCGAAGATCTACAGCAGGCCGGAGGTCTGGAATTGCTGGAGTATCTTCTCTTTGTGGATGGAAATAGACTTGATCCTGTGATTTTGGCAGATCTCTTTGTCTTTTTGAGACACTTTTTTCGCGAAGTGATCCGGTTGGTTGTCCGAAACCGTACTGAAGAAGAATTGAAGCAACTTCACGCCGTGATGTTGGAGCGTGATCAAGCTTTGGATGATCTGGACAAGCTGGTTGAGGTCAATCAAAGAGCCCTGGATATTATGGCCAGAGCCACACATAACCGCGTATACCAACTTTTGTTTTGCAATGTGTCTCGATTTTCCATATGCATCCGACAACTCTTCCCTCTGCAATTGATAAGACCACTTCCATCCCCTGAATACCTGGTGGGAATCTACGAAACCATCGAGTCTCAAAATGAAGAAAAAGCTGTGGAACTTGTCGCTGAACTCATCGAATACGAATACCGAAATCTACTCCCCTTACTGGAGTTCTTAGGACTGCCCAAAACCCACCCCTCCCTATAAGAACCTTCCTAAAGCTGCTCTAGTTCACCAGATCCTCTCGCAAATTTTTTTCGAAAATTTTTCTGTGATAGTTGACATCCAAAAAAGTATAGCTATACATATTGGTCCTACCAATAAATGTTGGTGCATCCAATCGTGGATATACCGTGCAACAGTCCCTTTCTGAGAGTTGTTGCATGGATGCTTTTTAGACGATAACGGTGACGAGTAGCCGATTAGGGAGATAAAGGATGAAGTATTTTAAGTCTTTATGGATATTGTTGATATTTGCCTTTCTGGGATTTGCTCCAGGTTGTATGCATCCGTTGGACAGTGGTTTGGGTTCTCAAACAGCAGCTGTCGTATACGATAAGATCGATCACATTGATGTAGAGAAGCATTCCAATCAGGCATTAAAAAAGATGTCTGATTCTGTGGCCATGGTGGCGTATCCAGGCCAATTGAGGGTCGATTCTAAGACAGGAAAGCACACGATTCGCTGGTCCTACACTTTGCATACCAGGGTGAAGAATGACAATGATTTCGGAGGGAAATTACTGTGTGCTGATGAGCCTTTAAGGAATAAGCTCGCTCCTGCTTATTCGTGTACATCCTTTTTAATCGGCCCTCGGTTGATGGCCACTTCGGCGTCTTGTATCCTGGAAAAGAAAGTTGTCAATGCCGCAGATGTGCAGTTTTGGTGCATCCAGACCAAGGTGATCTTTGGTATCAAAAGCAATGCCAGTGGCAACATGCGTGAGGTCAATAAAGACGATGTGTACCAGTGTCGCCGTGTTTTAACACACCAATTCGATTATAAAAGTTCAAGAAGAGACTTTGTGGTATTCGAGCTAGATCGCGATGTCAAAGACAGAAAACCCCTGCCTCTCGATAAAAATCCCACACTGAAACAAGGCGACAAGATCGTCTCAATTGGTCACCCACTTGGGATGCTTCTAAAAATCACAACTGGTCAAGTGACAGAGCCCAGAAGTGCCACCAAGGATTACTTTGTCAGCGATTTGGACGGTGGATGGGGTGCTGCAGGCTCTCCAGTGATCTCTCTTTCGAGTATGAAAGTGGTCGGGCTGCGTTCTGTGATTGAAAAGCCTGATTTTGTGGTAGACAGCAAAAATGCTTGTTTGAGGGTGCGACGAGCGACTCAGAAGGAAGCCATCGAAAGAAGCAATTACATCAAAGTTGCGGATGGGCCTTCGTGTCGGGGGTCCTCTTCTTGTGCAAGAGACCAACTTTGCGAGCAGGGAAAGTGTGTTTACCGAACACCAGATCTACAGATCGTGGATTTTCAGATGTCCCCAAAATCTGGGCCTGTGGGTACAACTGTAACAGTCAAGTATACTTTTATCAACAAAGGGAATTTACCTGTCGCTATGCCTTTCCGAGTGGGACTTTGGCGTTCTGAAAACTCGGACATCTGCCCCAATTGTGGATTGGACAAAGAAGTCACTTCAAAGATGTTTTTATTTGGTGCCCAGGTGGGGCAGCGTCATTCTGGGCAATTTTCCTTTAAGTTGACCAGTGAAATGGCGGCAGAAAAGCAGTACTTTGGTCTCTATCTAGACGACTATTATCTCCATCCCACCAAGCCCGAACCACTTACCTATGGTTCTGTTCCAGAATTGGACGAAAGCAACAATGAGAAAGCAGAGTTATTCACTGTCGGAGGTTGTCAATCCAATTGTCCAGGAGAGAATCAGCGTCGATGCAATGGGCAAGCTATTGAAATTTGTCAAAAGAACCAGGCAGGTTGTTTCACCTGGCAAGCCAGCAAAACGTGCGTCTCTCCTTTGCTCTGTTCTGCTGGAAAGTGTCAGCCTGGATGCAAAAATGCTTGTACCAATGGAGAAAAACGATGTTCTGGCAATGTGGTACAGAGTTGTCAGGTGCAGCAAAATGGGTGCTACCAATGGAAGACACTCCAGACTTGTCAAGAAGGTGACACTTGCCAGAAAGCCCAGTGTCAGGCCAAGCAGCCTCCCAAAGACAAGACCAAACCAGAGGAAAATGGCTGTAAAAACCATACTGATTGTAAGCAGGGCCAAATTTGTTCAGCCGGAAAGTGCCAGGCAGAGGCTACCAGGCCTCCACCTGCGGGTTCCTGCCGGCAAAAGAGCGATTGTTCTGCGGATGAAAATTGTCTCAACGGCACATGCACCCCCATGCAGAGAGATGAGGGGTGTGCTTGCTCGGCGACTCCAGGGGTGACTCCTTCAGGTCCTGGAGCGCTGGGCTTTTTGTTTTTGCTGCTCTTGTTTGCACAGATCTTGCGAAAAAGACGGATGTATCGCTTTTTTGTCATGTGGAAAGCGGCAAAGGATATGAAGGAGGAACTCTCGTGAAACCTCTTTCCATACCATTTTTCGAGGGCAGGCAAGATCCCAAAAGATCTATCGGGCGACTTAGCATCTACCTGGTGCTTGCCTCTCTCTTTTTTTCTTTTTCAGGGAGTGCTGTGGCTGTCACCAAGACTCTACCGAAATCTGCACAGCCACAGCACGATGTCCTGGTTTTACAAGACTGGCTCAAAAAGCAGGGCAAAGCCACACCTGTCTTCCGAGCGGTCTCTAAGAAAGTCATTCAACAGTTGAATCGGCGTATACGGGAGTTACGGGTTACGCCTTCATTTCAACAAAAACCAACATTTCCCATATGGTCTGTCCTGGTGCAGACCAAGACGCCCTTTGTGCAGAGTGAGCGGCTTCAGTTGGCTCAAAAGGGCGTTCTTTTTTCTACAAGCAATGGCAAATTGCTTGCGACCGGCAATTTTTATGCTGTGCGTATCTTGCGATGGGAAGGGCTGTTGGCTCTGGAAAAACATGCGAAAACACTTCGCGTGGAAAAACAGGTCATTCAGCACAAAGCCGATCCCCTCTTTTTAACGGGGGAATTGGTGCAAGCCTATCCCACGCACCGGATGCTGCATAAAAAGCTTCCTCTAACCGGAAAAGGGATAGTGATAGGATATCTGGATTCGGGGTTGGATGTATTCCATCCATCCTTTTTCCGGGCAGATGGAGGTTTTTTCTCCTGGATCGATGCAGATGGCGACAACAAGTTTGTCCCTTGTGTAGATGGTGTCGATGCCAATGGCAACGGCCGTTTAGACAAAGGTGAACGTCTGTGTTGTATCCAGGGGCGCATTTATCAATACCGAAATTATCCCATCGATCCTTCGGTATCTACAGGCGCATGTCGGGCTGGTATTGATTGGTTGTACCAAGACAACAACGGCAATCGCAAGCGAGATTTTGGTCCAGAAAAAGGTTTTAAAGAGCAAGACCCAACGTATGGTGAGCGCCTTTATATTATTGATGATGTGAACAAGAATGGTCGTCTTGATGTAGGGGAGAAGATCATCGGCCTCAAGACCTCCAAGATCCGAGCGACCAATATCTACGGTGAAAAGCGATTTCGCGGTAAGGATTTGATCCTGACAAAGGCATTTCCTGGTTGGTCAGGGACTTCGAGACACGGGACTTGTAGTGCGGGTGTCCTGGTGGCTGGCCAAACTGGTCACTCGAAATATCTCGGCATCGCGCCTGATGCAGATCTGGTGATGTCCACGCGCAGAAATCGCATCCAGGGTAAGCTGCAATGGTCTGTCACTGAGAGCTTGCTGTGGCTCAAAGCCCAAAAAGTGCAACTCGTTTTGCATGAATATGCGGGATGGACAGGGTACGCACTAGATGGTAGCTCTGCTTACGAACAGCTCTTGGACAAGGTCAGCCGCGAAGGGATGACCCACATTTGTCCCACTGGAAATCTGGGTGGCAAAAAGAAACACATGCAGATCAAGGTGCCTGCAAAAGGGAAAGTCCTGGTACCTGTCAGTATGCCTGCTGAAAGCGAGCGATACAAAGCCGTTGAATTTTCCATCTTGTGGAGAGGAAAACCAAAGCCAGCCCTTTCTTTTTGGCTAACGACACCGGGTAAAAAGCGCTTTTCTCTAAAAGTCACTGGAAAAGACAACAAGCGACAAGTCCTGCCCACTGTTTCCATGGAAAGCATTTGGGAGACCTCTTCACGAGGAACACACCACATCAATGTCCTTCTACGAGGAAACAATGGCAAAAGCGAGTTGCCTATAGAGTTGGGTACCTGGACTTTAGAGATCCAGGGAGATCCTGCTCATACAGTAGAAGTGCATGCTTATGTGAGTGATGACGTGACCAGTTGGTCTAGAGGTGTGCATTTTCCCAAGTATGCTTCGGATAGAGGGCTTGCTGGATGGCCCAGTACTGCAGACTCTTGTATCTCCGTTGGTGCGTATGCTGGACATGATGATCCCATGTATAGCTTTGGAGAAAAAAGAGAGCCTTCTGGAAGTATGCGAGCGTATTCCAGTGGTGGACCACGCATTGACGGCGCTCAGATCATGTCTGTTGCTGCACCTGACAATCCGGTGGTTCCTTTGACCCGGATTGGTGGTCCAAAAGTGTCTGGTCCAGGTCTTGGGCAATACATGGTCTACAGTGGTACCAGTGGAGCCAGTCCCCATGTGGCAGGTGCCGTAGCCCTTCTCAAGCAACTTCATCCAGATTGGACCTCCAGTCAAATTCGAAAAGCCATCCGCGAAAATGCACATGTGGATGCGGACGTTGGCAAGATCCCAAACCCTCGCTGGGGATACGGAAAGCTTCGCATCTACCGTACTCTTTTTGGAAAGGACCCACAAAAAAATCAAGCTCCCAGAATTCGCTACAGTGGTCCAAAACAATTCTTTTTTGGACAGACACCAACACTTCAAGTACAAGTCTTGGATGCTGAGGATGCACCTTCGAAGCTGCAAGTCCGGTGGGACCTGGATTATGATGGGAGTTGGGATCAGACAGGGAACAAAATCAAACTCCTCTTACACAAACCCCAAAAACTTCACGTGAAAGTAGAAGTTAGAGACTCTGGAGGGCAAAAGAGCCAGCTCTTGATTGGGCTGCGTATCTATCCCTGCGAGTACGCTCAAGAATGTGGTGACGGCTTCCTTTGTGTGAAAGGGCGGTGTGTCAAAAAGCCCGAACAATCCGAGCTTCCTAAGGCGACAGAACCAAGATCTCAAGAGTCTGTTGTGGATGCTTCAACACCGGATGTCGCAGGAAAAGACGTTCCTGATCTCAAGATGGTTGAACAAAAAGCTTCATTTGAGCATACAGAAACTGGCGATTTGCGCTCGCCTGTGGATCCCAAGCAAGGTTGTCAGTGTAATGGCCAAGAAGAGGGAGCTTTGTCTGCTGTGTATGGGCTGCTCTTGTTCTTCGTGCTGTTCTTCTTCCGTCGCAGGGGCATTCGCTTCTGAGTGCTTCTTTCTTGAGAAAGCATTCGCCTCATTTCTTTGAATCTATTGCAAAATTAATGCACTCGTACAGAAGCTCTTTTTGGAAGGCTTTGGGTCACCGGCTGGGTACGGATTGACTGGCCATGTTGTGCATGTTAGCTTGTACATCTCTACCCCTTGAGAGAGGTGCACGAGCCGTGAATGTCTATATCGAAAACTACCTGGAACATCTACCAAAGATCACCCGTCTTTTGGATACATTTGAAGCTCCTTTTTACTTTAGCAATCCCTTATTCATCGTGTCCTTGCTTGGTGCCAGATCTGGAGCCTCTGTCCAAGATATGGGAGGTGCACTGCTTTTGGACGCAGCAGGAGAATGGTGTTCTCTACTGCCTATAAGCGACGATCGAGAAGCCTTTTTGAATGCTCTACGAAGACTTTTGATGGAAGGGCGGCCTGTGATGCGCGTGCCCAGGTGGGCTGCAGAATCCCTTTTGCAAAGCAGCACTGTAGGAGGCTGGTCAAATTTCGTAGGGTATACACCTGATCTGCGAGATTTACCAGGGCGCAAGTACAAACGTATCCGACGCATTCTTCGACAAGTGGAGCGTTCTGGACGCACTGAAGTGGTACAGCTGACCAGCGATGATGCCCAAGAAGCTGCTAGAGTCGCTGATACCTGGTACATCAAACGCGCACCTTTTTTGGAAAAGCTGTATTTGCGCAAAGAAAACATCTGGCTGTTTGAGAATATCGGCTGGGTGCTTGAACATGTTCCTGGCTCGTGGGGGATGGGTGTGAAGGTTGATGGGCGCTTGGAAGCCGTTAACTTATCCTGTGCCTTGTCCGAGAACATGTGGTGTTGCCATACTGAACGTTACAGTCCAGGTATTCTCTCTGGTATCAACTACCTTGTCTTTCACGCTGCCTGTAGCCACAAAGGTGCTGATTCTTTTGATTGGATGAATGATGGTGCTGCAGGCGTTCCTTTGACCCCGGGTGGGAACAATCTTGCTACGCACAAAGCCCGGATCGCGACCCGGATGTTGGTTCCTTATGAAGCCTGGCCTGTGGTCAGTTCTCCTCTACCTGCCAGATAAGCCCACTCGGCCATCAAGCCGGATGTTCTTTATCATCATCCATTGCACAAGCCTGGTATCAGATGGTCAATTGATAACCCCCTTTATTCTTGGAGATACTTTGCAAGTCCCTCCAATTCATGAGGATAGAAGATCCCATGCCAACCAGCTTGATATAACGTTCGGAGATTTCTCTGTGTCCAATCACCGTCTATAATCAGTACCAGTTGCTCAACATCCATTCTTCTCTTAAAAACTTCATCCTTGATACAATATTGGTATCTTGTGTTCCTGGCTCTTGCACAAAGTTCTTTGGTTTTGTCGTTGGTATGGCCGACATGACTACTCTTCCAGTGTATCAGGATCTTTCCCACTCTAATAAAAGGGGTTGTGGCTCTTTTTTTGTGCATACCTGCATATGTGGTAAGCCAGCCATTATCGTTGTTTTTTGGACTAAAGGGGATGGCGTACCTGGTGAGTGTTTCTTCAAGAAGCCAGCGAAGGGGTTCGAAATGTCGATAGGGGAGTAGTCGTTGTTCCAGATGCTCTTTAATGGCCCATTGTACGGCGGTATGATGCAAGCTTTCCAGGGTTTCTTGTGTGATCTCTCGGGCAAATCTTTTGGCCAGACCTTTGGCCAATTGAGTCATTTGTTTGTCTGTGAGAGGCTTTTGTCGTTGAACAAACGGCGTGATGACGACACCATACAACCCTGCTAAGAGTTCGGGCATTTGTGTATCTTGAGCCAGGCTGGCTGAACCGTAACCTTGTGCCTTCCCCGAATGGGCTTTGAGAAGTGTGATCAAGATTTGAAACAGCCACACAGTCGAGCTATAGGTTTTCCCTGTGAGAAGGGCTGGGTCACGGTAACAGCGTTTGAGGAGCTTTTTTAAAGAAGCTGCTTTTATCACCTCTTGGTAATGTTCTTTGACAAATTGCACTTGTTCTTTGATCTCATGAAGCTGGCGAAGAGGCTGTATCCACCGTTGCATCGCTTGAGGAGTGCGTTGAAGTATTCGCTCGCACAATTCTGTTCCCAATTGGTTGAGAGCGAGTTGGATATCACTGTCGATAAGGCGTGTTGTGCGTAGTGTCTTTTGCAGAAATTGCAGTGTAAAGGGATAATTTGTGCTTTCTTTCCACTGAATGGGTGTGGAGGAAGTGTGTTGTTGGTAGAGCCGAGTTCTGATGGAAGATTCCAGGACCATCAACTTGCCCACACCTCGACGGATGCTTGTGGGTTGCGCTATTGGAAGTGGCCAGGGAGATGCTTCTTCTTGTTGTAGCAAGGACCAAAGTGACTGAAAGCGGTTGTTTTTTTGAGAGAGCAATGTGTGGAGATCTTGAGCCAGCGCCTGGATGGCTCGGGACAGTTTGGGAGAACGTCGTATGGCTTTTTGAAGCATCCGTAGCTTGGGTTGCCGCTGCTTGGGGAAGTTTTGCACAGGTTGTTGCAGCCACTTGTAAAGGGTTGGGGCATAGGGTTGAGGGGCTATAAAGTGCACAGCATCGTAAAGACTTGCATTCAAATTGGCCAAAGCAGGTTTACCAGAGGTGTGAAAGGAAAGCATCAGAACTATCGGCATACCAGGAATGTGTGACTTGATCTCCATCCACTCGTTGAGGTCGCGCCAAAACTTCTTTTCGCTTTCTTTGGTGGAGCCACCCGAAGTCACCAACAAGAAATGGGTCGGGGCTTTTGGATCTTCCGCTAAGAAGAGGTCACTTCGAACGCTGAGTGCTTCGAGCTTTTCATTCCAGTACACTTTTGTCGGAGTGTCCAGCCATTGGAGCACTTGCTGAAGTGCACAATGGGTGATGACTTCACATAAGACACCTTTGATCTCTCCAGCCATTGTCCATTCCTTTATGACATCCCTTGGACAAAGGCTTCGATTTCATCGGGGTACAGGAGGACATCCCATCCGGAGTAATGAAGTTCTCTCAGGGCATTGCTGTCAAAGGTTCCATCCACAATGAGCACTGTTTGTTGGAAGTCTGAGCGATGTGTAAAAGTACCTGTTTCTGAGAGGTAGTGGTATCGATGGTTGCGGATACGGGCAGAGAGTTCTTTGCGCTTGTGGAATTTTCCAGCATTGGAGACGCTCTTCCAGTGAAAAAAAGTCTCTCCTGCTCGAATAAAAGGTGTTGTCGCTGCCTTGTTGTCTAGAGACATGTATTCGTGAAACCAGCCGGTATAAGGGCGTTTCACTTCGTAGGCGATGTCGTTTTTTTGCAGGGCACTTTCCAGGAGCCACATCAGTGGTTCGAAGTGTCTGTATGGGATCAAACGATCTTCCAGATTTTCTTTGATGACCCATTGTACCACTTGTTCTTGCAAAGAGAGAATTTGCTCCGGTGGTAGAGACTTTTGAATGCGTTTGGCTAACCCTGTGGCCAATTGTTGCAGCTGGTTCTCAGAGAGGGGAGTCTGGCGCTGGATAAAGGGCGTGATGCGCAATCCATGCAAGCCTTTTAACAGCGATGGGAGCTGGGTGTCCTGGGCCAGCTGCGCTGAACCGTATCCTTGCCACTTTCCTGAAGCTGCTTTGAGAAGCGAAATGAGAATTTCAAAGAGCCAGACTGTTTGGTCTTCTTCTAACCCTGAACAGCCCGAGGGATCTTGATAGCACTTCTTAAAAAGAGAGAGCAGACCTTCGGGGGTTGTGATTGCCTGGTAATGCGCCTGGACAAAAGCGATGTGAACAGGAATGCGGTGGAGGGTTTGTAAAGGCCGAATCCATTGATAGACAGAGTCAGGTGCCTGGGCGATGGTTCGTTCGCATTGTTCGGAACCCAGATGCTGAATGACTCCCTTGATTTCTTCATCTACGAGACGAGAACCAGAGAGGGTCCGATGAAAAAAGCCCAAAGTAAAGAGCAATTCGGGGAGCGTCTCACGTTGCTTTTGGGAATACGCATAACCTCCTTTGTAGAGGTTTTCCCGTAAAGTTGCAGGGATGACCATCAGTTTTGCAAGTCCTCGACGTACACTTGTTTTTTGGGCCTGCCACAACTTCTTTTTTTGTGCATTGTCGGTCTTGATAAGTGTCCAAAGGCTTTTTAACGATTGGTTTTCTTGTTGGAGCAGTTGAACCAGATCCTTCGAAAAGGCTTGCATCGCCTGTTGAAGAGCGTCTTGACTTTGCAAAGCTTTTTCCAGTCTTTTGCGATTGGCTTTTTGAGAGGTTCGCTGCTTGTTGGTGTTGGAAAGCAACCACTGTTGGAGGGTTTCGGCATAGGGTTGTTGATCGATGTACAGACTTCCATCGGTAATGGCATCCATAATCTGAGAGACGTGTTTTTTGCTGGGGGTTTTGGTGTAGATGTGGATCAGGCGAGGCTGTGTGGGGAGTTGGGTTTTGGTTTCAAAGATCTCTGCAAGATTTCGCCACATCTTCATGTGGCTGTTGTGAGCAGCTTCGCTGGTGGTGAGCATAAAGATGTGACTGGGGCGATGTGGGAAGGTCTCTATCTGTAGATCTGGTACGATCTGGACCCCGGCGAGAGGTGCATTCCAAACGATTTGGCCAGGTATGCGGCTTTGAACAAGAGCATCTTGTAAGGCGATGTAGACCATCGCTTCAAACAGTGCGCCTTGTTTTTCGCTGCTCATTGGCTTTCACGAAACAAAGACATCTGTTGGGTTGAAGATTGCGTTGCAGAGTTGGTTTTGGACGCACCCTTTGCTTTCTTCTTGGTCACAGATTTGGTCTTTTGGGTCACCTTGGTTTTGGCCTTTTTTGTCGCCTTTTTCACTTTGGATTTGGTTTTGGTTTTCTTGGTGGTCTTTTTCTTGGTTTTCTTTTTGGTGTTGACCTTGATTTGGGTGGTTTTGACTTGTTTTTCTTTCTCAGGTTTGGCGCTTTTGTTGGAGCGTGTGGGAAGATTGGGGGCTTCGCCATTGAGGACTTGCTGGAAGAGCCTGTAAAATGCGTGGGTATTGTGAAATCCTCTCCGGCGATTTCGATTGTTGCCTCTGAAGATAATCACTTGGACCCCATACTCTTTACAAATGGCGCATGGACAGTGTTTCCAGGGACTGGCTTCCAGGGTTTTGCGCAAGAGTGGGATGGTTCCTTTCCTGTCCTCGGTGATCAAAGCGTCGTATTCACCGAGTATTTCCAGTGTTTGTTCGACATTGAGTTCTCCCTTGTCGAAAGCCTTCATGGCTGCCAGACAGTTGTGCTCGAGCTTCTGTATTGTCTCCAGAGTGGCTCGTCCTTCCTGGACAATACGCTTGGCACGAAAGCTTTTGCCTGCTTCTGGGATGCGGATGGCAGAGAACATCTCTCCGTCGTGGGTGAGATAATTTTGTCCGGCACCCAACCAGGCTCTTCGCAGATAAGATGTGCTGTCCACAGAGGTCACACCAAAGCGAGCAAAATCCAAAAGCCCATTGAGACGGGCGATTCCAAAGAGATGCAGCTTCACATCACTGGGAACCACTTCATGGACTTTTTGCAAGAGTTCTAAAATCTTGGTGGTGTTGGTGCGAACAAGTCCACCAAGCGCGATATACTTGTATCCCATTTTGACGTACTGCTCAGCAGCTTTGGCATAGCTATCGGGATCCCACCCCTGGACGGCTCCAATGGGTTCCCAGGTGAGTCCACGTTTCTTGTGCTCCTTGAGAAATATCTCTGCATTGTGGATGGTCAAATCGTAGCGGAATTTTTTTTGTTCTTCGGTGGCTTTGACGATTAAGTGGTCGATAGATACGCCATAATCGAAATCCAGTCTGGTATAATAGTCCAGGATTTCATCGATAGAGTAGGGCGGCACGTCTTCATCAATGTAACCAAAGGCGCCACAATCCCCCATAATAGGCATATTGCGAGGTACACGCAAAAAACGGTGTACGCCCATTTGGTTGATCCGCTCTTTTTTCTTTTTACTCTTTTCTGCAACGACTTTGGAAATCAAAAGCCCGTCATAATTGGGTTCAGGGAACATCTGGTGTGCATACACTTCATTGGACCAGTCGCCACGACCGCCCCAGTGGGTATCCGTCTCAAAGTCGTAATCAGGGTCCACAAGGTCATCCCACTCTGGAATGAAGTACAGGATCTTATTGCGATGTGGCTTACGCTCCCAATCCTTGGGCAATTGAATCACCTTGTCTACTTTTGGATTGGGTCTGAATACCTTGGCTTTTTTGGGGGCTTTTTCCTTTTTGGAAACTGCCTTTGACCTGGTTTTTGTCTTTTTGGTGCTTGCTTTTGCCTTCTTCTTACCTTTGGTAGAAGTCGACTTCTTCGAACTTTTTGTACTTGCTTTTTTCGAGGTCTTCTTTTGGGTTGTGCTGGCTTTTTTGGAGGAAGTGGAGGCGCGTTTAGCCATTTTTCTTTTTGCCTTTCTTAGATGCTCGGCGTTTTGGAGTTGGGTAGCTACGTTCTTTTGGACCGGTATAAAGTTGACGAGGACGACCAATACGTTGGTTCTCT
>Ga0213833_1001664_pt1 | contig 15510 bp, 19 predicted proteins | sample SWATP21_FD_160575 | JGI IMG/M metagenome (GOLD analysis project Ga0213833, IMG submission 160575) | Coastal seawater microbial communities from Marineland, Florida, United States - SWA TP2 #1 | ecosystem: Environmental > Aquatic > Marine > Coastal | place: USA: Florida | collected 2016-08-14
TTACGCATCTTGATTAGTTCTCAAAATCATGTGTACTTCGTCACGGAGGGGTCAGAAGCTGCAGCAGCACACTGTGTTGATCACACCGCTGCCGACGGAGCAACCATGGCGAAGCATGGGGCAGGGAAGCGGGGCTCGGATCCTTTCTCTCATGTGGAGAAAGTGGTGGGTTTGGGCTTAGGTATCATCTGCTGCTGTTCCGTTCTCACTTGTTGCTGCTATGGCTTTGCCAGAACGCACAACTCTTCACCCTGACGTATGGAGCAGTGGTCGCACAGGTAGATTACGCGCTTGGAGCACGAGGGTTACCGTATCTCGGCGCTACGTTAAGCTGGGTTTTGTTCTACACTGTTTGTTTGAATGTGTTGTGCTCATTCTTACTGTCAGCTTGTCCGCGATTATGAGGATGTCGATGTTGTGAACAAGCAGCTTGAAGAAATGTTCGTGACCGCGGCTTCGTCTGCGCTTTATATTTCTGACGTGTGGATGCATGGTCCCCCTGAGTTGATTTGATACAGGGGCTACAACATTGGCATCCGCATCGTGGATGATTTCTTCGCCAAGTCGGGTGTGACAGAGCGCTGCTCCAACTTCCGTGAAACAGCCGACACCATCGCCAAGGTGGCACTCAAGATGTTCCTCGGAATAACTGCCGAGGTCGGCGGCTGGAACGCAGCTGGCAACTGTTGCACGCTGGTGCTGCCAGTTCGCCATCCTCTTGCAGGTTCGTGGGCCACCGTGGCACAAAGGACGGTGCTGGACACGTCTACCAGTGCGGTGGTCTTCCGTGTTGTGCCCGCTCATTCTGTCTGTGTCTGACAGACTTCGTGGAACTCCCCGAAGCGTGTGCGGGCCTCAAGTACTCCAACATACTGTGTGGGGTCATCCGTGGCGCCTTAGAAATGGTGCGATGAAGTCGCTGCTTGCACTGCACCTCTACCCTTCTCGAGCTGACGACCTGTGCCGTGTGTGCATCTCCCCTAGTTGCAAATGCGCGTCAAGGCTACGTTTGTGAAGGATGTTTTAGCAGGAGACACCACAAACGAGGTGCGCCTGGAGCTTGTCGGGATGATGGATGACGAGGCCGGGGAAGAGTACAAGGATGACTAAAGCGCGAGGTGGCGGTAGTCGAGAGCGTGTTGATCGTCGTGCATCGTGCCCGTGGTCTGTGCATGTCTTCCTTCTTTCTGGCGCGTGGAACACAACAATATATGTAGAGCGACTACCACGGGGTTCCATCGATACTCCGCAGAGTTTTTGAGGACTTGGCACTGCTCCATGATGACTGTGATCGAATGGCGCCATATCTCCGCGCATCAGGCCATATGGATCATGAAGCCAGGCGACTTGGCAAGGGTGCCAGGCTGGTTGCTGGTTCATGCGTGTTTTGTAGAGGTCAGATGTGAGAGAAGTCGTGTGTTTCGTGCAGCAGCGCCAACAGTTTCCCGCATGGATGACAACCTGTCTCATGTGTGGTGAGTCGTAGGCACACTCATTGCCGATCGAACTGTGTGGTGCGGAAACCCGAAGTGCACCCTGCAAGCACTTCTCAACAGCACTGTGTGAGGCGCAGCCAGACTCTTGGACACAGCGTTCCAGCACACCGTTGGGTGGAAGTGGTAACACGGTGATGTGTTGATAGAAGCGAAGCGCATTGATGGAGTTTGTTTTTCTGCACCACAAAACCTCTTCACGCCTTCTTGGGCAGAGGGCTAGCGATGGAGGTGTAAATGAACGCAAATGCCGCAAGCACTCCCGCCACCGGGGTCACCAGGTAGATGAACACATCGTCGCCCACGGTACCACTGCCGTCCACCGCAGCCAGACCAATGACTGCAGCATTGAAGCCGGCACGCGAGAGGAAGAACAGGGCGTAGGTCGCGACGGCGTAGGCGAAACCAATGGCGATGCCAAAGAACGAGTTCTGCGCCTGGCGGCGCGGGTAGCGAACGTTCAAGACCACGGTGGCGAGGACGAACACCAAGATGAGCTCGCCGATGAGGGCGCGGAACGTGTCATCGTTGTCGCTGACATATGGTGCGAACCGGGCGAAGCTGCGGACGGCCAAAGCGCCGGCCACGCCACCAACCAGCTGCGCGACGATGTAGGAAATGAACTCCAAAATGCTCATATCGGTGGCACGGGAGGCCACGGCGGCGATGGTGATGGCAGGGTTGAAGTGTCCCTCGGACGCGCCACGTGCTTGGTACGTGCAAATGGTGTACGTCAGACCGACCGCCACAGCACTGCAGGAGGAGGAGGAGGAGGAGGAGGAGGAGGAGGAGGAGAGGACAGGATGTGGGGGGAGGACACACAAGGGAAGGCACAGAAGCGCATGGTCAAACAACCACGTCTCGCACAGGTCTCACACAGGTCCCACACAGGTCCCACACACACACACACACACACAGCATACACACAGCGCAGGCAACACATCGCAAAACAAGACAAGGACACAAACACACACACAACGTACGGGACGAGGTAATTGGACGGAGCGGCTTGCGACAGCGCACCACCCATGACGAAGATCACGAAGAACGTGCCCAGAGCCTCTGCGACCACAGCACGAAGAGCCTTGAATCGACGCGACGCGGCGCCGTACACGTCTTGCTCGAACGTCACACAGGTGACGGCGGCAGCGGCGGCAGCAGCAAGGAACTGGGCAAGCAGGTACAGCCACAGCTTGCGCAGCACAGCGTCCGCGCCGTTTCCGACCATCAGGCCCGTGGTGACGGCGGGGTTGTACCCGGCACCAGAGTAGGCGCCGATGGAATACCCGCCGGCCACAACGGTCATGCCGATGGTGAAACCAAAGTAGCTGTTGCCGTTGGCGGCCTTGGTGGTGGCGGTGGTCATCACGGAGTACACCAAGAAGAAGGTGAACAGGAACTCGGCAAGGAAGGCCAACCAGTCAGCGTTGTCGATGCCGGACATGGGCGCCAGCGTCACCACGGCGCCGTTGTTCAGGTAGCTGCCCACCTTGGCTCCCATCACACCACCCAGCACCTGCGCCGCAATGTACACGAGCGCCTGGCGCCAGGAGATGAGTCCACGCCGCGAAACGAGCAGGCCGAACGTCACAGCAGGGTTCAGGTGGCCGCCAGACGTGTGTGCGCCGGCGTAGATGCCAACCGCCAGAATGGATGCCGCGGCGAGGGCGGTGAACACGGAGAACACGTTGCTGCCGACGCAGGCGATGACCAAGACGAAGAAGAAGGTGCCGACGAACTCGTGCACCACCTCACGGATGCCCTTGAACTGCTCCTTCGGCTCGCCCTCCTCATCCTCAGACCCCTCCTCCACGAACTCCGTCTCGTTGGTGACGCGGAACAGCAGGGCAGAGACGCAGGCACCGAGGAGCGGGGCGAAGATGTAAATCCACGACTTGCGGCCGGCATCGGCGACGCCATCCGCGTCAGCGGCGAGGATCAGACCCACGGATGTGGCAGGGTTGAAGCCGATGGCGGAACCCGCGTTGCCGTACGACAGACCGGCGCACAGCAGGGTGAGCGCCATGGCGAGACCGAAAAAGTCGTTGCCCTTGGTCTTCTGGGCGCGGGCCGTGCACAGGAACACGTACACGAGGTACGCGGGGAACAGGAACTCGAAGGCAAACTCTTGGAAGTTGTCGCGGGTGCCCGTCACCTGCGGGAAGAAGTTGGCGGTGACGCCAGACACGTCGGTCGGGTGGAGGCGGACAGCGACGAGGGCGCCGATCAGGCCGCCGAAGACCTGGGCCACCCAGTACGTGACAACCTTCGTCCACCGTGCGACGCGTGGGTCCTTGATCAGGTCCAACCCGGGCTGGTCACGCGCCAGGAAGAACTTTTGGGACAGATACACGCCGAACGTGACGGCGGGGTTCATGTGGCCGCCGGAGATGCGGGTTCCAGCGTACACCTGGCCGCCGTAGAACAGGCCGATGACGACGACGGCCCAGTAGTTGGTGACGCCCGTCGAGGCGGAGTACTGGTAGCGGCGAATGGTCAGGGCGGTCACACACGCCAGAGCGGCGGTGTGGAAGAACTCGAACAACACGGCGCCGCCAAGGTGGAAGTACGGCCGGTTGGAGGACGGGATGCGGCTGGCCGTGAAGGCGCCCACGACAACGGCAAGGATGGCGCCGACGAAGGGACCGAAGAAGAACGCGTACCACAAGTTGCCGCTGTCGTTGACGGTTTGCAGCGCCAGGCCGATGGCGGGGTTGAAGATGCCGCCGCCGACGCTGGTGGCAGCCACAGACAGGCCAGCGAAGGTGAAGCCGAACGCCATGCCGAAGAAGCCGTTGGCGCGACCGATCTTCTTGGGACGTGGGTGCACAGACAGCAGGTACACATGGAACAGGACTGCCGCAAACACAATCTCGACGAACCACACCTCGGCCTCCTCGAAGCTGTAGCCCACCTTGTAAAAGCGGTCCGAGTTGGACAGCATGGCGCCACCCAGACCAACGCCGACGAACGCGCCGATGATCTGGCACGCCAGATAGACACCAAACTCGAGACCGTTGATGCGCTTGAAGATCTTGGCCGCCAACAACAGCGCCGGGTTGAAGAAGGCGCCACTGACGTGGCCGAACGTGTAGACCAGCACGCAGTACAACAGACCCATGCCCAGCGCCCCTTGGTAGGCGTCCACGGCAAACACCTCAGTCGTGACACCAGCATTGTCGGTGGCGACGTAGTTGCCAGCCACGAGCGCGGTTGCGAAGCCAAGCACGGTGGTTCCGATCAGCTCCGCAGCCGCCGCAGGCACGCTCAGCTTTGGCTTCTCCTCCTCGTCATCGTCCGCCGCAGCCGCAGGAGCAGCAGGCGCAGCCTTCGGTGCCGGGGCCGGTGCCGGGGCCGGCGTGGGTGCAGGTGCCGGTGCCGGAGCAGGGCTGGCAGCCGCCGTCGTGACGGGAGCAGCCGAATCAGCGGCCTTGGCTTCTACATCAACGGCCACGTCGGCCGCAGAAGCGTCCGCAGACATGGCAAACGGGCGGCAGGAAAGGCACGAACGGCCGGTCGGACAAAAGCAAACGGCAACAACAAGCGCAGTGCTCGAGAGCGAGCACCGTCTGGCAAGGAAACGGGGGAGGGTGCCGAGTGACGTCCACCAACGGCGCAAAGACACGTGCCCTGAACGCGGGATCTACCCAATCCAACGGCGGTGGCGTTGCGAATACAAAAAAAAAACGGGGGAAGCCATCGCAAAATACCCAAAAAAAGAAAATCCATGCTGTGCAAAAAAAGATCGGTCAGCCGAAGCGGAGTCTCAGATCGAGACAAAGGCGCAAGGGCGAAAAGGTGGGCAGCAACGACACAAAGGCCATGTGTGGATCAACGGTGAGCGCAGTGCAAATAGTCACATGCTGTGTTAGTTGTTGTGTGGACACGAGTCCACGGTCGGCCGCTACTTTCCCGGAGTGGCCAACGCAATCGTTTTCTCGTTCACGAGTTCCTTCGTCGTTGCTTCCACCATGCTACGCGCGAACTCATCCGAGTCCACCGCCAGGTCAGACACGACAGTGTACGTTCCATCAGCAGCGACAGTGACAGGAAGCGAGAATATCAACCCCTCCGGCAGTCCATACACGGTTCCGTCAGTGACGACCCCCATGCTCACAATCCGGCCGTTTGTCCCATTGAACCAATCCCGCACATGGTCACAGATGGCGTTGGCAGCAGACCCGGCACTAGAAGCACCACGCTTTGCGATCACAGCAGCGCCACGTTGCTGCACAGCGTGGACAAACTCGTTCTGCAGCCAGCGGCCGGCCGACGCGGCATCGCCCAGGGAGGATGCGAGGGCGGAAGCAATGGAAACGGACTCCGAGCCCCGAGTGACAGTGGTAAACCGCGCATCTGGAAATTGTGTGCTGGAGTGGTTTCCCCAGATGATCACTGGTCCAACACTCGAGGCCGGCGCGCCCACCATGCCCGCCAGCATCGAGGTGGCTCGGTTTTGGTCCAAGCGTGTCAGGGCGGTGAAGTTTTCCCTGCGCCGAAACACAACAAAACACAACAAAACACAAAAAAGACAGAGGGGGAAGGCAACACCACCATCAAAAGCGCGTAAGACAAGGAGGCAGTGTGTGCTCGTCGTGGTTGCGGCCATACCGAGGGATTGAAGGCGCGTTCGTCATAGTGATGAGCGCGTTCGTGTTGGCGGGATTCCCAACAACCAGCACTTTGACGGACTTGCTCGCAAACTTATCCAGTGCCTTGCCTTGAGCTTCGAAAATGGATGCATTGGCCTGGCATGCAAACGAAGGCAGGAATGTCTCAACAACACCGCTGTGCTACAAGAACCGCCCACGCTCCACAAGCAACGCACAGCCAGGAGGTCACTGCGCAGCATGCCTTTGCCACGGGGCCGAGCGCCCACAAGAAGTGCCACCTCCGCGCCAGTAAAGGCTGTCTCAGTGTCCGTGGTGGCTACAACCTCTGATCACAAGCAGACACCGCGCGGGCGGAACTGTGTGTGACACGTGGTGCAAACTGACACCACAACATAACTCCACACCTGCAAGAACCGAAGAGGCACAGTCTTGCAGCTCCATTGCGACGGCATCCATCCGTTGTGCACATGGTTCAATGTCCAACAAACGCAGAGCTACCTGCAGTTCCATCTGTTAAACGCGCCGACCGGCTCAGCACTGGCCACCATTTTGCGAACATCCCCCACCTTGCGAGCACCAAACATGGAGCCTTGGGATATCATGAACGACAACGCGTACGCAATGTTCCCGGCCGCTCCCGTCAGGACAACCTTCAAAGGCTTGCCCTCGCCTGCAGTTTTGGACTCTTCGGATGCCATGGTGAAGCAAGGGGTACGTTGAACTAATTGCGCCGTGTCAGCGGTGCTGGCGAGGATCGCACACACTTTTACACTCCTGCTGTTACTGCACCCTGCTGTTACTACCCCCTGCTGTTACTGCCACCACATTCCCAGCTGTTACTGCACCCAGCTATTTCTGCACCGCCGGCTTTGCGCCAGCAGCAGTGGCACAAGCCCGTTCGTGGTTACAGGCACCATGTCCAGCGACGAAGGAAACCTCGGTTTTGAGAAGGAGGAGGCCAAGTCTTCTGGTGTCAATGCAGCACCTTCCGCCGCCGCCGATGTGCCTCAGAAGAAGCGGAAACGCAACCGATCGCGGGGCAAGAAGAAGAAAGCTGCCGCCTCTGTTCCACCCACCGCTGCTGCAGCAGCAGGGGGGGCGGTGAAGCCAACCACAGAAGAGGCACCGACCAGTGGCCTTGCATCTCTCTTCTCTGCGGCCACACAGGCCAAGCTGGCTGCCCCTCTGGCGAGTGGTTCGTTTGCATGTGTGCTGACACCACTTTGCTTTCGGTTGGTTGACCACAGCTTGCGATGTTGTTGTTTGTGCTAGACATGGCCGAGATATCTTTCGTAAGACAGGACGAGCCTGGCTCTGATGGTGATGGAAGTGGTGATGATAATGATGGCAGCGACGCTCAGAAGAGTGAAAACAAGAAGAAGAAGAAGCAAGGCAAGAAGAAGCAAGGCAAGAAGAAGGCAGAGGAGAAGAAGGTGGAACGTGAGCCGGAGCCTGAAGAGCGTTTGCAGCGCACGGTGTTCATCGGAAATATCCCCGTTGGAACGAAGAAGAAAGCAGTCAAGAAGTTTTGCGCGGCCGCTTGTGGCCATGACGCAACGTCCTCCGACAAGAACCCAGTGGAAAGCGTTCGGTTCCGGTCTTTCGCTGTTGCAGGCACTGGCATGAAGTCCGGCAGCACCGTCGAGCAGTTGCGCCGCGCCTGCGCCATCACAGGAAAGTTTGAAGACGGTCGTGACTCGTTGAATGCCTACGTTGTGATGTTCGAGGCGGAGAAGGCACAGGAGCTGTTGAAGCTGGATGGTACAGTGTGGAAGGAACGCCACTTGCGTGTGGACACTGCAATTCCCAGCCCCCCTGCGAGCTTTAAACGCACTGTCTTTGTCGGCGGTCTGCCTTTCGATGTCAACGATGAAGAAGTGTGGGCCTTGTTTTCCGAGAAGTTGGAGGGGGGTGACAAGGACATTGCCAGCGTCCGGCTGATTCGTGACAAGGCGACGAACGTGGGAAAAGTTCGTGCGCGTGGTTTGGTGGCTCGATGTGCTGCTGCCCTTTTGCCATGGCCTCATGATTTGATTTCCCGTGCATCGCACTGCAACATGGCACACAGGGCATTGGATACGTGGTGCTGACGCACCGTTCGAAGGTCCCTGCTGCCCTCGCACTTTCCGGTGAGGAGCTCAACGGCCGCGCGATCCGGGTGGCGCGTTGCGAGCGTCCTGGAGGCGCCAAGAGCTCAGGAACCACTGACGCCGAGGCAGCCCCGCGCCCCAAGCGTGACCAGAGCGCTAGTCGTGGTCGTGACCGTGGCCGTGGCCGTGGTCGTGGCCGTGGCCGTGGTCGTGGTCGTGGCCGTGGTCGTGGTCGTGGTCGTGGTCGTGGTGGTCGAGGCGATCGTTCAGAGCGCGGTGCGTCCTCCGGTGGCGATGCCGGAGGCGAGGGTGCCAGCGACCGCAGCACCTCTCGTGGCGGCCGAGGCGGCCGGGGTGGTTTCCGTGGTCGGGGTAGCTTCCGTGGTCGTGGTGGCTCTCGTGGTCGGGGTGGCTTCCGTGGTCGCGGTGGTTCTCGTGGTCGTGGTGGCTTCCGTGGTCGAGGTGGCTTCCGTGGTCGAGGCGGCCGCGGCGGCCGCGGCGCTCGAGGTGGCCGCGGTGGCGCCCAGCCCACTGGGTTCCGGCGAGCGTTTGAGGGTCGCCGAGCCACTGCAGCTGCAGGACAGGCGCTGGCCCACTCAGTGTCGCGTGGTGCGCAGCAGAGCAATGCGATGGCTGCGCAACGGCGCATGAAGCGCAACCAGAGCGAGAAGCGAAAGATCGCGCGTGTGGTGAAGAATGCTGCACAGAAAATGAGGTCGTCCAAGCGCCAGCGCAACACATAATCGCCCGATGTGATCCTGTTGGCAGTAGCATTTTCGTTGACGAAGAAGTTCTCGCGTGTGCTCGGCGAGTTTCTAGGCGCAATTGCAAAAATAGCAAAGTATGATGAATACACACGCGGGGATCATGCACTCAAACTCATCAACGGCCGAGCACAAGTTGACACGCTCGTTCTTGACCCAATCTGTACTCCCCTTGCCCGTCATCATGGCTTCTGACTTGGAGTTCACGCCCGAAGGCGTCGCAGCTGATGTGAACATTGACCTTGAGGGACTTGTGGATGAGATGTCTGCTGCAAAGCTGGAATTTGACCGGTTTGCGAACTCTCATGAAGCCGCACTCGCCGCTCGCGAGGCTGCGTTCCGCGACTCTGTAGCCACGTTCGAGGGTGAGCATGTGAAGCGATAGCAACCAGGAGAGGTGGCACTGACCACTTTTGTCGTTTGCCCTGCTTTGATGCAGAATCAAAGAAGGCGCTCACAGAAGAGCTGTCCACCCTCACATCCGAGGAAGCATCTGCACGGACGAGTGCGTCCTGCCACAACGCATCGCACTGGTTATGTCTGCACCTCACGATGGGTGTCCTGTACACAGAGCACAATGATCAAAAGCGCGACATCTCAGAAACGCGTGCCCAAATTGCGCAGCTGCGTGTGCGTCACTGGCTGTCTGTTGTACACACCACGCCCAACACGGTTGCGATTGCCTCACGTGTGTGTCCGTGTGCACAGGTCGAAGAGCAATCGCTGCCCGCACATGTCGAAGTCCTCAAGGCAGAGGAGACCAAGCAATTGGAAAACATTGCTGCAGCTACAGCAGGTGGGTGGTGGGGTTTCTGTTGGTGCTTTGAGTCTTGTGACCAATCTGACGTCGCTTTGCCTCTCCCAGCTGCAAACGAGAAACAGAAGGAGCACACCTTCGAGCTTAACCAACTGACTCGGGGCATCGTGTTCTACAAGCGTTTGGGCTTGGAGCTCGAATCTGTTCAAGCTTCGGGTGTGTGTCGCGTGGTTCCACGGCACCAGGTGTGAGGCTCGCGTGGTGGTTGACCATCGTTTTGTGTTGTTCGTGTAGATGGAGAGGAGGGGCGCATGCGTATGGTGTTCACTCGCTTGGACCCACGCAATCCCGCTCGTGAATTCAGTTTCACACTGGGTGTGAACGAAGACAACGAGTTCATCCGTGCGTTGCGCTGTGTTGCTTGTCCAGTGACCCATGCAGCCAGTGTCTGGCGGAGTGTTGCCCGCTCACTGATGCATGGCGTGCCTGCTTGTGTGGTGTTGCAGTACGCGAGTCGGAACCAGCCCTGGGAGCAACTGCGGAGCTCAGTGCCAACCTGCGTGCAGATGCCAACTTGCAACGCTTTACAGTGGGCATGCGCAAGAAGTTCAAGCAACTTGTGAGGCGTGAGATGGCAGAGCACAAGTAGTCGACCGCACTGCATTGCCGTTGCAAGCAAGAAGAAGTGTGGATGTCGTCACGGGCATTGCATGCTTGTGCGTGGTTGTGTAGGTTTCGTATTGTTTAGTTTCGTCCACCATCGCTGCTCTGCTGTCGTTTGTTGAAGGAGGTTGCCCGACGGAGTCGTGGAGACTCAGTTGGGTCCGCTCTCCTCTGCTTTCACACAGAACTTAGTTTGATTTGTCCCAACCCACGCCAGTGAGTTGTTTGCAATCACATCCACGGAGTCATGTTACAATCGGGTTGTGTTGTCCTACTTGTACAAGACGATCAGCCCGTCGAGCACTCACACATCATGCAGACAAGGCTGGTGACCGAGCACGCAACACGGAGACAGCAAGCACACTAAGCCGCTTCACCCTTCCTATGTCTTTCTATGCGATGATTTGGTCCGAGCCAAACAACAGGCGACCACGCAATGAGGGAGACAACACGACACCTTGCACGTCAGGACAGAAGCTGGTGACTGTAGCCGACGTTCCGAACGTCATGGGGATGTGGTCCTCGTCAAGAAACGCGGCGGCCAGGTCCAAGCACAGCAGGATTTTGGCACGCCGAATGATTTGAACCGCGGTGTCAGACCTGCAAGCAGCAAGACACCCACGGAACGTGTTAGGAGGAACACCAAACCGCCCTGCAACCGCTGAGACACGCAATACGCACGGATGATCCTTGCAATGGAACCACATGCCACCGTAGTTGGGATCCGCATTGATGCACCTGAACGTCATCACATGATGCAGCAGCGTGACGAGAACGTGGCACGTCAGCTTGGCTTGTATCAAGGGACAGGAAGGCGCACACACACGCACCGTTGCTCCACATCACTGGTATCAAACCGTGCGAGGTGTTCCGCAAGGGGCAGCTCCGCATCTCCTTCGCGCACAGTGGTACGATCATCCACATCAAACGGGTTCCGTTGCAGTACGCGTAGGCACTCGTTGAGAAGCACGTGTCGCAGCAGCTCTGAGGGGCACATTGTGGAACAGCCAAACGGGGGAAGTGTGGTCACGACGACGGAGCGCGGCGAACCACAACGAGAGTTCACAAATGAACATGAATGAAAACACACGCACACGACAACACAACAAGGCGCCACGGCAGTGCAACTGACGGACGTACCAATGAACGAGTCCCCGTACTGAGGTGTAAATTGGATGGCAAAGTTCAGGTACCTGGCGTGCGACCGCGCACGCCCACCAGTTGAGTCCACGCGGTGGTACGGTACACAAGGCAAGGGCGGCAGGCAAACCACACGCACGTTTCCGCGGCCTCCAAGTCGAAGCACTTGCTGTAGAGGTTCATGCACATGCGCGCACCCTCGCACCACACCTCTCCAGACTTGGGCACTTGCTGCAGGGCCTTCTCAAACACAAGCAACTGCGCCGCGTCACCATCCTCGTTGCACAACTGCATGAGCACCGCCCACAGCCGCCCTGTGCCAGTGTGCAACGCCAAGGCTTGTTCGGCCTGCTTGATCTGTTGGCCGTTCCCCGCCACAAACACAGCCATGGCACGGCGATCACAACAGGCACGTCAGCCACGAGGTGGGAGCCCGGCTAAGGATGGTACACGCGTCCCACCTTCCAGTCACAGGTCCACCCGACACAACACAAAAAACACAAAAAACACAAAACAACAAAGAAGAACAAACAAACCATACAACGTACCGCTGCACGCCTGTTGCCTGCTCGCCGCTCCAACAGCACCGACTCCAGGAACACCTTCCACTGGTGCCCCAGCGTCTGTCGGGACAACGCGAGCATCTCCCGCGCCCTGTCCACATTGCCACAGTACTCCTCCAGCCGCACCAGCTCCAGCAGCACCTGGCTGCGCGACTTGTGCGAGACACGCGCCTCCGCCCGAGCCACCAACGCCCGCGCCACGTCCTCGTGCCCCGCCGCCAGCTCCATGCGAGCGCCGGACAGCCACACCTTCCACCGCAGGTTCTCCTGGCAGTGCCTGGCGCTGCGCGCGTACGCGGCACGCGCACAGCGCAGGCACACCTCGGCCACCTCCGCCGCGCGATGCGCGTCGGGTGGCGGTGGTGCGTCGGGCGCCCACGGCCACGGCGCGGCGACCGCGGTAGCGAGTTGCGCGGCGCGCGCCTCCATCTCGGCCTGCTTGAAGTACACCTTCCACACCAGCTCCTTGGAGATGCAGGTCACGGCAGCGGCGACGGCGGCGCGCGTGTCGTGCAGCCAGTCCCCGGGCTGGTGGGGCGGGAACACGGGTCGTCCGGCGTGTCGCGCGCGCACGGCGGCGGCCATGAAGGACTGGGTGTCCAGCTTTTCGAAGATGCGGAAGGCGCCGAACCAGAGGGGGCCGTAGCGGGAAATTTCTCGGGTGCCGCGCTGCACCACGCGCACGGCGCGCTTGTCGTGGCGTGTGCGCTCTTCGAACCGGAAGGCTTCGTAGAAGATGGGGCCGTACCTGTGTGGTGGAGGGGAGTGTGTAAACAAAGAAAGATGGTGAGGGGGGGAGCAAAGGCGCGACATCACATGCACAAGCACACAAACAAACACAGCCCAACCACAGCCAATCACGAGCAGAAGCAAGCGACAGGGGGTCGCCTCATGCAAAGCCACAACAAGAAAACGCAAAACACACACACACACACAAGAAGGAAAAAAAAAACGGCGGGGAAACCCACCACAAGGAAAGGAAGCAAGACAAACCAAACAAAAACAGGCACACCAGCACCGGGGCACGTTACCATGGCACATGCTTCATCAAAAACTTGAACGCATTGCGTGCAGTGCCCTGGTTCCCTGCCCGTGCCTCCATCAGCGCGCCCTCCAGCACCGTCCTCCACGCCCGTTCACCGGTGAGCCCCACCGATCGCAACCGCGCCAGCAACCGCCGTGCCTCTTGCAGATTGCCGACCCGCTCTTCGTGCTTCACGGCCCGCGTCAGCAGCACCTCGTTGTTGCCGCAGTGGCGCAGTCCGGCGTGCAAAATCGCGCCGCACCGAGCCGCCTCCCCCACCTCCTCCTCCATTTTGGCGTAGTCCAGCCACACCTGCGCCTCTGCTGGTCGCAGCACCACCGCCGCCTCGTGCCAGTGCCGCGCTTCCTTCACGTTGTTGTCGCGCTTGCACAAGTCCGCCAGCTCCAGCATGGCCTTCCACCGGGTCATCCAAGGCAGCGACGGCAGCGACGCCAGCGCAAACGCGTAGGCTTCACTGGCACTTGCACGCTCCGTGGAGCGGAGCTGTCGGAAAAACTCCTTGTACCGGGCCCGGTCGGCGGGCTGCTCCACCGCGGCTTGCTGCAGCTGGCTCTGCACGTGCATGGCTCGACGTTGACGATCGACCGACCTGGCATTGGTGCGGCTGTTGTTGTCGCTGTCCAGATCGCTACCTCCCTCGTCTGCGTCAAGGCCTGCGTCATGGAGGCGATGAGCTTTGATGTCCCGCCACCCGTCGCCGCCTGCGCCTTCCTCGCCGGTGGCAGGTGGGTGTTGGTGGTGTGCGCGCAGTGACAGTGACGAGAAGGTCGGTGAGCGAGGTGGACGCTGCGTGTGAGCCGGGGCATGGGTGCCACCAACACGACCACCATCCTCACCACGCGCGCTTGGACCAGAAGACAACGGGCTGGGAGGTCGTGAAACCACCACCGGGTTGTTGTGACCGCTGCTGAAGCCGCCACCACTGCCACTCCTCTTCCTACTACCACCACGTGTGGCGTGTTCGTCTGCTTCATATCGCCCGCCGTGCAAAGGGTGTGGTGGGTGTTGACGTACGGGCTGTTGCTGTTGCACTTGTCGTTCGTGAGGCGGTGCACGAGCACCGCCAACATCAACAACATCCACCTCGGAGTCGACTGCGGCGTCCGTATCAGCATCGTCCACGGTACACGCATCCTCACTGGTGTCACCGCCACTTGACGCGACTGCCCCACCCTGCCACACACCGGCTGCGCCACCGTGCTCGAACCCTCGACCGCGGGGGCCTTCTTGGTGCGGGTGAGGGTGCTGATGCGGTTGCATGGATGGGTGTGGTGCACCACGGACGGGGTGTCCACCACCACCAAACCCAGACACACCAGGACCACCACCCCCACCACCATGGCTGGCGCCGCCACTGCCGTCTGCCCCGTGGGCAGACACCGGGTACGGCTGTTGCGCGTAGGGGTGTTGACGAGGTGGTGGCGGGTGGTGGCGTTGGTGCTGCTGTGGCAGGGCCATGTGCGGTGCGTGTGCGTGGGCGTGCCCAGTTCGAGGGTCGAAACCAGGGGCGGGCATGCGGTGGTGGGGGTGGTGATGCGCCGGCCCAGTGGGTGGCATGCCCGCACGCATGTCCACACCCTGCAGGTGTGGATGCTGGTGCGGGTGCTGACGCTGATGGACTGCGGGGTTGTGCTGGTACGGGTGGTGGGGATGGTAGTGCATGTGTGGCGGCGGAAACACCCCACGAGGCGGGCCACGCAGGTGATGCTGCTGTTGCTGCTGCTGTTGTTGCTGTATTTGCTGATGTTGTTGTTGCTGATGCTGCTGCTGCTGCTGTTGAAACGACGCCAAGCGCGGGTCAGTTGGGGGCTGCTGCGCTGGCTGTCCAACCCCGTGGCCACGTGGAGTGGGTCCATGCACAGGGGGGCCGGACGGCACATGCGGTGGCGGGTACGCTGGGTGGTGGTGGTGAGGTGGCATGGTGCGTGCCATGTACGGCGGGGGCTGCATGGGGTGACGGCCCATGTGTGCATGGGGCGGGTAGCCTCCTGCTCTGAAGCCAACTCCACCACCACCACCACCACCAGGCACCCCACCCATTCCCATGGCAGGGTGCTGTGGATGCGCCTGTGGTTGCGGGTACTGCTGCATCTGATGCTGCATCTGATGCTGCATCTGACGCTGCATCTGATGTTGCATCTGATGTTGTATCTGATGTTGCTGGTGCTGTGGGTACGACGCCACTTGGGCGTGCGTGGCCGGCCGCTTACCCGGCTGAAACTCCGCCGCCGTGGCCACAGAGGAGGGCAGCGAGCCGGCGCTCCTCGAGACGTGCGTCGCGGCTCGCGACACTGTGGGCATACCACCCTCTTCCACGCCCCGCCCACTGTCCGACTCTTCGCCTCCTCCTCCTCCTCCTCCTCCTCCTCCTCCTCCTCCTCC
>Ga0213833_1001668_pt1 | contig 15467 bp, 8 predicted proteins | sample SWATP21_FD_160575 | JGI IMG/M metagenome (GOLD analysis project Ga0213833, IMG submission 160575) | Coastal seawater microbial communities from Marineland, Florida, United States - SWA TP2 #1 | ecosystem: Environmental > Aquatic > Marine > Coastal | place: USA: Florida | collected 2016-08-14
AATGGTGGGTGGGGGTGGGGGGGGGGGGGGGGGGGGGGGGGTCGGATGCGGCAGCTGCCATGGTTTGACCCAGCCATCATGTGGTTGCAGAAGCCCATCACGTTTGACCTGGACGTATTGGCAAACCGCCTTCACTGGCCCGTGGCGGACGTGCAGTACAAACTGTTCCGATTGAAGGTGTGTACCGACGATGGGCTTCCCGTGATGCTGGGTATGGCCGGCCATGATGCTCCTTCCCGTGTTGTCTTTGCCTGTGTCAGGACGACGGGCTAGTGTCGCTGAAGTTCGACGAGTGGAGTTTTGTTGTGCGGGTGGTGCGCATGCCAGCAACACGAAACGCGAAGACAGGCACCGACGCAACTGGAGCTCAAGCTGGCAGCGTTTCCCTCACAACCATGATCCAAGAAATCATGTCACACATGAGCGCGTTGGAAACATCACAGTGCGTGGCTCTCCCGTTGCGTTATCTCAATGCGCTTGCCCTGGGTGGGATCGGACTGACCCGTGCGGTTGTCGTTGGTATGGTGAGCAGGGTGCGCAAGGTGGAGGCTGCATACCGTGTGTTCCGCAAGTGTTCCGTTGCCACATGGCAAGGCTGCATCACTGCACTTCTTGGCGACCGAAAGCGCCAGCCTTCCGAGTCAGAGCCTGTCGTCGACGATGACGGTGCCGATGTGGCGAGCTCAGATGTCGACCTGGAAGTTGCCAGTGACTTCGAGTCGGATGACGACGAAGTCAAGCTTGACGTGGAGTCGTCGTTGACGCTTCCGATGGAAGTCGAGGATGCCGTGGAAACAACACAAGAAGTGGCTGTTGATGACCTTCCACCACACCAACGACTGCCGCGGCTCATATCGAAGTACTTCGAGGAAGTGGCACGCATGGACGCCGCTGCTGACACTGCTGCCAGCAGTAGAACTGCACTTGCTGCGGCGTCTGTGCTTGCACCACCCATCCTGTGTCCCGAGGTCCCCCTTCCGTTTCCAAACATTGCGCGTGTGGCATCGGCCATCCGTGCAGAGGCGCGAGTGCGTGTGATGTGGGGTGTTCAGCTCGTTTCGTTGCCCACTGTGTTGTTCATGCTGTGCCGATGCGTTGTTCTTGCAGTTACTGTTTGCGCAGCTTCTCGGGGACAACGCCGTCCCAGGCCAGGACCGCGATGATGCAGACGACACCCCTTCCCCTGCCATTTGCTCAGGGCGCTGCGTTGCCAAGATTTTCCACGGTATCCATAGCCCGGCCTTCCGTGCCTCTGACTGGGCAGCCAGCAGGTGCGCACCCTTGCTGCCGGCAGCTTCATGAACACGCGCGCGTGTTTGTGTGTGGGTGGGTGTGGCGATGCGTCTTACGGCTCCTTGTCCATGTGGCATGTGAATGCATGTGTGTGCGCGTTCCAGCCACTGGAAAAGGTACGCGGAGTATAACTTTGACCACGTCAGAACGCTGTGCAACGGTGTTGCAAATCGCGCTAAGTCGATGCTGACTTGAGAGAAAAGCAACCGAGATCTCACCGATGTGCGCAAGCCACGTGGAACAAATAATAACAACAACACAAAAGAAGCACTTCCACAAAGTTCGTGGGGATGTTAGGAAGCACACGCGCAGCACCACACTCGCTATCAGCAGCGCAAGAACGGAACAACAAAACCAACAAGTAGCTCAAGGATGTAAGAAGCCACACAGCGTGCCCCTCTTCCCCCGGCAGGACAGCCCACCACAACCAAACACTATACAGACGCCTCAGGACCCAGACGGCGGTATGATGGGGACGGATGTGCAGGGTGGTGAGGGTGTCTCTGGTGCATGTGAGAGTGGGGACGCATGTGAGAATGTGGGTGCCCTCCTGTCACCGACGGAAATTTCCCTTGCTCTTCAAGTCCACGCAGCACGTCACCCAGCATCTGACCAACTGCATCATCCCCGTCGTGCAATCCTCCAAAAGCTGCACAGATGCACCCCAACCGAAGCACCAACAACAGGCGACGTGTGAGAGTGACAGTGGGACCCTGGTAGCCACGACAAGTCACGCCTAAGACGAACCTATCCCCTCAGGCACGCTATCGGTCGTTTCGTTCTCGAAAACAGTTACAGGTGGCTTCCCAGGGCAGGCCATCATCACGGATTGGACAACCTTGCGTTGTGCTTCTTCCCCATTGACCGCCGAAATCGATGTGCGGAACGATGTTGAGAAATCACAGTCTGGGTGTTCCTCCATGGCCTTCTTGACTTCTTCCGGTGTCTCTTGCATCCCCTGTGGCAGATTCCCAAACGAAGAGTGTTGTGCACCCATTATGAAGACGATATCACACGGCTGTAACCGAGACAAGTGCACTCTGCTGTGGTGCCAGGAATTCAGCTGCTTCCGTATGTTAATCACCAGTTGTGTACCTGTATTCCATGTGCACATTGTGTGCTGTGTGCGATCTGCTCGGCTCGCCATGGCGTCTGGCTTGAGTGGACAGGGAGGGCGAGGGTTGTACGTGCCAGTTCCACTTCTCATTGCTGGTTCTGCTGTGGCAGCAGGTGTCGGAGCTACAGCCTACGCGTTGGTTCTACGGTGGCAACGTGGTGCACCCCAGAAGGAGAAGCCCAGCACCGCTTCGAGCGCGGACGGAGCCATTCTCGCGTGCCAAGGAGAGGATTTCGTGTCTTGGGGAGACGCATTGCTTCGATGGGTGGTGAAGTACCGTGTGGACTGTCGCGACAAGCCGGTTGTGTCGCGTGTGGCACCCAACTACTTGCGTGACGCCCTGCCGGCCAAAGCGCCAGAGCGTGCGGAGTCGTGGGCCTCCATCATGTCAGGTGAGTCGCAGGTTTGCGCGCGTGCTGGTGGGAAAAGGAAAGGAAAGATAAGAAAAGGTTTTATCTGACGCGTTGTCTTCTGTGTCACGTCGCCGCATGACAGACCTGGACACCGTCATCGCGCCTGGCCTTACGCACTGGGAAGCCTCGAATCGCTTCTTCGCGTACTTCAAGCCGCACGCTTCCTATCCTGCCGTGCTGGGTGAGCTCCTTTGTGCAGGTTTGAACGTCATGGGCTTTGACTGGATTGCCTCTCCCGCTGCCACGGAGCTCGAGGTGGTGTGTCTGGACTGGCTGTGCAAGCTGTTGAACCTACCAGAGCGTTTCCTATCCTCTGCTCCAGGTCCTGGTGGCGGCGTGATTCAAGACTCCGCGGGAAGCAGTGCCACGGTCGTCTTGTTGGCTGCCGTGCGGCGCATGCAATTTCCTGCAACGACTACTAGTGAAGGAGGTGAAGGAGGTGAAGGAGCTCGCAGTGATGAAACGGAAGAGCAGCGTCTTCCGCGCAGCGTGATGGTGGTGTACGGAAGTGACCAGACGCACACCATCGTGAAAAAGTCGTGCATGATCTTGGGTGTGCGGTTCAGAGCCCTTCCCACCAAGTCTGAGGATTCTTGGGCACTTCAAGCTGATGTGCTGCGCGAAACTATCCAGAATGATGTTGCTATGGGCCTTGTGCCCATTGCGTGTGTTGCCACAGCCGGTACCACCTCGTCCTGCGCGTTTGACGCAATCCATGACATTGCACAAGTGTGTGCCGCTGGCACGGCAGAGCATGGGGCTCTTTGGCTTCACATTGATGCTGCGTACGTCATATTGGCCAGCGTTTGCCTCCCCTTGCGCATCCCGCCCTCTCACCCTCTCGGCCTCATCCTTCTCATGGGCGTGGTTCTTGCAGATACGGAGGAGCTTACGCCTGTCTTCCTGAGCTGGCCGCTTTGTTTCAAGGCGTGCAGCACCCTGCGGTGGACTCATTCTGTGTAAACTGCCACAAAAAGCTCCTTTGCCCATTTGACATCTCGGCTCTCTATCTTTCCAATAGGCAGCCCGTACTCCGTGCGTTGTCAGTCAGCCCTGAGTACCTACGCAACGCAGCGTCAGAGTCCGGGGCCGTGGTTGACTTTGAACACTGGCAACTCCCTTTGGGCCGGAGGTTTCGCGCCCTGAAGCTGTGGTTCGTTCTCCGTCGGTTCGGTGCGAACGGGATTCGTCAGCATGTTCGTCACAGCTTGGTTCTTCGCAAAGAAGTTGAGTCTCGTGTCCGTGACAGTGACATGTTCGAGCTGGAGCCTTCCGCGCCACCCTCCTTGTCTTTGATCTGTTTCCGACTCGCCGGTCGCAGCAACGAAGACCAGCTTGCATTCTTGGCGGCGGTGAAGAACACTGGGCGGTGTTTCATCATTCACACACGTTTGGGTGATCGCATTGTGTTGCGGTTTGCTTGCGGCGGAATCGAACAAACCAAGGCGGACGTGCTTGAAGGCTGGGAAGTCGTGGAAACGACCGCAGCGGGCTGGTGCGCAACAAAAGTGTAAATGTGTGTATTCATCAAATGCGTCGCGACCCGAAACGGCGTTTTTATGTCGCTCTCGTGCTGGCAAAGCGCGCAAGGCGGTTACTTTGTGTCTCCGCCATACCAGCCCGCCCACCAACGAAGGTGGAGGAGGGACAAGTTTGTTAGGATGAACTTCAAGGGTGAAACCATTGCGGAGAAAATTGCGGTGCTGCGCAGCGAGACAAGCCGTGGAAATGGGCACAAGTCGCTCGAAAGAAAACCGTCTTCTCGTGTTCCACCCACAGGTCGCAGCACGCGGGGTATGCGCCGCAACCCTTCCAAATCTTCCTTTCGCCAGCCACGCAACTTGCCAAAGGTGACTTCGTCACAAGACCTCAACAAGAAGAAGGTGTGTAGACGTGGGCGGGCGGAACTGTGCGCAGTACTCACTCATGTTTGCGACACCCACTCTATTTTCTTGCACCGACCCTTTGTTCGCAGCGGCGTTCAAAAGCTCATGGCGACAGTGAGGAGGTGCCTTCCAATCGTCGTCGATCTGTTGAGCGTAGCCGTGCTTCACGACGAGGCTCACTAGCTTCTGTTGATGAGGCGCCAGCGCCTTCACAACGCCGACGGAAAGCGTCAGCCGGAAGCTCGCGCCGAGTCAATGCGTCCCGGCGCAATGTTCACAAAAACAAGGGCAAGGGCGCTGGTGCAGGTTCTGGGGCAAAGTCCAATGGTCGAGCTGGCGTAAAGAAGCTTGAAATCCCGCGTCTGGGTGCTGGCTTGAGTGACTACAACGACAACGAGAACCTGACGCGATCAGCCCGTCGTCGTCGTTCTCTCATCCGTATCAATCGGTACAAGAACAGGGACAACCAAGTGATTCCTTGCGTCGAAGTCGCCGGTACACGTCGAAAGACGAGGTCGAAAGTTGCTAAAGGCAAGAAGAAAACAGCTCAGCAGCGCATGCTGGAACTGCTTGATGATGCGGCGTGGCTCGTCGAGATCAACTTGGAGTGGAAGGAGCCTCACGACGAGGCAAATGATGCCATCAAGGAGGCTGCCAATGAGCTGGTGAAGGCAGAAGAAGCAAGTGAACGTGCAGCCACATCGTACTTCCCGGACTACGTGGAGCGGGAGTTTCGGAAGTGTGTGCCGGCAGCTGCAAAGGCAGTGGGGAAGGCCTATCCTCTCGTGATCACCCGTGCCAACCACTGCGTGGAGGTTGCCGAAGATCGCCTGCAAAAGATGCAGGCTCTTGAAGCCACAGGAACAGAGCTTGAGGGTGGGAGAGACAAAGCGTTGGCGCTCATCCAGCAAGCACGGGATGATGTCGGCCGCGCAGAAGACGCCAAAGCCATCAAAGACGCGGACACGACCCGAGACTACGATCTGGTGGACGCCTTCATTGCAGCGTCGCTCATTGCCAAGAAATCACTGCGTGGGTTGGGTCAAGAGCTGCGCCGTCGACGTCAGCATGCTATCGACGCAGCCCATGGCGAAATGACTCGAGCAGCAGAGGCTATTGATGAAGCAAATGCTCGGAATGACCTGTTGGGGAAGCCGGACGAGGAAGTGAATGCCAACTTGGCAGCAGCCCAAGAGCAATATGGTGCCGCGCGTGATGCCTATGAAAACATGATGTCCGTGGAATGTGTGTGTGTGTGTGTGTGTGTGTGTGTGTGTGTGAACACTTGGTTGGTTATTTGACCCCGACACGCCACCTCCAGGGCAAACGATGATCTCCCCGAGCTCGTGGACATCTTTCTGGAAGCATGCCGCGGACTTGGTGCAAGGGCAGATGGCGCCGCGAGTTCTATCGGGGCGCTGTGGGAGGAAGGTTTACAATCATCAGTTGCTCGCCTCAAGGCGCTGCGTGCTCGCCTGAAGGGCCTCACTGCTGCCGCGGATGGGGAACAGGGACTGGACCACCACATGATGAGCCTCATTGCAGCAGCCGACGCAGCACTTGACGCTGCTGAGGAGGATGCACGGGTGTGGCAAGAAGAGCCGGACGATGCACGACTGAGCCTGGCGTTTCAAAACTCGGTGAAGGCGGCTGGTGAGCGAGTGGATATGGTTGGTGCCATGCTGAAGGACCGGTTGATTGAGGAACTGTCTGAGCTGCGCGTCCGCGTTGAATACGTGCGCGAGCGGCACGCCGAATTCGAGCGGTTGGACGAGAAAGCTGGACACCCAGACGATGAAGCGGCCAAGCAACTCGCCAAGCTTACGAGTCACGTGGCGGCGATGCAAGACTGGTACACAAAGGCCTACAACGAGGGTGGCGAGGTGGATGCCACTGCTATGGCAGAGCTTCTTGCCGCTGTGGAACCTGCCGAGCTGGATGTGGACCAGTGTGACCTGGCTTTCATGGCACGTCACAAGTTGATCCTGCAGGAGGCGAACAAGGTGCAAGCGAATGCCCAAAAGGAGTTCAACGAAGCCGAAACACGCTGGCGTCGGTCGGGCGCTTCACACGCCGGCATGGGCTTCGCGATGATCGCCATGGCTCGCGGCAAGGTCAAGGCCAGCGCCGGCATGAAGCGCACCCTGGCAAGCACGGGTCAGCTGCGATCGGCCCTGCTGTGGGACTTCGTGAAGGCATCAAAGGGGGCGTACAATTTGGCGCACAAGGCTTTGCAAGCTGTGCTGACCCAGTTGAAGAAGCTTGTGGATGAGAACCAAGCCAGCATTGGAGACCTTCGCGCCAAAGTGGACGCCTTTGACGAAACCGCGCTCGAGTCCAAGTCAGACCTCAACGCCTACCACGACGCAGATGCAGCTGTAACCACCGCTGCCGCCGCGCTGGATGAGCTTCGACGAGCCCCATCGGACCTCCGCTTGTCCTCCAAGTATTGGGAGGCACTCGGCGAGGCGCGCATTGCGGTTCGGCGGCTGTACATGTTGGAACGTGATGCAGCTTTGCGCACGTGCGACGACCTTCACGCCATCCGCAGCCGTTTGGACCGCCTTGGAGCTATCCAACAGCAGTCTGGCCTGTCCAAGGCCAAGGCAGAATTGGAAGCTGCGCAGAAAGTGGTTGGTTCGGCGGAAGAATGTGAAGCAGAGTTGATGACTGTGTTAGGAGACGAGGAAAAGGCGTCGTCGCCTGCTCTTCCAGAAACGGAGACGCGGCTTGTAGCTGCCACCGCCAAGGCACGTGGTGCTGTCGACAGTTTGCAGCGTTTGCTCGAGGCCATGCTCGTGCGTGAGAGGAAAGCGACAGAGCGCAACGTGCGCAATGCTCGAAAGACACTCGGCGACGTTGTGGCGCAGAACAAAGCGGCGGTGGACAATGAGCATGGCCACTGGCACGGAACACTGTCAGGCACTGCAGGCAGCTCTGCAGCTCATGCAGCTGCGGACGACGAGGCTTCTCGAACTGTGGAGGGCGCAGTGTCTGCGAATAAGGCTCTGCCATCACAAGCACCCGAGGATCTGTTGTCGTCAGACTCGGCGGCGTACACCACGCAAGCGGAGGACTTTGTGAACCTGGTGCAGCAGGCCGCACAAGCAGTTGCCGCGCGATCGGATCGGCTGGTGGCGGACGCACGGAAGCGCCTCGGGGCCCTGGCGCGCGGCGTGGCGGACATGCGAAGCCTGCACCACGAGCGAGGTGGGACAGACGCTGACCTTCCCCATGCTCTCCAAACTGCTGTGGAAGTCGCGGAGGAGGCCACTGCGGCAAGCAAGGAGGGCATTGAGACCGAGCCCAACCCGCCAGGCACCAAGGCGCAGTACCTGTGCACATGTGTCGCGAACCTTGACAAGGCGGTGGAAGCTGCAAAGGACGCCTCGCGACAAAACACACACCAGCTCGTTGAACGCATCAACCTGGCCAAGAAGCGTTTGGAGGTGGCAAATGAGACGGTGAAACACCTTGTCAAGCGCAACCGCCGCATGAAGAGCCCTGATGACAAGGCCACAGCCGCATTGTCCCAGGCAACCGAAGCTGTCACAGCCGGTCGCACCATCAGCAAGCTGGTAGTGACCAAACCAGTTGTCGCTGGTCCCGCCAAGCAACTGCTTGATGCAGCAGACGACGCTGAGGCCAAGGTCCACCAGGCTGCCAAGTTGCTTGACCAACGCGACTTGGCGGCACGCCAGTCAGTCGTGGTGGCGCTGCGCCTGCGGATGTCAGACATGCGCAAGCGCATGACGGACGTCGAAAACCAGGCAGACGCGGTTGGCAAACGCGGTGATTCGACCGACACACACGTGGAACGCGCTCGCAAGGTGATTGACGAAGCAGCCACTGCCCTGCAGAGCCTCGCTCGAGGCAAGAGCCGTCGCGCTAGCTTGGACGGTGCCAGTGTGGACAGTGACGCGGACGTTGAGGAGGAAGCAGCCGCAGAGCTGAAGGCGCAACTTGATCGTGCGGAAGTGGAGCTGGATGAAGCTGCTGCGGCGGTGCAAGCCCGAGAGGAAACCATTGTGGTGGACCTTCTTGAAGAACTCGGTGGCTTTGGATCGCTCTTGCAGCGCATGCAGCGCGCGAACAGCGAGGCTGGTGAGCCCAATGATGCTGCCACTCGTGCCATCCATCTCGCAGGCCGCCATGTCAAGGCTGCCAAGCACGCACGCAACGAGTTGCGGTCCAATTTCAACACCCCCGCGCTGGTGTCACGTTTCGTGAGCTCGATGCATCCCATCAAGGAGTCGCTGTCCGCGGCGCAAGAGGCCTTGGATCGCCGCAACGCCTCCAACGCGCCGGCAGAGCGCCTCGCCCACCTGGACACGAAGCTGAAGGAGGTCGAGCGTCGCAACAACGTGCTGGGGGCGCCCCCCGACGACACGACGGCCTGGGTCAATGCAGCACGCAAAACCGTGCAAACCACCAAGGCAGAGGCCGAAGCCGGGGCCAACACAGAGGAGGAGGCCACACAGTTTCGGGAGGCTGTGGAGGTGTGCGCGGACCGCGTTCGCCGAGCGCGTGAGGCCGTCACGCTGCGTGAAGAGACGTTGGTGCGTGATTGTATCGCCGCCCTCACCACAGCCCAAGGCGAGCTTCCCGCGTTGCAGGACCGCTACAAGCGAAGCCAAATGGAGAACGACCTCGCGCACCGGGTGCTGCGTGACGCCGAAAGCGCTGTGGCGCGTGCGCAGGGTGTACAGGACAGTCTGCGATCGCACAAAACCACCCCGGAGCTGGTGCGAGACCTGCGAGATGCCACAGAAGCGGCGAAGGCGGCCATGAAGAAGGCGAAGAGTGCAGTGGCCAGCTGCGAGGAGGCTTCCTCTGGCGACGTGTTGAACCGCATCAATGACGCCGACACCACGCTGTGCAACGTGGAAGCACGCAACAACGCCGTTGGCATGCCCAACGATGCGGCAACAGGTCTGGTGCTGGCTGCACGCAACAGTGTGAATGCCTGTGTGGCCGTTCAACAGGCTGTGGAGGGACCAGCGGCCATGGTGAAGCTGCAGGCTCTCGTCAGCAAGTGCGAGGAGGAAGTGCAGGCGGCTGCGGATGCTGTAGCGGCTCGCGAGCGCAAGGTGCTGATGGACCGCGCCAGCGATCTTTCAGACGCCCTTCGTGACCTGCGGGGGTTGGAGATGCGCAACGAAGAGGCCAAGAACCCCGACGATGAGGTGACGGAGAAGCTGCGTGAGGCACACAGGCTGGCCGAGGAGGCGAAAGAGGCCAAGTCTCTGCTGGTGGACGTGGATGGGGACGGCATCCCAGGGGACCTGTCTCACAGGAGCAGCGCGGGAGGGGACAGTGGAAACAGCGCGGAGCAAATCGGCGGGTTTGTGACCAGTGTGAAGGCGTTGGGCAAGGCCGTCAAAGGTGCAAGCCGCGCCATGTCCAACCGCGCCAGCACCAATGTGGCGGCGGAAGCCACGGAACAGCTGCAGGAACTGAGTGACCGCCTTGACCAGCTCCGGGCCCGTGACAAGGCCGCTGGGTGCCCTGCCGACGCAGCCCACGACCGGCTGGAGCTGGCCATTAAGCAGGTGGATATGTGCAAGGACCTGGGCAACAAGCTGATGGCACAGACGCCCGTCCGCAGCGGCAGCAAAAAGGACGTCAAGGAACACAGCAAGCGCGCAGCCAAGTTCAAGAACGCCGTGCCGGCCGCAGGCAAGACGGTGGAGGCCGCCGAGGGCGCCATGCGGCGTCGCGAGGAGGAGCTGCTGTTGGACAACGCCACAGAGCTGGCCGGGTGGAAGGCCAAGGTGCAGGCGCTGACCAACGACCACGGGGACAGCAAGGATCCCGAGATGCGCCAGGCCTTGATGGCGGCACAGGAGGCTGTCGACGCGGCCGAGCACGCCAAAAAGAACGTGCGAGCAAACCTGGACCAACCGGAGGCGCTGCACGACTTCCTTCAAGCCATGGCGCCGGTCCAGGGCGTGTGTGTGCGCGCGCTGGAGGCGGCAAGCAACTCCAGCAAGGCCGTTGCCTCCGCCCAAGTAGAAATGGCGCTGGCGACCGCCACCGAACGCCTGGCCGGCGCGAATCGCATGCTGGAGAACCTGCGCAAGGAGGCGGCCGCAGATCCAGACGGCGCCGCCGCGCGCACCCTGGCAGCGTGTGAAGCCACTGTGGCGGACGCCCAAAAGCAACGCGACGCGCTGGAGGAAGCTGCCGTGGCGTTCCGCGCCGGCGGTGGCAGCGGTGCTGGTGGAGGCGGCACCGGGGAGGGCGTGTTGGAGTCGGGCCCGTACTCGGAGGCGGCCGTCGGGAAGTTTGCGGCGGGTGTGCAGAGGGCCGTGGACGAGCTGGACACGGCCCGGCAGCAGGTCAACGACCGCATGACCGAGATGGCCAGCAAGCGCGCCAACGACAGCGCGATGAACGTGGCCAAGGCCAGCGGTGACCTGGCGGTGGCACGGTCCAAGTTGGACGCTCTGGTCGGCGAAAACCAGGAGGCACGCGCCCCCAAGGATGCCGCCACCTCCGCCATCACCACCGCGACGGCTGCTGTGGCCAAGGCGGAGAGCCTGAAGGACTCCATCAGCAAGCCCGGGTTGGGTGATGATGCGAAGGCGGCTTTCGCCGCGGCGGTTGCGGCGGCGAAGGCAGAGGTGAAGAAAGCGACGCTGGCCATGCGGTACCGCGACATTGAGGCCGTGCGGGCGGTCCAGATTCTGTCCTCTGCCAAGACGTGCTCCGCGGTGATGGACGGCATCACCAAGGCGATGGCAAAGCTGCGCGTGCGGGCGCGGGGCGGCCACTTCTCGCTCGGCATTCACGCACGCCCAGACATGGAGCCCTCCAACACGAGTGGCTTGGTGCAATCCAGCCCTGCACCGGCCCGTGCAGCTCCCGCTACACCTGCCTCGGGTGCCGGTGCCGGCGCTGGTGCCGGTGCCGGTGCTGGTGCAGGTGCGGGTGCGGGTGCTGGTGCAGGTGCGGGTGCGGGTGCGGGTGCGGGTGCGGGTGCGGGTGCGGGTGCGGGTGCGGGCGTGGATCTGTCCAACGCTGCGTTTGGCAGTCTGGGGGACTTGGCTTTGGACGACGGTGCCACTGGGCCCAGCACCACAGAGATGGCCATGGCGACAGCCACCGATGCTGGGACACGGGCGCGGCGTCTGGAGTCTTCCATGTTGTCGTCTCCCAAGAGCGCGCGCAAGGCGGAAGAGTTTTGCACCTCCGTGGCGACGTTCACATCCGCGATCCTCATGGCTCGCGCCGGAGCCTCCAAGCGCTTGGCGCGCCGTGCCAGTACTGTGCAGCTCATGCGCGGCGGGAGTAGTGCGGCGTCGCCCGGTGCCAGTCGACCTGACCTTTCGGAGGACGACGACTTGGATGCGCAGGTGGCCGCGGCTGCTCGGACGCTGCAAGAGGCACAGTCCAAGGCCATGGAGTTGCGCAGCCGAGTGCCAGGCACCGTGTCCGACCACTCCAATGAGGTGGTCATCAAGCTGGAGGAGGCCATGATCGCCATTACGGCGTGTCAAACGGTGCAGGCGCTGTTGCTCGGATCCACCGGGGACGCGTCTCGCCTGGCCTCCCTGTTCGTTGCACTGGTGCCCACCGCGATGGCCATTGTGATGGGGGCGGAGGTGCTCATTGATCGGGTGGATGCAGAGGCGGTGGCGGCGGCCACTGACTCCACAACTCTGCTGGAGGCCGCAGAGGTGTTGGTGCCCGCAGCGGTGCCGCCCTCTGCCGCGTCCACCGCGACGGACCAGGCGTATCAGAACCGACTGGACAAGGTCCTGGCCCGGTATCGCTCCGCCGTGGAGGCCGTGGAGCGACGACGACGCGAGCACGATGCCAGCCGCTCCGCCGCAGCGGTTGCGGGCGTGTCAGAGACGCTTGCCGTGGGCGACGCCCTGGGGGTGTCGGGATCAGAGCTGGCGGTGTACCTCGAGTCACAGGCGGGTGGCGGCGGCGCCTTCCAGCGCATTGGCAGCTTCAACTCCAACGCCTCTGTCTCCCCCAGTTCCGTGTCCCTGCCCATGTGGAAGCTCCAACGCCACATGGCCGACCAACTGTGGGCCGTGGCCACGGCCACTGAGGCGGCGGCGGATGCCGCGGCAGACACGGTGGCTTCTGCCACCGCTGCGCCCAACGGCGTTGCCGCAGACAGTGTGCGGGCGCTGCGCCGAGACGCGCAGGACCGCGTGAGCACCATCGCGGTCACGATCAAGGCCACAAAGGCCGCGCTGAAGCTGGCGAAGAAGGCGAAGGCCCATAAATCAAACAAGGAGGCGTATGACGCGGCGGTGCAAGCCGTGAAGACGGCGGAGGGGCAGCACAAACTGGCAAAGGCGTCCGTCAAGAAGTTTGACAAGGCGCCTGCCGTGTCCATGCCGCTGTACCTGCACCTCGCGTCGGAGGTGTCTGCCGCACAGGGCTGGTCCGATGCAGCCCTCGCAGCCGCCCGCGCCGCGGTGCCGGAGAATGATCGCCAGGCTGAGATGGACAAGGCGCTCACCGAGGTGGAGGATGGACTGGCCAAGACCAACAAGGACGCGACGAGTGCCCGGGTGCAACTTGCGGGGGTGGAGCACCGCGCAAAGCCCGACGACGCCACGACCCAGGCGTTGGTGTCGGCGTCCCACGTGGCAGACGAGGCGGCGGAGGCGGCGGCAGACCAAGGGTACTACATCATTCGCACCGTGCGCACCACGCGCCGCCGTCGTGTGATCATGCCAGCTGACGTGGCGCAGGCGGCAGCCCTGCAGCACAAGGCAGCCATGGCAGCCACGGCCCTGGCCTCGACGTCGGAGGAAGCGGCACGCAGCCTTGCAGCCAACGGATCGAAGGCCACCGACGAAGGGCGTGTGGAGATGTCGGCCCTGTCACGCCTCCGCATTGCACGTCGCACGTTGACGAAGTGCATGACCGTGTTTGACGGTTTGGTCGCGTCGTCCTTCGGCGACCTGCCGGTGCTGCAGATGCACCGCACACAGAACGCGGTGTACAAGGCAGAGGGTGCCATTCACACCGCCGACGACCAGCACGACATGCTGCGTGCCGCAAAGAAGGGCTCCTCCGGCATCATGATCCAAACGGGGCCGGAAGGCGTGAAGCACCATGAGCATGCCTTTGCCATGGCTGTGGCGCGCGCCGTGATCCTCGTGGGCGAGCTCGCGATATCTCTCGAGCGCCTGCGCCGGCAGCGCCACGCAGACAAGGCGCAGGATGGGTTGGTGCACCATGACCCGGTTGTACCTGCCTTCCACAACGCGGTGACACCGGCGTCGACGCTGGCTGTGCGCCACGCGCCGGGCCCCAACGCCGTTGTGGATCCTGTCATCAAGCGCAAGCCGTCTTTCCACGTCAGTCGCAACGTGCACGCCATTGTGGGGCTGCGGGTGGCCACAAAGTACCACCGCCTCACCACGCGCGGGTTCCACAACGAGTTCATTGACTTGGAGCGGCGCCTGTTGCTTGCGCTCAAGGACTTCAGCCAGATCATCGACAAGCTGCGCAAGCAAAACGTGAAGGTGCCTGTGGAGTCGGGCAAGAAACTGCGCCACGGATTGCAGGAGGCAGTGTCCCTCCTGAACCAGGCCTTCGCGGTGCTACCCGCGTCAGACAAGCGGCGACGGGGGTACATCATCTCCCACGCAGAAGTGATGAAGTTCGCATACGCGGTGCGCCGCGCCACCTTCTCTGTCATCGTGCTGCGGCGACTCGTCCGGCAAGCCCAAGACGAGATCGTGCGTCTGCAGGGACAGGAAGCGGCGCTGGCGAGCGCGAAGAAGCTGCAGGAGGAGCGAGCCAAGCGTGCCGCCGAACGGGGCGGTGCTGATGAAGACGGCAGCAGTCGCTCGTTGCTCCGTGATCGCGGCGCAGACGACCACGACCGTGATCATGATCGGGGCTATGGCCGTGATCGTGATCGTGATCGTGATCGTGATCGTGATCGTGATCATGACCGTGGAAGCCGCGGTCGTGATCGTCGGGAGGAGGACTATGATCATGACCGTGACCGCGACTATGATCGACGCGACCGCAACAGCCGGGGTCGCGATCGTGACCGTGATCGCGACCGTCGTCGCGGCCGAAGCCGCGGCCGCAGTCGTGACCGTGACTATGATCGTGATCGAGAGAGGAGTCGGGGACGCAGTCGCAGCCGGGATCGCCGCCGCATGGGTCGTGACGGATCCTCTCGCAGCTTGGAGTGGGGTAGCGATCGCATGTCCAACACCAGCAGCTATGAGCGCCTGCCTCGAAACTCAAGTCGTGACCGGATGCGACGCCATGAGAGTGGTCGCAGTCGACGGAGTGGGGGCGGTTCCTTCCGGCGTCGTGGGCGCTATGACGAGGATGATCGGTCCAGTGGGCGTGCGGATGGAGATGCGTATGTGTTTGACTAAAGTGATTCACCAGGCGGGGTGGCCTGCTGCAGGAGTTCAAGCGATTCAAAAGGGCAATTATTTTAGGGTTTGGGGCACGTTTGCGTCACTGCAAGTGACACCCGTGTTGTGTCACTTGAAAGTGTTGTTGTTGTTGTTGTTGTTGTCGCACTTTGGATAGGCCGCGCACACTATGGTGCTCGGCGCGACATGCATGTAGTGATTTACATGTACTATTTCTAAACACAACAAACCCCATCGCCTGCTTGTTTTTGACCAGCAAGGCGCCTGTCAAGCACGATTTCGAACCGTCTTCGCAGTTGAGCGGTGATGTAGTGGCGCGTGCCTCGCAGCGACATCACCAGGGAAGAAAACAAGATGAGTCGCGGCGTGGGCGACACCC
>Ga0213833_1001669_pt1 | contig 15460 bp, 11 predicted proteins | sample SWATP21_FD_160575 | JGI IMG/M metagenome (GOLD analysis project Ga0213833, IMG submission 160575) | Coastal seawater microbial communities from Marineland, Florida, United States - SWA TP2 #1 | ecosystem: Environmental > Aquatic > Marine > Coastal | place: USA: Florida | collected 2016-08-14
GGAACTTCTTGAGACCACCCAGGATATTGAGAGCAATAGCCGACAAGTATTTGGCCAAATAGAAGGCCTGTTTACTGAGAGCGGTAGCCTCAAAGACAAAATCACAGGCCTTTTTGAAACCGGGCAGGAACTTAAAAACAATATTGAAGATTTCTTGGAGCAAAGTGAGAACCTTACGGGTGAAATCCAGGATTTAATGCAAAATGGTACTGATCTTGTTGAAATCATAACCAGCAAGCGCGATGAAGGACTTGATTTAGTAAGTCAAATGATGGGTAGTAAAGATGAAGGTTTATCATTGGTAAGTGACATAATGGGTTCGCAAGGCGACGCGCTTATGCAACTCAATACCATAAATGGGTATGTGGCAGGTGCCGAGGCGGCGCTGTCGATAATTGAAGGGATAAAGGATGCAGCTGAAAATCTTGACATTTTCTAGTCTATTTAGAACACACCTTTTAATTCGCTCTATCTGGCCCCGATGCTATGGTCGGGGCCTCTGATGGCTAATCATTCCCATATCAAGGTAGGAGAGTACGCATATAGCCCTCATCAACGAGCCTTCCAATTCGAATTCTACTGCGTGTCAATAAGGGTTGTGAAGTTGGTAAACTGAAATTGACGCGCCACTAAGCCGTCTCTTGTGGATTACTGGTTACATGCTTTCAATCATCAGCCTACAAAGTTTACAAATACGCGCAAATGCACATTTTTGTAAACTCACAAGCACTAACTATTGCATCAACACAAAGCCTGCCCAGAGTTCAGGTTGCTGGGGGTATTTGGTGACCATTGTCTTTTGGGCTGAATAAAATGCTTCAGATATGCCCATCTCTTCCTCCAGCCAATATTAAGATAGAGCCCAAAATAGGCTGCACGCCCTTGCCAGTTACCTTTAGAAACCGCTCTTATGGTATGCCAGGCAATTTTGAGTACCGTTTTGGTGATGGAAAGACATCGTCAAGGCTCGATACCCTTTTTCAGCATACCTACTTTACTGATACTACCCGCAAGGTGTACCAATTTGAGTTTAGCACCCAAAACATCTGTGGAGCCGATACCCAGTTTACAGACATTATTGTAAAACCGAACAGACTCAGAGCCTTTTTTGAGTTGGATACCAATCAGGGCTGCACACCCTTTGTACTTCGCGCCGAAGACCATCATGTGGGTGATGCCATAGTTTCATGGCACATCAGCGACGGCACATCTTATGGCAATCAGGATACAGTAAGGCATGTATTGGAAGAGCCCGGCATCTATACCTTGAGTCAAATGCTTGATAATGGCTGTGCCAAAGACACATTTACCTCTACCGTGGTGGTTCATCAATCGCCAGAAGCCAGTTTTAGCATGGATTCAACACATACCTGCCAAAACGTGGATGTACGTTTTAAGAATACCACACCCAATGTAAGTGCGTATCGATGGGACTTTGGTGACGGCAACTCCTCAGAACTGGCCACCCCTGCGCACCGTTTCCCCTCATCTGACACCTTCATGGTGCGTCTTACGGTGGTAGGAGCCAATGAGTTTCAGTGCGAAGCTTCTGTGGCAAAACCTGTCCATATTCTTCCATTGCCACAAATAGTGGTTTCGCCTGCAGATACATCAGGCTGCCGTGAGTTTAGCAGCACACACCTGAGCCGCTCTACCAATGCCCGGTTTTTCGAATGGTTGATGAACGATGGTTCGGGAGCTCGTTATTCCGGCGACAGCATTTTGCATACCTATCAGGATTCCGGTGTTTTCAGAAACCAGTTGATTGCCGAGTCCCATGAGGGTTGTGTGGATACAGGTACCTTCATTACCCGGGTTTTACCACGACCTGAAGCCTCCTTCAGTATCGATAGTAGCATTTTCTGCGGAGCACCGAAAAACATCCACTTTCAAAATGATACAAGATTTGGCAGTGTATTCCGATGGCACTATGGCGACGGTGCAACATCCAGCAACAAGCTCGCAAAGCATACTTATAACGCCTACGGTCAATATCAGGTAAGGCTCTATGCAGAAAACCGATACCAATGTCAGGACAGCTTTTCATTGCCCATTGAGCTGCTTCGAAACCCCATCATTGACATTAGCCCAAGCGGTGATGGCTGTGAACCACTCATTTTGAGCTTTACCAACTACACCCGCTTTGCTGACTCTTTCTATTGGCAACTCAGCGATGGGCGGTACAGCAATGATACTTCGGCACACTTCACGATGCGTGTTGAAGACCAGCCCTTTTCTGTAAAACTCATAGCCTCTTCAAAAGCCACCTGTTTTGATTCATTGGAATTAAGCAACCCAGTAGAAATATGGCCCAAACCTGTCTCCGGCTTTGTCTATGAAGAAATTATACTTCCCAAGCAACACGGCAATTTCATTTTCAGCAGTACCAGCCCGGTTATGGTCGATTACCGTTGGGACTATGGCGAGGGTAGTAAAGGCAGAGGAGCCATTGACACCCATCGTTTTGCCTACCGCGACAGTTTTTGGGTGCAGCACTTTGTTACCAATGAATATGGTTGTTTAGATACCTCGGGCCAATGGATACAAGTGGACATGTATGGGCTTTTTGTGCCCAATACCATGCTTTTGGATGGTTCAGGAAAAGGCTACACGCTTTTTACTCCACAGGGGGTAGGCCTAAGGGATTATCATGTAGAGATATTCACTACCTGGGGAGAGTTGGTTTGGCAATCCACTGAGCTCGATCAAAACCGCCCGGCCGAATCATGGGATGGAACCCATTACCGAACCGGCACCTTCCTGGATGAAGATGCCTATGTATGGCGTATTCAAGCCACCTTCCTGAATGGCGAAAAATGGAAGGGTATTCCCAATGAAAACGGCCGTCTTAAAACTTTTGGAACTATAACAATTGTGAGATGATGAAGATGATAATTTATCAAATTGAATTGACAGTACTGTTTTCTATATTCTCCTTGATCGTCAGCTCAGGTAATGTGTTCGGCGAATTGAAGAGATTAATTGCTTTGTTATTTAAAACTCCAGGGGGAGATAACACTCATGCTTTTAGACGAACTCCGCTCAGGCCGCTAGGGCCCTTCATTTTACCATCGCCGCAAAACGAAGCAAAAAGTCTAGAACTCAGTAAACTCATCCTGACTAGTCGTCAGAATTCAAACAGCACTGAGTTCAATGCAAAAGTTGTTGGACATGAAACTGAAAATGGATGCACGTTTAATTGTATAGATGGTCCGCAAAGCTGTCTGAGCAAGCGTAGCGCAGGGAGTTTTTTGCGGACTAGATTTTTTGTTTACTTTTTCATCAATGGAAAAAGTAAAAGCCCACTAGCGGCTCGAGCGGTCTTCGTTGCTTTAATGATGTTCTTTGTTTGCATTGTACAGTCTCAAGACATTGAATTAAGCCAATACACCCTAGCCTCCCCAATTCAAAACCCCGCCTTTACAGGAGCCCACTCAGGAGCGCGCCTCAATCTGATTCACCGAAACCAATGGACCCAGGTCCCCGGGCAGTTCAGTGGCTCTTTCGCCTCTTTTGATATAGGCTCCAGCCAACGCAAAAGTGGCTTTGGACTCAATGTAAACAGTTTCAACGAAGGGCAATTGTACCTGCAAACCCAGGAGGCCACGGCACTCTATGGCTATCACAGCAGGGCGCGCATCAAAAAGCAGGAGTTCTCTTTTCACTTGGGTGCTGGTCTTGGCTATATCAGGCGTTCTATTGACTGGAGTAAAGCTGTTTTCTCTGACCAACTCGATCCGGTGTTGGGCAATATCAATCCCAGCGAAGCCAATGTTGATGAGCTCAACAATTATGGTAGCATCTACTCATCTTTTGGAGCCTTGCTAGAGAAGCCCTTTAGCATCCCATTGCCCTACACTAAAAAGGATGCTGACGGCTTTATGCGTTTTGGCTATACTGCTCAAAGATTGCTGCCCTTCCGTCGCTCTTTTACCAACACTTCAGGTATCCAGGCGACTACTAAACACAGTTTGTCTGCCATGTTCATGCTGCCCATCCACGCCTATTTCATGTCAAAGCGTGATTTGCAATACTTACGCCCAGCCTTCCGCTATGCTTTCCAAGGCCCTGTCAAAACACTGGATATGTCTCTGACCTGGGTAAAAAGGCCTTTCCTGTTGGGCACAAGTTTTCGCCTCAACAAAACGCGCTTTAGTCTGGTGGGCGAAGACTTACACCAAATCATCCTGTTCAGCAGCTACGAAATCAAAGGCATTGGCGAGCGCAAGCGCTGGTCAGCCCAAATAGGCTACGCCTACGACATCCCCCTAAACAAACTCAGCCTCAACGCCGGCAGCACCCACGAACTCTTCCTTACCTTCTACCGAAACAGTAGAAAACGCGGCAGAGGGCATACTTCTACGAATGTTTGTGAGGAGTATATGAGTGGAGATGGGGTGCCTTTGTGAGAGTAGAGCAAATATTTTCCGAGAAGAATCTTATTTTTAACCAGCCCTAAAGGTTAGATGGCTTGATGTTCTTGCTTCAAATAAGTGGAAATCCACAGAAGTTACTATTGGAGATTGGTAGTTTCTGTTTAAGGACATGGGAATGCCGGTCGGGACCTTTGACGCAAAAAAATATGTCAGTAAACAGCGTCAATCACACCCTAACTTACATAAGTATTGATGGTAATGATCTTACGTTTCAACTCTCGAGTGATATTCAGTTTAGCGAAGAATACAATCATGTGTCACATGAGGTTGTGGACAATGGCAATTATCCTACCCTTACTCCTAAGGTTACCATCAATGTAGCTAAAGATACTTGTGGGACGGTTAATCTAAATGAGAATTACACCTTTACGGTAACTGTGGATGATGTGGATGAATGTGTGTCAATTGACATCCAGATCAAAGAAGGTGGAACGTCCATTCATACTGAAAATGGTCATGAAGAAACCAATGAAAGTTGTGGAACCACAGGAATGAGACCTATTAAATCTAAAAATGTGGCATCTGCATGAAAATACCTGGGCTACTGGTTTTGTTAGTATTTGTGAAGATTAATATCGTGTTCGGAGGTGCAGTCAATATTGTAAATGCCTATATAGACTCGTGTTGGGAGAACATGGGGCTAAACTTGGGGAGGGCCAATGCTTATGCAGATACAGCCATTAAATTGGCAAGGCCTCTCAATGAACCTCTGCTCATGGCAACTTCCTTAAACGCCAAAGGCTATGTGCTCTTATTAAGAGATGGTGCTTCTCAGAACTCAAAGGAATACTTTAGTAAGGCCTTGAAAATCAGACAGCAATTTGGTGATAGTGCTCAATGCAAAGCTGTAGAGAATAATCTGGGCCTCTGGTATATGAATTTCGGGCAATTGGATACTGCCGTTTTCTTGTTACAGAATGTAGTTTCTTTTTACGAAAGGAAGCAATCTACTTTGGCTATGCTAGAGGCAAAGCGAAATCTGGCTACCTGTTACCATAAGCAGGGAGCCTTTAAAGAGTCAACCGAATTGCTACGTGATAACATTAATTGGGGCAGGTCACAAAGTGATTCTAATGAAGTCTGTGTTTCTATAATGAATATTGGCTATGTATTGGAAGAGCAGATGCGTTATCGTGACCTTATTAAAAATGCCCGAAATGCATTGACATGGCTGCCAAAAAGGTTAGAAACAAATGTTTTGGCCAGTAAGATATGGCTGCTCCTTGGTAATGGTCATTTGCATTTAGGTAACCTTGATTCAGCGAAACTATATTATCAGAAGACCTATGATATAGGCAAAGGGTGTGATGATGAGCAAATGGTTAATAATGCTTTGCAAAATCTATCACGCATAGACAGGCGGCAGGGGGAATTTGATTTGGCCAGGAAGAAATTACTCAAAGTTCTGGGCTATTGGGAGGAAAAATCAGACGTGTACAACATTGCTCTGAGCCACCTTGATTTGGCAAGATTATACGTGATAACACAAAAGCCTGATTCTGCCTTGATTCATTTAAAAAAAGGAAGATGGCTGGTGGAGAAAACAGAAAAACTATTTCTGAAAATGGACTATGAACGGGTTTATTCACAGGCCTACGGGCAGCTTGGTCAATTTGATTCAGCTTATTATCATGAAACCCGGAGCGGATTGCTCCAGGATTCGTTACAAAGAGTTTTGTCCAAGTCTATTCAATGGGAGCTTGAACAAAGTAAAAAAGATGAAAGAATTCGAACCCTGCAGGTAGAAAACCTTGAAAAGGAGAATGAAAGAATGAATTTGATAATTATTGTTGTCATATCTATCCTCATAATATTAGCGCTGGTCGCTTCATTAGTGATACTTAAGTTGAGATCAAAGACAAAGCTGGCAGAAAAGGAAAGGCAGATTGATAGGCAAAAAGTGGATGAACTGCTTAAAAATCAGGAGCTCTCGTCGATTATGAATGTCCTTGAAATACAGGAGAAAGAGCGTAAAAGGATTGCCCAGGATTTACACGACCGCCTTGGGAGCATGCTGAGTATGGTAAAACTACATTTCAAAAACACTGAAAAGAATCTGGAACAACTGAAGCAACAGAATAAGGATGAGTATGAAAAGGCGTCTAAACTCCTGGATGAAGCCTGTGATGAAGTACGCAAAATAGCTCATAATCTTATCTCGGGTGTGCTTAGAAAGTTTGGTTTAGTAGCGGCATTGAATGATTTAGGGCATACGGTTGAGCAAAGCGGTCAACTGACTATGGAGGTGGTAACCACCGGCCTTGATGAGCGTTTGGGATGGGATTATGAGTTAAATATTTACCGGGTTATCCAGGAGCTATTAGCCAATACCATGAAACACGCTGAAGCCACTGAAGTGACCATACAACTTTTACGCAATAATGGTAACCTCAGGGTGATTTATGAAGATGACGGCAGGGGCTTTGACGACAGCAAAATACAACTAGGTATGGGGATGAAGAATATTGCCTCCAGGCTCGATAAGCTTGGAAGTGCTCTACAAACCGATAGTGGAAAGGGAGGTGGAAGTACATTTATGTTCAATGTTTCAATAAAAGATCATGACAAAGGTTTTATTAGTTGATGACCATCAGATGGTATTGGATGGTTTTGCCTCACTTCTAGAGTCGGAGCCTGATATTGAAGTAGTTGGGAAGTGCCTAAATGCTGGTAGCGCATTAGAAGCCATCGGCCAACGGCATCCCGATTTGGTGGTTCTTGACCTGGAGCTGGAAGATGGCTTCGACGGGATAGAACTATTGAAGTTATTGAAGGAGCAGAAGCATCAACCCAAAGTTCTCGTATTGTCTATGTATAAAACAGATGCCCACATCACAGGAGTGCTACAATCGGGCGCATTGGGTTATATCGTTAAGAATAAAGGTGCTGAGGAATTAGTTGATGCGATCCGTACTGTAGAATCTGGGAAAACTTATTACAGTGATGAAATAACAGAGGCAATTATGGAAAGCTTGCGAAACCCTAAGCCACCAAAGCCTAAAGAGCCTGGGATAATCTTAACGAAGAGAGAAAAAGAAGTGCTCAGGCTAATAATAGAAGGGTTTACAAGTCAACAGATTGGTGAGAAGCTGTTTATTGCAACAAGCACGGTTGACAGCCATAGGAGAAATTTGATCGAAAAAACGGCAGTGAAAAACTCGAAGGAGTTGATTGGTTTTGCCTTCAAGAATGGATTTGTTTAGTCTTTTTGCTCTACTTCAAATTCATTCACCTCCTGAATAAAGTTCATCAATTCTTCTCGTGGCAACTCTGCGAGCTCTTCAGACTTAAACTCCGCAAATTTTTCCATAGCCTGTTTCAGAAGTGCTGATTTGATTTCCACCAATGCTTCCTGGTTAGCCTGAGTAATAGCGAATGCTCGATTGTTTTCTTCAATGTGTTGAGCGAGTTCGAGTTCTTGTGAAGTGGAGAGTGCATCATCATAAGCTCCTTTTTTGGTCATAAGCTTGAGTAATACCGGTGCCAGTTCAACAGCCAGAAACAGCAGGGTGATGAATAAGATCTTCTTACTTGTTTTTGGATCATTCATAGCCATACGGTCTAATCCCTCCAACTGGGTCACGAAATTTTGGGAGTACGCTAAGTCATTAATTAACTCTGCATTCGATTTTTTTTCGTTTGACATGGATTCGGCTCCCTCTTTTTCCGTTAGGATTCGTGACTTTTCGACGCCGGCAGCCTTGATTTGGTCTTGGGTCTCTTGGCGGAAAATCTTTCTTGCTTCTTGAATTTTTTCACCAATCTCAGTATAATGTTCTTCAGCGTTCTCAATTTCCTTTTTATACCTATTGCGTTCTAAAGCCAGTGAGTTGGCTCTTGATTGTGCTTCAGGTGGGAGTACACGTCCAATTTCATTGCCTAGGCTATCGAATTGTGGAACCTTTTCATTTCTATATATTGAGTTTATTTGATGTTGTAGTCCGTTGATCTTAGGATTGTTGATTCTTTCTAATTCTTTCCATTTTTCTTCTGCCGTCTCATATGATTCAAGTAATTGTTTGAAATCAGGCGATGGTGGATCGCTATGCAATATTTGATGAAGGGAGTCTTCCTTTCGAGAACTCCGATCTAGACGATCTTTCAATTCAGGCAAACCATAAATATTATCAATTTGCTTTTTGTTTTCTCCTGATTCAATAAGCTTCATATTTAGGATTATCTGAGAAATACGGTCTTCGAAAATTTTCACTTCCAGAGGTTTGGCAATTACGATGGAGATGAGTATCGCAATAATGATCCTTGGCAATGCGAAAAGAAATTCTTTTAAGGGCTTTCCTTCTTTTCGCAAACTCATCACAATATAGCGATCGAGGTTGAAGATCATGAGGCCCCAGAGCAGGCCGAAGATTACTCCGTACCACAATGCGTATTCACTTCGAATGAAAATACGGTAAAGGGCATACCCCCCCGAAATGAAGGCAAATACTCCTGTGAATAATACGGTACAGCCGATTCCGGCATATTTGCCAATTTCGGTTGGACATTGCTGATCGAGCATCTTTAGGTGAACCCCAGAGCAGAAGCATAGGAATCGCGATAGGGGGTTAAAATGTGTTTTCATGGGGTTGAGTATTTTGGGGTAACACTTTTGTAAATAGGTTCTGTGGTAGTGTAAAGTTTTGAAGAAGCTTTTACAGAGCTTTTAGCATTGACTTTTGAGCTGGTATGGAAGTTTGTGGTCCGCCTGGAGAATTTGGTTTTTGCATCTATGGTTGAAGCAGCCCCAAGCCTTTTTTCAGGAAAGGGGAGTACCCTAATATGTGTGGTGGCAGTAGAAGTATTGCCAAAGTAATTCTTAGCCATTAACTCAAAATCTGAGCTAATGGCTGGCTGAACATTAGAAGAACCCGATGCTTGAACGGCTCCGGGGCTTGGCTGAATGACGGCAGAACAGGAAGTGCCTTCATCGACGGCCTTCCAGACAAGTTTGGAAGTATTTCCGTTGAAAACCACTCCCGGAAGGGTGAAGAAATACTGAATTTCGGGTGCACTTTTGGTGGTGTGTACTTCTAGGTGTTGTTCCGCGCTTTCTCCAAAATAGGAAGTGGCAGTAAGTGTAAAGCGGGTATCCCTGTTAATGGATGCTTCTTGTTTTCCCTGAGGTTTTACCCAACCGATGCCTGGAGTAATATGCACCGTTTCAGCATTTTCTATTTGCCAACTCAATTGAATAGGCTCTTCCTTTTCCAACAGTTTTGTGCTGGAAGTAAATGAAGTAATCTTAGGTGGCGTTTTGTCTACTATTACAGAAACAGTCTCTTCAGCCAAGTCATTGGCTAGGTTGAAAGCCTTGATATGGTATTCAGTGTCTTTCCTTGGCCAAAGCTCAATGGTGCCAGAAGGTTGAACCGCACCTACATCAGGATGAATGTAAATACTTTCAGCGTGATGTACCTTCCATGATAAGATGACCGGTTTTTTATCATTAAGGAAATCACGACTAATGGTGAACAAGGAAACTTCAGGCAGTTGAATGTCACAATCTATGAGGATGCTCTGTTGAGATTTTCCAAATGAATTCACTGCAATCAATTCAAAGTCTGTAGGTACTGATGGCAATACCTGCTTAGTCCCTTTGGCGTTTACAGCTTCACCATTAAGCAGAACTTTTCGAGGATTCTGAACCACTTCCCATTTTAAGGTAATAGGTTCCGCACCTGTAAATAGTCTGGAAGAAGTTTCAAATAGAAGAATGTTGGGTTCGAGGCCTCCGGTTGGCAGAAAGGCCACCAGGTTGCCCTGTCCACATTTATGTTGGTGTTTTATGAATTCCCATGAGTCCACCAAATACACGGATAGGCATTTTCCACAAACCACGACTTCATCGCCTGGCTTTAGAGGTTCCTTAGTAAAGGGGTCAGCCCTTTCCATATCGAGAAAGGATTGGTCGGTTTGAGCATCCAATATGATGGAAGAATAGGGCATGGGCTATTCGATTTTGAACTTTTTAGACCCAAGGCATTTGTCATCGTACCATATTTCCATCAGCCAGTTCCCGTAGTTAAATGAACCCCCAGATGGTCGTCCAATTCCACCTAATGAATACTCTTTTGAATAATGAACCTTGGGAAGCGTAATCGTTCGTTCAAGGGTAAACCCAGGAGGAGAACCACTATGAGTTTTCAGATCACCTTCTTCACTAATGAAACGAATAAATAACAATACTTGGATATTAGGATTCTCCGAATGGTTAGTTAATCGGAACGTTGGGCCTAAGTACTTTACTAAATGCTTTTTGAAACTCAAACCTTCTTGAATTGAATGGCCTTCCTGAGTTCTGTTAATGACCCTAACATCTTTTATAGCAAGGGGGAATTCACGGATCACAGGCGTCATCTTCTCAACGCTATCGCTTAAATCTGTAATTTTTTGAGTTATAGATTTTTTTTCGGCTTCCATTGAATCAATGTTTGCCTGCAAATAGTTGTTCTTACCTTCCAGAACTGATAATTCAGTTCTTAGAGCTGTGTTTTCAGCCTCTATTTGGCCATTTTCATTAAAACTATAAATGAGTGCAATTCCTAATATGATAGCAATTAGTACTGCTATCCAACCGAACCACTTCCAACCCGTATTCGATCTTGAAACCGTGGAATTTCTATTGTCCGCTTGGCTTGGGTTTTGGGAAGTGTTGGTTCTTGTTTGGGTTGCGGTGGGTTGTGGCCGTGTTGGCCGTCTCCTTGTCAAATTCCAGGGTTCTGGATATCTAGGAGTTGGGTTATTAAAAATGCTCGATGGAAACTCGGGGATATGATCAAGGGTACGCGAACTTCCCTTATAGGCTCCGCCAAGTCCATCCCACGTTCCTTTAAGAAAAACCACCTTTTCTTGGGCACTTACCACTACTTCATCGCCCGCTTTAAATACTTCTTTGGTAAGTGGGTCCCTTCTTCTTTCAGCCAGAAAGGCAGCATGTTGGTTTGCATCAAGCTTAATGACCCTAACTGCCATAGAATAATCTATTTACCCTTTTTGGAGGCTTTCTTTTGTTTTTTGGTTGAGTTTTGGGTCATTGTGTCCAAATCGGTTGAATCGGATTCCAAAATTGTTTTTTCCCCATTGACACTTTCCTCTTCAGTGCCATCCGATTTACTTTCCTTACGGTCTTCTGTTTTGGATTCTGCAGAAGTTGTGGTGGACTCACTGGCTGATGAATTCGCAGAAGTTGTATTTACCGAGCTTTCTACATTTTCATTATTATTAGTATGGACCGGTTCCTTTTTTTCTGAGACATTGGCGTTAGCCTCCTTTGAGTTAGATAATGTTTCATCAAATGCTGAACCATTTGCTGCTTGAATAGATCCGTTTTCTGTGTGCCCGTCTTCTGAAATAATAGTCGCGTCTTGACGTCGTTCCAGATCATCACTGGTTGAGTCATCTGGGGTGATGTAAGAGATCATAACAGAGCCGAGTGAACTGTCTTTATCAATGATCCATTTGATTTTCCTCTCTCTTGTTGAATCTACTTTTGTAAGTAGTCTCAATAGTTGAAGTTCTTGTGGGAGGGGCTTAGAAATCTTATTTCTAGCTTCGTTGGCAGGAGTGTTTTTGTCTGAGGCTATTGAATCCACGAGACTACTAGCTGATCTATTTGCCTTCGCCTTTGGAGTTGCGATGTCTCCAAATAAGATGAGCAGTATTACTCCAATGAGCAGGATGGAGTTGAGCAATGTAATCAACCAACTATACCTGAGCGGCAACGACAAGCTGGACCTTGACGAATAGGTGGTTCTCTTGGGGTTTTTATGTCCTTTTTGGGCTGATTGCCCTCTCGGACTTGGCCTTGTCCCGGTTTTTTGAGATGTGTTGGGTTGACTTCTGGAGGTGCTGCGCTGAGAATTATCCAATGAAAAAAGATTGCATTCTTTGGCTTCTGCCCCCTGGAAAACCTTCCAAAGCTTGCGGTGGGGGTTGATGACCACGGCAAAATGCCAGTCTTTGGCAAACCAGCTTTGCTGGGTCTGGCGATCGGTGCCTGACATAAAAACGTCTAATTCATTGGGGTGGGTGTGATACCAGCCAACAATTTGGAGTTCTTCATCTCGTTCCTCAATCACCTCTTCAGCCTTGATGAGCATGTCCCGCCATACTTCATGGTTCATTTCAAGGTATACGGGGTTGCCCTTTGCATTTTCACCGGGAATGGCTTCAAGGGCTTCAGCGTAAATAATGTTGAGCTCGGAGTCCTCATATGTCTTGCCTAGCAGCAGTCCTCCTTGTTCGTTTTGATTGTGTGATGTTCTCTCACCATACTCAATGTGATCTCGAATTTGCCGTTCTGCCTTTGAAGTAAGATAGAGCCTGTAGGAATAGTGCACCTTTTGTGCAGTTCCGGGAGAAGCATTTGACGTCTGGGGTATGGGCTTTTGGATGAGCTGAACTTCCTCGGCCTCGCCATCCCATCTCAGCTTTCCGGACCCTTTTCCATCCGTTCTATTTGGAGTTGTCATTTGTTTACATTTTTGATCAATGAAACTTGAGCTTCCCAGTGGGGTTGGGCTTGGCGTCCCACTTTATCTTTCCTGCGGTCGGGTCAGGAAGCACTTGTTTGTCGCAAGGGAATAAACCGCTGTTTTTATGTTTTATGTACCAGTCGTTTTGATTACTATCTGTTGTGCTGTTCTCATTGGTTATTACCGGATCAAACTGAAGAACCCTCAACATCCTGATAATATGATGACCTAAGCTTTCTGCAAAGTCCCAATCTCCCGAACACCAAAGTCCATCAAAGCCGACATGCGGCCACCAATTTGGATGGTAAGGATGTGGGCTAGAAATCATATGGATTTCTGGCTTTGATATAGGATAACTATTATCCAGTTCCACCCTAATAACATGTTGGTCCCGGTACTTTGGTCCTGGGCCTATGATAGAGCGAATGTTAACTGTGAGTTCGTACACTTCCACATAGGGTTCCTTACCCACAATAGCCTTCCATTGGACAATGCTCCCTTTTAGATTGACCATTTCTGCATGGTCAGCCTTGAGCCTTTTTTTTCTTAACTCTTCACGTGTTGCCATGTTTCCATCAATTTTGATTACCAGCATTTGTGGCAGCCACTATTTTCAAGATGCTTCCTTCTCTTACTCCGCCTGCCTTTAGGCTTTGATCACCCCTGAGCATTTCATTGGAGCCTTTCAGCATTAATTGCACATCTGATTCGGGACCACTTACAAACCCTTCAGATACCAACAAGCCGATAAGTTCATCGGTAGCCATGGTGTCATCAATGGTAGCGGGCCTGAAGCCGCCATCTGTAGGGTGAACGAATTTTACTTTGATTTCTGCCATTTTTATTGTTTTATATTATTGATTGGTTTCATTATTGTCTTGGTCATCCCATTTCAATTTGCCTTTTTCAGGGTTTTTTTTTGATCCCAAGAACTTCTGGGAGGTGGAGCTTTGGGTATTTCTTAATACTGATTGACCAATGGCTCTTATTTGCTCATCAAGCTGTTCTACAAGCTCATCGTCTTCAGCTTCCAGAGCTTCTTTTCTTTTTTCCTGAAGTGTCTCTAAATCCTGGGTTTCTCCTTCCAACAGGAGTTTGGCCTGTGCTTTACGCTGCGTACTCCGCAATTCTTTAATGTGTCGTTCATCAAGACGGTCGGCAATGAGCCCTTTTTCAAATTCGTTAGTATTGATACGGATGTCGGTCTTCTGGATTACCAGACCGAATTCACTAATAACCTCACTTTTGGCGCATTTCGGTTTTTCTCCTATATCTAGCCAGTCGTTAAAGCCAAATGGACTGCCATTAAACATTTTTGGGCCTGAAATAATGGTTTCCAGTTGTTTGTGGAATTCTGTATCCCGACTATCGTTAAAGTCAACTGGCAGAATGTTATTAAGGTAGTACTCAACGTAATTCTTGACCTTCCTAGAGATTTCGGCTATTTCTGTTTCAGTGGAGTCATAGTCATTGGCTTGGAACCGAGACCAACCATCGGGATGTATGGCCAGTACCTTATACCAAATGTCAATATCCACTTCTCCTAGGAAATTAGTAACTCGCACTTGGTGGGCTCCCCTTTGAAGCCCTTTGAACCTTCTGGTAATTTCGGTATCAACAGGTTTGATGATAATGCTGAGGTCTTCAGCGTTGTATTCTTTTTCAAGTTTGGCTCTGATTAGCCCTTCTAAGCTTGATTCAAAAGAATAACCTGACGATGATTTAGACCCAAAGTGGAAATAGAAGTCTGAGGGTTCAGTTTCGTGAAGAAAATTCCTGCATACTTCAATTACTACTTCCTTCATTTTTAGCCTCAGGTCAATGTCAGGACGAAGGAGTTTTTCCATAAAATCCCCATGAAATCCGCTGACTCTCCCATTTACGGCAATGCTCAGTTTAACATTAATTCTTGAGTCTTTAGTGGCATATTCCTGGTCTTGGAGTGTAACCCCATTTTCATCTTCATCTGTCACGAAGTGAAATTGATCAAGCCATTGAAAAATGTCTAACTGCGGGATGGCAACCAATTGTGTCACTGAAAAACCAATGCCTGCCGTGAATTTGTCAATGGCGTTTTTGATTTTTCCCTGAATTCCCTTGGGGGTAAATTCTCTGACTAACTGAGCATAGGAGATGGATAAGAGTTCATTCTGAACGATTGATTCTATTCTTTGTCTCACATAGGTGTCAACATTGTCGATGTTGGCCTTCCTAAAGAGCCGTTGGTCTACCAGATTTAAAGCAAGGTTTACTTTTACCTGTAATTCGTAGTTTTTAATTCGGCAGGCTACTTCGTGGTCAACCAGTGTATAGAAGTCAGTTACCGGGTCTTCAATTTCCGGTCTTATGAAAGCCTGAATGTGTAACCCATGTTCTTGCCCTTTGCTTTGAACATGGGATTTTAATTGGTCTTCGAATTGGAAGAAATCCTGAGTGAGGTGATACTGTTCGCTGCAATAGGTCTTTATCCATTGGGTAATCTCTTCGTTTAGCACTTTTACTGGAGATAGACCCCGATTGAGCAATTCAACGGCATACTGGCCCTGTCCA
>Ga0213833_1001671_pt1 | contig 15452 bp, 2 predicted proteins | sample SWATP21_FD_160575 | JGI IMG/M metagenome (GOLD analysis project Ga0213833, IMG submission 160575) | Coastal seawater microbial communities from Marineland, Florida, United States - SWA TP2 #1 | ecosystem: Environmental > Aquatic > Marine > Coastal | place: USA: Florida | collected 2016-08-14
GGTGGTGGCGGTGAAGTCAAGTGCAGGTGGTTGAAGTTGGTGTGGTGCTTGCGCTTGCGCATGGCCTGACTCCACCACCGGTTCCCCCCTGTTTTCGTTGTTTTGGTTCCTCGTGGTTGTCGTGGTGTCTGGTTGTGCTTTGGCAGCTTCGGGTCCAACCCGAACGTGTCGTCCACGCGTACTGCCAGCACCAGTCTGCCGTCGCGCTCGGGTCGTCTGACCAAGTGGTCGCCACCGGCGACGGCACAAGCGATGTGACCGCCTCATGCCCTGTCGGCCGCTCCATCCTCTTTGGTGTCGCCATGCAAACCACCTCCGACCCCGGCGACGTCACCTGCGTTGTGGGCAACGCCGCAACACCTGGCGGCGCCTCCATGCCGTGCCCCTTGGGCGGTTCCTCCTGCACCCTCCCTGCGTGCGACTCGCCAGGCCTGGACCACGCCGTGGTGGCCATTGTGTGCGCCGTAGATGGACCCCTGGTGACTCCCGCCGTGTCGGGGCTCGTGACGGTGCACCGTCAAAGCGCCTCGCCCCTGGCACTCACCGCCGCGTGCCCGCTCTCCACCACCCTGGCGTGGTCCTTTGCCACGCGCTGGGCCACACCCGCGTTCCGTGCAGCCCTGGACGACGCCGACGCCGGCGCGCGCGTGTGTTTGAGGGCGGCGTCGGCCATGCCGTGCCACGCAGGGGCTGCCACATGCTCGGTGCCCCCTTGCAGCACGCCGACAAACGGCACCGGCACCGGTACCGGCGTTGGGGCGGTGGCGGCGAATCACACGACCGCCGTGGTGTCGCTGGTGTGCATGCCGTCCGCATCGTTTGCGGCCACGGAGGTGGTGACCGTCGCTGGGCTCACGGCCTCGCAGCAGCTTCGCCTCCGAGCGGTCGCCACCTCGTCAGAGGGCAGCAGCAGCAGCAACAGCCCGGCGTTGTCCCTGGCAACGGGCGAAAGCACGGTGCCGGGCGTGCCCTCGGGTGTTGCCATGGCGGCAGCGACGGGTGGCATGGTGGAGGTGACCTGGTTGCCACCCCTGGACAGTGGCGGGGGCTCCACGACGTCGTTCCGTGTGGGCGTGGGTCGTGGCGCGTGCGAGTCGAGCCCGTCCGCCTCACCCAACGTCACGGGCGTGGTCACAGACGGTCTCACGCTGTGGCTGGATGCGGCCCGCGCCGCTTCCTTTCGCCAGCCGCACCACGCGGGCGGAGGAGGGGGAGGAGGAGGAGATGGTGGCGGCACCGCGGCGGACAACCGTTGGCACGATGTAAGTGGCGCGGGGGTGTCGCTACCAGCTGTGGCCACCGGCACCACGGGTGCGTGGCAAACCGTGTCGACAGCGGCCACCACCGTGGGGTCAACCGTGTTGGCGTGGGAGAAGCTTGGGTTGAGTGGTGTCGGCGCGTTGCGTGTTGTGTTTGGGAGACCCATGACGAACACCCAGCGCGTGGTGTACGCCGTGTCTGTCGTGGCCGGTGCTGCGTCGGGTGACAACCCGGCCGCCGAGTATGGTGCCGCGAAGGCGTCCACCGTGCAGGAAGAAGACGTGTACGTGGGCGGGTGGTTGTTGATGGTGCGATGGTGCCCACGCTTGCTTGTTCTGTCAAAGAGCTCCCCTCTGCCCCCCGCCTCTTGCCTCACCCTCGTTGTGTGTCTGTTTGTGGCCGTGTCACTGCATCACGATGATGAACCGTGGACCAATGAACCCATGCGTCCGGCCCACACAGGGACGGTGCCGATGCGGCAGTGACGGTGGACTGTTGGGGCATGTGCAGCGCCTCTGCCTCCAGTCGTCCCATGAGCTCGGCGTGGCGGTCCAACCAAGGCAACGACGAACAGTGGTTGGCCTTTGCGTTGGGGCCGTCACCCTCCGGACACGGCCACGATGTGCGACGCGTCGCCATCACCGTCTCCTCTCTACCCTCGGAAACCGTGGAGTTGCAGTGGCGCAAGGCGGCGTCGTTGGACGACCTGTACAGTCCCGACGGCGGCGGCAGCTTTGAGTTGAACACCGTGCCCGACCGGTCTGTGGACAGCGGCGACGATGCTGGGTACAAGTTCGCGCCGCTCGGGTCCGGCAACGTGGATGGCGACGTGGACGGCCAACGTGTGGTGGTGCCAGACCTCGCGGGCGTGGCGTCCAACGAGACCGTGGCAGCTGCACTCGCTGCGGCGGCGACGGCACCCCGGACGTTGGAGGTGTGGGTGAAGCTGCTGGACGCGGGCGCGGGGCGTGGTCACGTGGTGGTGGACGGCCTCGGCGTCTCCGCTGTGGCGCTGCACGACACCGCCACCGGCAACGCCCTGCCAGGCACCGGCGGCGGCGCCATGGCGGCGTTGGGCGCGTGCGCGTTCCGCAGTGCCGCGGGGGCTCCGCCTTTGCGGCGGTGGATGCATGTGGCGGCCGTGTGGCACGGCGACGGCGCGGGCACCTCCGAGTTGTACGTCGACGGGGTGTTGGTGGATGCCCACAATTGCTCCGGGCGGCTGGTGCGTGCGTTTGCCCTGGGTGGGGAGGGGGGAGACGGCGACGGTGGTGCAGCAGCAGCAGCAGCAGCAGCAACGAGTCGCATCACCCCTGGCTTCCGGCGCCGTTCGCGGCGTGTCGTTCGCGTGGTGTACGAGTCGCAAGGCGTCGTGTTTGCGCAGCCGGTGGTGGAGGTAGCCGCCAACATGAGCGACGCGACAGCGACAGCGACACCCGCCGTCATGGACGCGCCGCTGTCAGGCGTTGCCACGCGCTTTGAAGCGCTCGGTCCGCCGTTGGAGTTGACGCGCGTGGGTGGCTGGCTGGCGGCGGGCTCGCCCCCTGCCGTGCTGCGGAGTGACGGGCTGCCCGTCGTCTTGGCGCCGATGGTGACGTACGACGAGACCGTCGGTGTGGCGGCAGCGCCGGTCACGTCCGTGGTGGATGTGGTGGCCGGCATGCAGGCCAGCACGTTGGATTGGCGGGGCGCCACGTCCATCTCGGTGCTGCCGTCCTCGTCTGCCAGTCCACCCGTCCCCAGTGGGACCGACATTCGGGGCATGGCTATGAAGCAGCAGTGGCGCATGGCGTTGGCCACCCAGGACGGGCTCATGATTGTCGACCCAGGCTCCAGCAATTTGTTGGCGACGTACGTGATGTGTGTGTGTGTGTGTGTGTGTGTGTGTGTGGCGGTGTGTGTGTGTGTGTGGCGGTGTCGTCGACGCAGCAAGTTCCTTCCTGGTGTGTGTTTGGCGTTGCGTGGTTGTGGCGTGTGCGTTGGGCATTGTTGTCGTCGTGTGGCATTGTGCCGTTGCCTCTATTGCCGTTGCTTTGATGCATGGATCGATGATGTTTTTGTTACACCCCCCCCCCCCCCCCCACAGGTACCACTCGGGGCAGGGCGTTACATGCGTCACCACGGATGTTTTCAGTGACGAGGTGGTGTACGGCTTGAGCAACAGCTCGACCGGCTTCGCGGTGGACATCTTGCAGTGCGACACGTACTCCAACCCCTGCGACAGGGTGCTGGTGGCAGGTTTCAACACCACCGACTCCGCGCCCGTCAGCCTCGCGGTCGACAGCTCCAAGGCCGTCGTCATGTTTGCCACCGCCGGCGGTGACGTGCGTATCGTGCGCTACGACGCGCCGCACAACCCACCGCCCGAGTGGTCACCGCCCAACGCCTCCGACGCCATCACCGTCTTCCATGCCACCGACGCCGCCGTGGGCGTCTCTCCCCTGGTCACACGACTGGGCGTCGTGTGGTGGCTGGACCGAGGCACCGGCGAGCTGCACAGCCTGCGGTTGCAGCCGTTTGACACACTGGCGGGTCGGGCAGAAGCCGCGATGGCGGCCGGGGTGTCCGTGTCGGCGGCGGTAGGTGTGACGTCCGGCGGCGCGGCGAGCGAGTGGGTGTTCGGCGGCGGCGGTAGTGGCACCACCGGCTCCGCCGTCGGTGGTGCGGGGCTGGACGGCGGCGGCGTGTCGTCCTTCACCATCATCGACGACGTGTTGCCGGGCGGGGGGTACCTCGAGGAGGACTTTGAGCCGTGGTCCGCGGCGGCGTGGTCCGTGTTTGGCGTGTCCGGCGCCATGCACAGCGTGCAAACCACGGGCGACGGGCAGCTGACGACCTCCAACATCTACGCCTTCCCCGGCATCCCCGGTGCCAGCGGCGTGTTTGCGGTGCCGCGCGGCTCGCGTTTGGCGTGTGGCGGCGCAGCCACCACCGCTGCCCGGCGCACCTGTGCGGATGTGCAGGTGGAGGTGGACGTGCAGCTGAACAACGGCTCGCTGCCAAGTGCAGCCGCTGACAATGGGGTGGGTGTCGTGGCGCGGTTTGCGTCGCTGCACCAGTACTACACCCTGGTGGTGCATCCGCACGCGTTCCCGCCGTGGCACGTGTACCGTGTGCAGCACGGCGTCGCGTCGGTGGTGGGTCAACCCCACGACCCGGACACCCACCCGCCGCTGTCCACCTGGGGCGGCTCCACGCACGTGTCACTGTCTGTCGTTGGCGGCACCTTGACGGTGCGGGTCGGCGACACGGCACCCGCGATGCGGTTCGTGGACCCCCACCCGCTGCCCGGTGGTGCCGTGGGGCTGCACGCCGTGAATGCCTACGGCAGGTACCGTGGGTTCATGGCGTACACCGCGCCGCTGGTGGTGGCGCCAAGGCTGGATGACGTCGCCGAACGGCCGCTGTGGATGTGGGAAGAGGCGGGGGCCGGCAGTAGTAGTGGTGGCAGTGGCAGTGGCAGCGGCACGACGACGACGACGATCAGCAGCAGTGATGGTGATAGTGGTGGTGGTGGTGGTCAGCTCGGGCGCCTGGCTCGAGCTCGGCGTGGCCTCGTCATCGGCGGCGCGTTGGGCGAGCCGTCGCAGGGCGTGCGCGCTCGCGTCGCGGTGGTGCGGCGCTACAGCCGCGCCTTGGGCGCCGCAGAGGTGGCGCGAAACCACGCCGCGGAGGTGGAGCGCTTCGACGCGTTTCCGGACGAGGAAGATGTGGCCAACACCACCGCCGGCACGCTGCCGCCGCGCGACAACACGGCGCCGTTCACGTCGCGTCGTCACACGCAATTGCTGGGGTCCCTAGCGGCGCATCGCAGCACCGGGTGGCCGGCGCGGCTGGCGGGGTTTGTGTTGCCGGACGACATTGGTGCCGGGTCGGGGGGCAGCAAGCACGTGGCGGCGGTGTCGCTGCGACTGGCGGCGCACGAGTTGGATGTGCCGCAGAAGGTGGCATGTGACGAGGCGGGCACACTGGCGCCGACGGTGGATCCGTTTGGGTTGAAGGACTTTGACCTGAGCGTGAAGAACGCGTACGGGCAGCCGGTGAAGCTGCTGTGGGTGTCACCCTCGACCGTGGAGTCCGTCATCATCGGCAACCTGGACAACCAGAACACGTACAGCGTGGAGGCTGTGAATGGTGCCGTGTTGCGGGTGCGCCGCACCGACGACACGCACCTGTACGAGTTCAACGTCACGTTCGACATGGGCGGGCAGCTGGACATTGGGGAGTGCCGCGACGCGCAGTCGTCACTCGCCACCACGCAGCCCGAGGGCAGCGGCTACGGCTGGACCTTCCAGGTGTACACCTTCGAGGACGACCCCAACGACGACGGGCCGGACCCGGCCCAGGTGGCGCGCCTGGTGGTGTCAGAAAACGTGGTGGTGGACACCGTGCACGCGCGGGGCCAGGTGCAGTACGTGCCGCTGCCGCGACTGGTGGAGGTGTCACCCGGCCAGCTGGTGGCGTTGAAGTTGGACAAGGGCGACGCACTGCGGCTGGACTTTGGGGACAACAACACGGCCGGTGGTGGCACCGCCGTGTACGGCTCGATGTCGGGCGGCGACAGCGTGTACTCGGTGGGGCAGTGGCAGTACGTCGACCAGATGCTGCAGCCCGCGCCCGACGCCACCACCCTGGCCCTTGCGCTGCACCTGGTGGGCGGCGACAACGCGTTGGCGGGCGGGTGGAGCACCGTGGTGTCTCGGGATGAGGCCGTGGGCGACAACGGTGACTGGTGGCCCGGCGGCGTGGGCAGCGCTTGGTGCGGCGGCTCCGTCAGCATCGGCGGTCCGACCACGGGTTGGCGCGGGAAGGAGGGCCTGATGGCCGGACCTGCGACGACGGTGTACGACCGGCAGTTCTCCGTGCCTGCCGCGCAGGTGCCGCACGACGCCGTCACCGTGTCCGGCACGGTGTTCTTCAACGGCGCCTGGGCCGGCGGCGACGTGTTTCGCGCGAAGGTGGACACCGTGACCGTGCTGACGCTGCCCTTCACCAGCGCCACGTCGGGGTGTGACAGTGGCTGGACGTACCACAACGGCTTCTGTTACTGGTACGGCGGCACCGCGGACACGTGGGGCAACGCTCAAAGCACCTGCGCCGCGTCTGGCGCCGATCTGGTGTCGTTGCGCGACGCAAGTGAGGAGGGGTTTGTGCGTTCGCTGCTGCCGACGTCGACGTCGGCGTGGATCGGCGCGCACGACACCAACATCGAGGACGACATTGAGTGGCAGAGCAGCGGCGGGTTCACGTCGTACGACTACATCCCCGCGGCTGGCATCAGCGGCAACAGCGACTTTGCGAACTGCATGGCGCTCACGTCCGGGAACGTCGGGTGGGACGCCTTTGACTGCACCTCCTTCCTCATGTTCGTGTGCAAGCGCCAACTGTCGGAGCCGTGCAGCCAGCACAACAACGGCGGCAGCTCGCCATCCATTGCGCAGCCCTTCTCCGTCACCGTCGCCCACACCGGCGCCACGCTGGATCTGTGGCTCGGCACGGAGTTTGAGAGCGGCAGCGCCGGGTGGGCCGCGCTGCAAGACGTGGTCATCACCGCGCACGTCGCACCCGCTGTGGTGCCGCTCGCCCCCACCACCGTCCCCTCCGCACGCCTGCCCAGTGACTACACGCTCCTGTCGTCCTCGGCCTTGTCGTCCATCGCCGGACCGACGTACGGCGCCGGCGCCGGCGCCGTGACGGGCGTGGTGTTGAAAACGTCGCTGTTTGACCGGGACGCGTGGACGTCGTACTGCGTCGGCGTGTCGGCGGTGCACGCCACCACCGGTGCGGACAGCGGCACCGTGCTGGCCACCGTCAAGTCCGGCGCACCGTCGGCGCCACAGGCGCCGACCGACGTCACAGCCGTCTCCGTCACCGGCGGCGCCATCACCGTCGGGTGGAGCGCACCAGCGGACGACGGCGGCATCGGCGTGCGCAACTACACCCTGCGCCAACAGCCCGAGGCGGGTGTGAACACCGACGCCGCGGTGCTGGCCGACCCAGCGTTGTGGCCCATCGTGTCGGGCGCCGAGTCGCTGCCAGGCGACGGTGGCGGCGGCGGCGGCGGCGGCACCGCGTCGTTCCTGGTGGGTGGCTTGGCCGCCACGACGTACTACCAGTTTGCGGTGTCGGCCGCCAACGACGTGGCTGCCAGTCCCATGTCCACCCCTGCGTGGCTGCAGACCGGCGAGCTGTCGTCGCCGTCGGCGCCGCTGGACGTCGGCGCGTCCGACGTGACGGGCGGCGCGATGCGTGTGGCGTGGACCGCGCCCGTGGACTTTGGGGGCATCGCGCTGAAGGAGTACAAGGTGCGGCTGACGAGTGCGTCGTCGGGCGGCGACGTCACCGTCACCGTGACGGCGCCCACCACGACGGTGTTTGTGGCGGACCTCAACGCCAGCACCACGTACGACGTCGTGGTGTGGGCCGCCAACGTGGCGGAGTCGTGTGTTCCGACGGGGCAGCTGTCGGAGGCCGTGGCGGTGGCCACCACGCCCCCAACCCCCGCCTCCGTGCCGGTGGACGTGACCGTGTCGGACCTGTCGGGCGGCAGCTTTCGCTTGTCGTGGACGCGCCCCGTGGACGTAGGCGGCAGTGCCGTGGCGCTGTACACCGTGGAGGTGCTGGAAGACGGTGCCGCGGCGCACACCGCGCAGGTGCTCAACGTGACGGCCGGTGGCACCGCCACCACTTCCGTCTCCGTGTCCGTCTACGACCTGGCGGCGGACACGGGCTACACCGTGACGGTCACACCCGTCAACGGCGTCGGCGACGGCGCCGCAGTGACGCAGTCCGTCACCACCGCACCGCCGCGCGCGCCCACTGCCCCGCGATTCGTCACCTTCGTCGTGTCCGGCGGCAGCGGCGGCGGCGGCGGCGGTGGAGACCACGCACCCACCGGCGGCGCCGTGTCGATCAACTTCACGGCGCCCCAAGACACGGGGGGCACGGAGGTGTACCAGTACCGCGTGAGCATCCGACCCGCCGGATCCGCGGCCGGCGCCAGCGGCACCTTTGCGGTCACGGACCCGGCGTTGGCGGCGGCGCGGTTTGAGCACCCGGTCGCCCCCGCCATGTCCGGCACCGGCTGGTGCGGCGGCGTCAACCACACGTGCCGCCTGTACGGCCTCACCAACGGCACGTCCTACGAGGTGGCCGTCCGCGCGCGCAACGCGGTGGGCAGCTCACCGTTGTCGTCGTGGGTGACGGTCGCCACCACCGCCAGCAGCACCGCGCCCGCCGCCGGTCCTGCACCCACGTTGGAGGACGTGGCGGTGTCACTGCCAGGGCAGGGGCCCGACGCCGACCCCGTGTGCGGCCTGCCTCGCTTGGACGTGCCGCCGTGCAACCCGTCTGGCGGCGCGGCGCACCTGGTGCTGGCGCCGCCGTTGGACTTGGGCGGCGCCGCGGCCTCGGATCCGTCCCTGCGGTACCGCGTGGGCGTCGCCAACACCACCACCGGTGCCTCCGCGGACACGTACACCACGGTGTACACCGGCACGGCGCCGGCCTTCAGCCACTTTGGCCTCACGCCCGGCGTCACGTACCGCTACCGCAGCGCGGTGGGCACAGTGTTGGGCGGCTGGGGACCCTGGGGCGTGGCACATGCCGTGACACCCGCCGCGGTGCTCACACCGCCGTCGTCGCTGCTTGCCCCGACCCTGGTGTCGGCCACCGGCGGCCAGCTGTGCTTCCGGTGGGGCGTGCCTCGGGACATGGGTGGCGCCGACGTCTTCCCCACCCCCTCCGCACCGTTGCAGGGCATCACAGGGTACAGCCTGTACAGCACCAGCCCAGGGTCCGAGGGCGTGCGCTCTGCGTGTGAGGAGGCGCTGCTGGGGTCGTGTGAGCACGTCGCGACCGTGCCGGCCAGCACCACGTCGGCGTGTCGATCGCACCTCGACTTTGGGAAGGTGTACGGCGTGCGCGTGGCGGCCCACAACGCTGCCGGGGAGGGATACCTGTCCCCCAAGGCCGTGTTTTCGACGCTGGGCGCCGCCACGCCACCCACGGTGGTGCCGTCCGTGTCCCTGGCGTCGCTGACCGCGACCAGCGTCCGCATTGCGTGGTCACCGCCGGTAGACTTTGGCGGCAGCCCCGTCCTGCACTATGAGGTGGGGGTGAAGGAGGCAGGGGACGCCGCCTTTTCAGCGTGGAACGTCACGACGCCGACCGGCGGCGACTGGACGGCGTCGCCACAAACGTGGACGCTGAACACGTACCTCGGCACCCCGTTGGTGGACCTGTTGGGGGGCGTGCTGCAGTTCCGGGTGCGCCTTGTCACAGCGGCCGCGGCGGTGTCTGCGCCGTGGAGTGCGCTGCTGTCCGTGACCATGGGTGCAGGCGATGCGGGTGTCGCGGTGTTTGATCCGGCTGGCACCACCGCAGGCGCCGACGCCGACGCCGACGCCGACGCCGACGCGGATGGGGTGGGGCTGGTGCACACCAACGGCACCGCCAACGACGTCGTCGTGTCCGAGTCGGCCGCGTGGGTGACGCTGCACTTGCTGCGGGAAGGCGGCGTGTTTGGCACCCTGCAGTCGTACGTTACCACGCGGCTGGCCTCCGGTTGTGCCGAGGCCGCTGCCGCTGCGACCGCCGCGGGCACCGACCTGGCCACCACCACCAACTCGTCGTGTGCGGCGCCGGGGGCGGACTTTATGGCCGCCACCGTGCCCGTGACCTTTGCCAACGGCCAGGAGGAGGCGTTTGTGAACGTCACGCTGGCGCCGGACGCGCTGGTGGAGCTGCCGGACGAGGCGTTCAACGTGACGGTGGATTCGCCCCACCCGGACGACGCGACACGCAACTTCACGGCGTGGATGGTGGTCACCTTGGCCGACGACGGCGACGCGGGGACGTTTGCGTGGGAGACCACCACCGTGTCGGTGCTCGAGTCCGCCGCCGCCGCTCGGTTGAACATCACGCGCTCCGGCGGCAGCTCCGGTCGCGCGCGCGTGTTCTGGGACGTGTCAGGCGGCACGGCCGTCGGTGGCACCGACTTTGTGCAGCCCGCCACCACGCAGGCGGTGTGGTTCGAGGACGGGCAGGCGTGGGCGACGGTGGAGGTGCCGCTCCTCAACGACGCCGAGTTTGAGTTTGTGTCCGAGACCTTCTCGGCGGTCCTGGTTGGCGTGGAACCGGCCGGCAGTGCCGCGCTCGCACGCCCCGAAGACGGCGGCGGCGGCGTCACGGTTGTCACGGTCGTCATCGTGGACGACGGTGACGTGGGCGTGCCGGGGGCCCCGCCAGCGCCGACTGTGACACTCGCCACCGGCGGCAGGCTGGAGCTGGCGTTGACGGTCCCCAGCAACACGGGCGGCACCGGCGTGGGGGTGGACACACTGACGGTGTGGGTGCTGGATGACACCGCCGCATGGGTGCAGGTGGAAGTGGTGGCAGTCGCTTCTGGCGGCGGCGGCGGCGGTGCTGCTGTTGCCGTCGTCGCAGGATTGACGTCCACCACGCCGTACGACTTTGCGGTGTCCGCGACCAACCTCATGGGTGAAGGACCACGCTCTGTGGAGCTGCACGCCATGACCACCGCACCCACGCCTCCCTTGTCGCCCTCCCCGATCGTCGTGTCGCTCGTCACTGGCGGCGCCGCGAGTGTGTCCTGGTCGCCTCCCTCCGACACCGGCGGCCTGCCGATGTCCAGGTACCGCGTGAAGCTGGCCTCGTCGCCGTCGGGTCCGTTTGACGTCATTCACGACGAGGACGACGCCGATGTGCTGCTGGTGCGCCACTACGGCCTGGCCGCCAACACGACGTACTACGTCACAGTGGAGGGCGCCAACGCGGTGACGGGGTTCGGTGAGATCAGCGCCATGCAGCCCTTCACCACAACGGCGCCGACCCACCCGTCGCCGCCGCGGGCGCTTGAGTTTGTCTCTGCCACCGGCGGCATGGTGCACATGCAGTGGCAGCCGCCGTTGGACACCGGCGGTGTCGCCATCGCGGGCTATCGCTTGCAGCTGCGCGAAACCAGTGGCGGCGGAGGCGGTGGCGGTGGCGCTGGACAGTGGCGTGCCGCGGTGTCCACGGGTGTGACGTTCCCGACGACGGCCACGACGACCGAGTTGCCGCTGGAAGGGCTGGTGGCCAGCACCACCTACGACGTGCGGCTGTCCGCCATCAATGCCGCCGGCGAAACGCGGTTGATGGGAAACGTGTCCGGCACCGCCGGCTCCACCACACTGTCCACCACCCACGACCTGCGTGGCGCAGTGACCAACGACGCACACCTCCTGGTGCCCGCCACGCGCACCACCACGTTCATTGACGACGACGGCGTGGCCACCACAACTGCCTCGACCTCGTGGGTGGTGGTGCAGGTGGCTGACGTGGGCACAGCCGGCACCGCAACGTCCCTGCCGCTGCATGTCGCGCTGCCTGGTGACGTGCTTGCGGGTGCCTCGGCGTGGCTCACCGGCGCCTTGAGCGCCGTGGTGGAGGCGACCACCACGACACCCACCGTCCCCGCACCCGCACCGGTGCCACAACTGCAGAGTGTCACGGGTGGCGCGGTGTTGGTGCGCGTCTCACCGCCGCTGGACACCGGCGGCGTCCCGGTGTTGTCGTACCGCCTTCAGGTGCGCCCCTCGGGCCTTGGCCAGGCGTTTGTGGCCGGTGCAACGGCGGCGGTGGCCAACCCGATGCCCCCGGTTGCGTCGTCGACGTCCCCCGGGGGAGGTAGCTCCGCCACGCTAGAGGTGTGGGTGCCCCACCTGCTGCCGTGGACGGCGTACGACGTGCAAGCCATCGCCCTGAACCTCATGTCGTCGTGTTCGGAGGAGGTCAACCCCTCCGCCACGTTGTCCGTGACAACCAGCGCCGCCACACCGCCCACCTCGCCACGCGCCCTGCAAGTCACCGCCTCCACCGGCGGCATGGTGGGGTTGCGGTGGCAGGCCCCGTTGGACGACGGTGGTGTGCCACTCGGCAACTACAGCGTCGAGGTGAGTGAGGACGCCGGCGCGTCATGGGCCACCACTGCCACCGTGTACAACGGCACCACCACGTGGACGCAGTACGGCCTGACGGCCTCCACGTTCGATGACACGGGTGCCGCGGCGGTGTCCTCGACGGTGGTGTTCCGCGTGTCGGCCTCCAATGAAGTCGGCAGCTCGCCGCTGTCCACGCACCTCACCCACACCATGTCCGCCCTCACCCTGCCGTCCGTGCCGCGTGACGTGGAGGCGCATGACGTCACCGGCGGCGCCGTCACGTTGACGTGGCGTGCGCCGGTTGACGCCGGTGGCCTCCCCGTGGCCAGGTACCGTGTGCGCATGACGCGCACCTTCGACGGCCTGGCGCTGGCACCGGTGGTGGTGGACGTGGCTGCGCTGCACAACGGCTCCCTCGCGGCGTTGATCGTGTCCTACACCGCGTACCAGCTCGTGGCGTTGGAGGACTACAGCGTCACGGTGGCGGCGTCCAACACCGACACATCCGCCGGCGACGCGGCGATGTACAGCACCGACTCGCCGCCGCTGCGCTTCACCACGCTCGACACCACCGCGCCGTCGCCCGTGTGGGGTGTCCAACAAACCGGCAGCACCGGCGGCAGTGTGTCGCTGGCGTGGCAACCGCCGCTCGACGCGGGTGGTGCGTCGATTGTGTCCTACCAGGTGCACATTGACGGGGTGCAGCACGCAGAGGTGGCGGTGCCGGACACGGCAGTGACGGTGTACGGCCTCACCAACGCCGTGGGTGGCTTTGCCGTCACCGTCACCGCCACCAACGCGGACGACCTGGTGTCGGCCGCCTCGGCTGTGCTCCCCGCCTCCACGTCTGCCCCCACGCTGCCGACGCCGCCGCGGGGCCTGGACATCACGACCACCGGCGGCGGGTTGTATGCCTCCTGGGACGCGCCACTGGATGCCGGGGGCATGGTCATCAACGCGTACGTCCTGTACCTGCGGCGCGATGACGAAGTGGACTTCAGCGCGGCGTGGCAGGGCGCAGACACGAGTGTCGCCGTCGGCGGCCTCACACCCAGCACGTCGTATGAGGTGTACGTCGCGGCCCGGACGTCGCTCGGCACCGGCGAGGCGACGGCGCAGCAGGACTTCACGACCTTCGCCGCCTCGGAGCCCGGGCCGCCCACGCACGTCGTCGTCTCTAGTGAGACGCAATTCTCGGTCCGCGTCGGCTGGCGCGCGCCCACCGACGACGGCGGCACGCCCGTGACGGGCTACGTCGTGCGGCACATTGCCGTGTCCGTGGCCGGCGCCACGTGGTCGGAGAGTGTCCTGCTGGCGCCCACCACCCGTGCACACGTTGTGGCCGACCTCGACCCCCTCACCACGTACTGGTTCCAGGTGGCAGCGGCGAACGTGGAGGGCGCCAGCGCCTGGAGCGCCGAGGGCGTGTTCACGACCAAGGTGCCCACCGGCGAGCCCGAGAAGCCGGAGGTGGGCGTGTTCTCTGCCGTGCACGTGGACTTTTCGTGGCTGCCACCGGCACCCATCGACGGCCTGCGCTTCGTGGGCTTCATTGTGTACGTGGACGACGGGCTGGGCGGCGGGTGGACGGAGGTGGCGACGGTGGCCGCGGAGGTGACAACGTACCGAGTGGGCAACCTGGAGCCCGGGCACACGTACCGGTTTGCCGTGGCTTCCCTCAACGAGACGGTGACAGCCAGGCGCCGTCGATTGCCGGCAAGCGAGTCCACGCAGCCGCAGTTACAGTCGCGGCCACAGTCGCAGCAGTCGCAGCAGTCGCCGCAGTCGCAGCAGTCATGGCAGACACCGCAGCAACCAGGGCTGGTGCCTGTCGCACACCGCGGACGGCGACTGGCGGGCACCGGCCCGATTTCTGAAGTGGTGGAGGTCACGACCACCACCGACACCAACGAGCTGACGTACCAGGGCTCCACCGGCACCGTCGTCAGCGCCGACACCTTTGGTACCGCCTTCTACCCGCCGCTCGCGAACCACACCTGGCGCATCGTCGGCAGCGCCGGGTCCGACCGGCTGGACCTGACGTTTTCCCAGTTCGACCTGGAGTGTGACCACGACGTGCTGCAGGTCTTCAGCGACAACGCACGCACCGGCACGCTGTTGTGGTCGGGTGGTTGCTATCGCCCCGGCCCCTTCACCCTGTCACTGGACGCTCCCACCGGAGCCATCGCGCTGCGGCTGCTGTCCGACGCCACCTTCCAACGCCCCGGCTTCCGCCTGTCGTACGTCGCCAGCCAAGACGTGGGCCTCACGCTGCCACCGCTCGTCACAGACGCCGCATGCCCCGCCTCCTCTCGCACCGGCACCGCGTGCTCCGCCGCAGCGCAGGGCTCCTGCAACTCTGTCGGCGTGTGCGTCTGCGCCGTGGGGTGGCTGGGCGAGGACTGCTCCGCGCCGGTGCTGTGTCCGCACGGCCTGGGCCCCCCAGCGCCACCTACCACGCCCGTCGCCGGCGCGCCGACTGTTGCCGGCGCCCTGACGGCGGCCTGTGCCAACGCCTCGCACCTGACGTGGCTCATTGCGGTGGCGCCGCAGGGCAACGACACGTCTGCGGCGGCGTTGGCGGCGTTGGTGGCGTTGGGTGCGGGTGCGGGTGCGGGTGCGGGTGCGGGTGCGGGTTCGGTGGGACACCCTGTACCACAGGCGGATGGCGGCACCGTGCCCAAGCCGTTTGCGACGCTGCCGGCGGCGCTGCAGGCTGCACATGCGGCCACCAGCGCCTCACACTCGCGCGACGCACCCGAGGTGACCGTGGTGGTGTACCCGGGCGTGTTTGACGCGGCGTCGTGCGGCCTAGTGTTGACGGGTGCCGCGACGCCCGGCGACGGCGGCGGCAGCGGCGTGGGACACGTCGTGGTGCGGTCGGTGTTGGGCGCGGGGCACACGGTGGTGGACTGCGGCGGCGCGTCGCGGTTTGCGACGTTCATGGCCGGTGATGCGTCGGTGCTTGCCGGGCTGACTGTGGTGGGTGGCGCTGCGGGGGATGGGACACCGCCGGTGGTCGGCACACCGGCGGTGGATGCGTCGGGAGGCGGCGTGTTGGTTGTGGGCGGCGCCGACGTGTGGCTGACGGACGTGGTGGTGACGGGTAGTGTGGCGTCGGGTGGTGGTGGCGGCATGGCCGTGTGGGACACGGGCAGTGCCGTCACGTGTTGGCGCTGCGTGGTGTCGCGGTGTACTGGAGGGCACATCCACGGCGGCGGCGGCGGCGGTGGTGGTGGTGGTGGCGGC
>Ga0213833_1001674_pt1 | contig 15445 bp, 27 predicted proteins | sample SWATP21_FD_160575 | JGI IMG/M metagenome (GOLD analysis project Ga0213833, IMG submission 160575) | Coastal seawater microbial communities from Marineland, Florida, United States - SWA TP2 #1 | ecosystem: Environmental > Aquatic > Marine > Coastal | place: USA: Florida | collected 2016-08-14
GTGCGCACCGTGCGACACGCACGCACCTTGGGATGCCGCGAAGCCTGCTTCGGCTCCGACCCGGGTCGCACAAACTTGTGCTCACCTGAAGGCAAACGGGTGCCCGCCAAGCCGAAAGAAACCCGCACGACAACACATGCGACGCACCCACAAGCACCGTGTGATGAAACGTAGCCCGCAAGCAAGCTACGTGCGCACATGCAACGCTGAGGCCGGTGGACGAACCCCGTGTGAATGTTGCGCGCTGAGCACCCGATGCCGCGTCTGCACCGGACGCCTGCCCACCGTCCCCAGCAACAGCGTCGGTGTCAAGAATGATCTGGAACTTGGACAGCTCATCGTCGGAGTCGTTGTCCTGGCAAAGAAGGCGCGTGGCAGTGAGAGCGCAAGGGGTGTGGTTGGCGTGAACGTGCAGCACCAACGCGTGGGGGGTTCTCGTCAGCGGCGTGAAAACGAGGCGCTGAGAATCCCAACAAGCATAACGCACCTCTGTGGTGGCCGGAGCATCTGTGCCTTCGTACATGTCCCCCACCGACATGGCTGGGTGGCGTTGGGCGCACACAAATGGCAACCAAGCCACACGACCAAAACACAGCTCAGTCGTGACCCAGGACAATACCCCCACACCCACGCCACCACAACCTACCAGCCTTCGCGGCGCTATCATCTACCCCAGCAGACTCCTCCATAGGCGGAGGTGGCGGCGGAGGGGGTGGAACGCGCATTTCAGAGGCCTGGTGGACACGACAGAACAGCACCACAGTCGTCCAGGGTCATGTGCAACCACCACACGCTTGCAGCTCCGCGACCACCCACAACATAACACTCCGCCCCCCAGGCGCACAACCACCGCATGACAGCGCAGATATGTCTGCAACCCATGGAACGCATGTACCACCAGCTGCGCACACGTTCGTACCATGTCGCACCGTCACAACCACCTGCACGACACCACAGCCATGCTGCCTGCGAGTGGTTTCACACATGTATGTGTATTCGTCATGACACATCCTTGCTTCACATCCCACCATGGCGATGCGGGACACGGGCTGCTCCATCGCTGTTGGAGCCAACTCACTCCCTCGCATAGAAGGGGTTTCCCACTCCATGCAGCTACAGAGGTGGATGGGTCATTCCCAAGACCCAAAGGCAGCGCAAGCCACCACTGGCCCACCAGGAATCCCCGGGATCTTCGCGTGTTACTACGGTTAGAAATATCCAGCAAGCTGGGCTGCCAGCGATCCGGATTCACACCCCTGCTTGCCGAGCAGTGAATCCGCCCACCAGCCTGTGCGCTGATGATGCACCCCACACCTCCCCACACCGAGCCCTGTCCAGCCGGCACCATGCAGCAGAACCCCATGTTTGCAGAGCCTGTTGGGGCCGCACCTGCGTCGTCCGGGATCGACGTGGCGCGCGTCACTTCTCCCCGTTCCCGCAAATGTAAACCGCTGGCAGCTGGCGCCGCTGCGGCTGTTCTTGTTTGCACCTGCGTCGCGGTGTTTTTCGTTCTTCGATCCTCATCTGGGTCATTGAATGTTCCCAAGGTAGGTGCTGTTGTTTGCCGTGCACGTTGTTGGTGGCTCCCTCGGCTCACACAGCACCTTCGTAGCACTTTTCTGGTCGATTTGTCACCCACGCAAATGGGGTGATCTACACGGGGGAGTTCATCAAGCATGGGTCTACAGCGGATGGCAGCATTCCTGTAGAGTTTGTGGTGACTCTCCCCACCACTGAAGTGGCCATCCGCAAGCAACTGCTGGTGCTGAAGGAGACCGCGTACCTGCGAATCTTCAACACTTCCTCTGACGCCGCTGTTCCGTTTCACACCTCCTGCGTGTCGCCTGCGCATGTCCTACCGCTGGCAGACATCCCACAACTGTACGACCTCCTCGTTGCCATGGATGCTGGTCATGTCTCCGAGGCGGTGGGGGCTGCTTGTGGGAGCAGTCAAGTGTATGCGCTGCGTTGGGGGGTCGAGACCATGTCAGTATGTCAGCCCACACGACGGGTCACTGCGGTACGTTGCTCCCCATCCATGACCATGACAACGTGTCTTGTGTCAACCTTGAGGCTGATGTGGGGTGGGACGGCTTGCATTGCAGGTGGTGGGGCAGCACTTTTCGACAACGTTCACTGTCGACGACGAAGAGCGTTTCAGTTTGAACCTCACTGCCCCCGTGAATGTGTCTTCTGGCCTACCTTTGCGCTGCCCACCGCTTCCACGAAACCACACTGCGCTGTCGCTTCCTGCCGAAACAAAATCACGGCGCCTTGCTCCCGCTTTACCACCTGCATCTATCGACAACAGTTTGGTTGACTGCCTCTTTGTTCATGGTCTGCGCGACTGGAACATGAGATACACCGGGTTTGTTTTTCGTTTGTTGAGTTGATGGTGGCACTGCCACTGTGGCACTATGACAATGAGTTGTGACAATGAGCTGTCTTGTTTGTGTGCAGGGTAGGAGAACTTTGCAGAAGCGTCAGTTACTTTAGCTACGACTCTCGGACTCAGCGATGGGATCACCCAGAGGTCCCGATCAGCTTGTGCTCAGCCATCACAGAGGCAGCTCCCACAGTGGTGTTTTCTCATGGAGTAGGCTCCCTGGTCATCGCACAAGCACTTATCACCAACCGATGCAGGAAAACGTTCAAGTGGTTCACAATCTCGGTGCGTCCCCGCAAGGATACTCGCCCGCAGTGGTGTGTTGTCCGATGCGTCTATCTCTTACCGCGTCCCTTCCTCGTCCTTGGTGGACAACTGCACCCCATGCCGCATTCTGTATCAGACACCGTGGAGCGGCTCTCCTGTGTTTAGCTCCCGGACTGCTTTGTGCTCCAACCCGAACTTCGCGACGAGCAAGCCGAGAATGTGTTTCTCTGGTAGCCTGCTTGACGGCCCGTTTGCCTTGGTACGATCAAGCTTGCGGCAAGGTGCTGCGGTCGTCTGACGTTGGGTCTCTATGTACGCGTACAGCACCCCTCTGGAGCCACATCCCTGTCTTTTGCAGAAGTCACCGACGCCGCAACACAGTTGGCCAATGGAGCAATGTGCGGTAAAACAAGTTCGAGCTTACAAGCAGATGATGACCTGACGATTGCAGCGCAGCTGCTCCATCCTGAAGCATCCGATGGATATGTTCCGCTCTCGTCATGTGTCGCTGCTATCCCATCACCGACTCGTCTCCATCCCGACTTCTCGTACGTGTGCCAAGTTTGTGTGTTGGCAGTGCCACTAGTCATCAGCTCCCACTGCTGTCCCTCACCACTCATGACGATGCGGTTGTCGTTGGCAGGGGCAAGTTCTGTACGTGGTGACGCGGAGAGTCTTCGTCGAGCACCGTGCATAGCGTGAAGTGATACACTTGTGCATGACTCACCAGTTTGTGCGCCGCTGGTGCAGATGGTGTGGAAGTAAACCACTGGGCCACGATGGGTGAACAGGGACACGTCATGGATCCAACCGGAGCAGCTAGCCCGTTTTTGTGGATTGCTCAGCGAATCGCCGCGGCGCACGCGCACCTACAAGAGGAATCTACCATCTCGACAATGTAGGGGGTGCCGCCCCGTGTGGTTGTGAAGAACAGCTGCTGGGGGGTCGGTTGCTCCTGAACAAGAAACGAGCCACCGCCGAGTCGTTTCTGCACCGCAGCCGTTTCTCGGAGGTTGAAGTGCCACGTTTGTGTGTTGTATGTTTTCGTGGGGCTGAAAGCTTGTAGCAAGGCCCTTGTCCAACTAACATTTGAAACAGTTGTGAGAGGGGCGTGGATCACCAATGGTGAGTCACCAATGGTCACCGTGACTCACCGTCCCCGAAGAGTCTTCCGGGAAGACACGTTTCGTTACTTCGGTTAAAAACCGATGTCGTCAATCCGAGTGCAACTTGCAAGTGGGGCGGCTGCTGTTGGATCTTGACGAGCAGTCATCCGCGTCATCCATCACTGAATCACAGCGACGCTGATGATGGACCCCACACCTCCCCACACCGAGCCCTGTCCAGCCGGCACCATGCAGCAGAATCCCATGTTTGCAGAGCCTGTTGGGGCCCCCCCGGGGTCGACGTGGCGCGCGTCACTTCTCCCCGTTCCCGCAAATGTAAACCGCTGGCAGCTGGCGCCGCTATGGCTGTTCTTGTTTGTGCATGTGTCGCCGGCCGACGGCACCGTGCTGGTGTCGTGCGCCGGTGTTGCCTCAGGCACAACCTCCCTCAACTTGGATAACCAGGGACGTACTGCCATCCGGGCAGGCGCCTTTGACAATGTGCCCAGCACCGTTACGCCTTTGTACGTCGCTGTTGCTGGATCAGCAATGCTGATGCTGCGGCATTGCTGCTTGTTGCATGTGCGGCACATGATGTGCCGCGAGTCCTAATCGGACAACAGTGTAGTCACTAGTAGTGACTCACTTCACAGTGTTGTACACGCATGTATCGGCGATGCCGTACATCGCGTTTCACGTTTCTTGATTGATGGTGCTGGCGCTGTGGTTCTGTGGCAGGGACTTGCAAGAAAACCTCTTCACATCGCTGCCCGCCGGCATCTTCAACTCGCTCACGAGCTTGACTACTCTGTACGTTGTGAAATTGCCGGACCTACCGCTGCAAGTTGCAGCCTGCAACGTCTTTGTTGGGTGTTGATGGTGCTGGCACCATGGCTGTGGTTCTGCGGCAGGAACTTGCATAACAATGCCTTGACATCGCTGCCCGCGGGTATCTTCAAGTCGCTCACGAGCTTGACTTCTCTGTACGTTATGAAATTGCCCGAGTCGGGCAGCCGCAACTTCATTGCTTGATTTAATTATAATTAAATGGTGCTGGCACCGTGGCTTTGGGTCGGACCGTGCGGTGCAGGACGTTGACCCAAAATGACGACTTGACAACCCTGCCCGCCGGCATCTTCGACTCACTCGCGAGCTTGAACACTCTGTACGTTGTGTGCTCCTCATATCATCTGCCTACTTGGTGATTCTGTCTGCGCCCATCTGTCTGGTACAGAGCGATGGACGCCGAATCATCGTGCCCTGCACCTGGCTTGTGGAACACGACTCTTGAAACCACATATTGTGCATGCTCAGACTCTGACGGAGACGGCACCGCGGACTGTAACGACGAGTGCCCCAACAATCCTGCCAAGACTGTGCCGGGGCAATGCGGCTGCAATGTGACTGACATCGATGATGACGGCGACGGCACTGCGAACTGTAACGACGCGTGCCCCAACGACCATGCCAAGACTACGCCGGGGCAATGCGGCTGCAATGTGAGTGACATCGATGATGATGGCGACGGCACTTTGAACTGTAACGATGAGTGCCCCAACGATCCTGCCAAGACTGCGCCGGGGCAATGTGGCTGCAATGTGACTGACATCGATGATGACGGCGACGGCACTGCGAACTGTAACGATGAGTGCCCCAACGATGCTGCCAAGAATGCGACGGGACAATGCGGCTGCAATGTGATTGACATCGATGATGATGGCGACGGCACTGCGAACTGTAACGACGAGTGCCCCAACGCTCCTGCCAAGATTGCGCCGGGGCAATGTGGCTGCAATGTGACTGACATCGATGATGACGGCGACGGCACTGCAATGATCACGATGGAGTGGCAATAGACGCAAAGGTAGTTGCCAAGATTGAACTCGACTACGACTACGACTCAATTCGATCCGAGTACGAACCGTGGTGTGGAACTGCTGTGGCGTGTGTGCGTGTCGACAACTAAACGGGGAGTGTCGTGTTTGTTTGTAGTTTGACGGGGTTCAAGGCTGCGTTCATCAGCGAGCTGGCGGTAAGTAGCATGGAGTGATGTTGAGCTTGTGACATCCTCACAACGTGCACAAACGATTGGAATGCTCACTTGCACACAACTCCAGGCGGCTTTGAACATTTCTTCGTCTCGTATCGACGTCTCATCCGTGCAAGAAGACATGAGCATCATCGTCACCATTGCTCCCCTGACAGCAGGTGTGGTTTTTGCGGGTCATGACGCCTCGTTAGAAACCAAGTGTCGCGTACACGACACCACCATGGGGCGTCACGCGGCGGTGACTCACGTCACTGGCATGTGTGGATATGGGAATTGGTACACCTTGCAGGCAACACGGGTGTCACGGCCCAAGCGGCTGCGGAGCAGCTTCAGGCCGGCGTGGACACCAACGTTTTCAGCGGCAACCCATACTTGCGCACGGCGCATTCCGTGACACTGGTTCGTGCACGGGCATATGGTGTTGGGTGATTCGCACCGTTCTGACATGCAGATGTGGCTCGCACGGCGTTGGTGTGCCTTCCTCCAGTGTTCTTCAACTGGCTGTAATAGCACCGACAGTTCGGTGGTCACTGCTGTGATTGCTGGCGTGTTTTGTGTGCTTGCAGTGGCGATGGTTGTGATGTTTGCACGGTTGAAACGGGAGCAAGATAAGCGAGCTGGCGCCTCGGCTGTGTAGTGACATTGTTGCACATTTTGCAGGCCGTGGCACACACAGTGCACGGCAATGTGCTGTCGGCAAAGTTGTGCACGTTGGCGTGTTACGTTGTGCAACGCGATTGTGCCTCGGGGTTGCGTGGGGCTTCGCAACGAGTGGGCGGCCACTGGGGCCATAGTCTGGCCGCCAGAGTAGTACAATCCATCATAGATTTGTGCATCTAGTGGCGCGGCACATGCTGATGCCTTGCATGGGCCACACCACATATGAGTGTTGCATGAGTCAGCAGCATGACTCGTGTGCACTGCGCACACTCCAGCTTGCAGCGTGGTGCTGCAACTCACCAGAACCAAGTACATCCGCACCAAGGCAAACATCAACCAGACGCGATCCATACCTTGTGCAGAGCTGTGCTTCCCGAACACGCTGCTCCGAGGGTGGGGAGTCCCACTGGGGACAGTGTTCCCGCAGTGGATACGATGGCGTCTCCGGCGGCATCCGGCATGGGTGCTCCCCCAGCCGTTGCCGGACCCTCTCCAGCGGTGCCCACACCGATTTCTGCCGCCGCGGTCAAACCGGCTGCCTCACCAGCATTCACCTGGACTGGTTCCACGACCACAGTCCCCCTGGGCGCTTCAGCGACCCCGACTGGCGACACGACCACAGTCAACCATGGCACTCCTGCACCAGCCATGGGCCCCACCATGGCGGCGTTCACTGATACCCCTGCCAAGCCCACTGCACATGGCGCTTCCGTGACTGTGGCAGCGTCCCGCGCCGCGCCGGCCGACGCCGTAAAGCCGGTACATGTACCACCCAGGTCGGGTGCCGCCGGAGAAGTCGAGGCAACGGCTGGGGCACGCACAACCAGAACGTGGCCCTCGCAGTCGCCTGCACCGCCACGGTTGCAGGAGCGGCAGCCATGGGGGTGTGCACAGCGCTGTGGCACTGTGCAGGGGTCGTCTGTGGCGCGGTGGGGACAGCCGCGGCCAAGTGTGTGGAAGAGCGGAAATGGAATCCACATACAGTGTACGTGTGTACGTCGTCCCGCACGTGAACTCGACGGGGCCTGGAGATTGCAGCAACGCAATGAGGGTTACCAGCACGGGGCAGTGCCTCAGGGGGCTGGACGTGTATCGTATCGTCTCTGTATCACTGATTTTGTATCGTACATGTACCGGCGGCAACGCCGAGAGCCTCTTAGCAGTGATGCGATATTCGTAGAAAGCATCCATGGCAGTCTTGATGCCGTCAAGAGAGGCGCCACCGACCTCGCCTTCATATTCGGCTGAAGCTCAAGAGGCCAGCATGTTATCACGACCGCGCAACTGCCAACACACACAAAACCCACCTCGTGTGGCTTCCATCCACCAGAAGGATTCACGGGCGGCAGCCAAGTGCTGCTGGATGAGTGTGTCATGCTGGCATGAATTTCCATGGCCTTGTGAATTGATTTCACCAACCCAGCCTGCTTTTGCAGTTGGGCGGCAGCTTGGACAAGAGCCTTGGGAATTCAATAAGCTTGTCCGCCCCATACTGAAACTGTGGGTGTCCCACCGCGGGACTACCCTAACCGGCGTAGCCATTTCCTTTTTCGGGAGCACCGACCCCCTGAACGCTGTTCTTCACAACCATGGGGAGGCACAGCTGCTCCTACATACCCCGAGACGGTATCTTCACCTTGTAGGTGCGCGTGCGCCACGACAATTCGCTGAGCAATCCACAAAAACGGGCTAGCTGCTCCGGTTGGATCGACGACGTGTCCCTGTTTAGCCATGATGGCCCAATTTTTTACTTCCACACCATCTGCACCAGCGGCGCACAAACTGGTGAGTCATGCACAAGCATATCAGCACACGCTATGCACGGTGCTCGACGAAGACTCTCTGCATCACCACGCACAGAAGTTGCCCCTGCCAGCAACCATAACATCGTCATGAGTGGTGAGGCAGTGGGGGATGATTACTAGTGGCACTTTGTGTGTTGGCACGAAGTGGGGATGAGCATGTCATCCCGAAGGTGGGACACTCCGATGCGTTGGCGCAGCACCCACATCAAACACGCACTGGAAGATGTCTTGGTCTTGAAACGGAACACTGCTGGTGCACGTGAGCAACACCAGGAGCACCAAGAAGAAGCAAATCTCTCGAAACCTGGCCCGGATCTGCGCCACCTGCTTCAGTCGCTGGAGCTTGTTCCGTGTCAACAACGCCTGGAACGCTTGCCGTTTGCGGTCCGGTAGCCCCGCACGGCCTTCTGAATGACCGCCGCAGCCTTGACCAACGCATCCGACGTGCCAGGTCGTGGCCGACCCACCGCTTGAACTGAGACAGCGCATGCTGCCGGGACAGGGACGTCCAATCCTCCACGCGGTGCGCCGTTTGAATCTTGTGGATGCCCACGAACGCAACCCGCAGCTAGTGTATCGCAATCGCAAGCCGCAGCAAGACATACCGTGATCCTGGAGGGGATTTCTTGATTCATGCAAATCAATCAAACTCGGCGTGCACTCGCGATTGCGTTCGCTGTGCTGCTGGACATATCTGCTCCACATGCACAACACGCACGCGCGGGCACGCACACGAGGAAGCGCGTGTTTCTCTTTTGTTTTGTCCACGGCTGGGCGCTGGAACTTGCATCTAGTGGACGCGCGCTTCACTTGTCGACGGCTCGGGTTGCCCGTTGTGATGCGGGGGTAGACAACCCACCCGCGTTCTGCATTGGCAAGAAAAACATGAGCGAGGCTCGGAGCCAGCGGGCCACGCCAAACCTGGAGAGCGTTGCACCCGGCTACTCGGCGCCGCTCGCCTCCGTTGCGTCTCTCCCGAGCCCACAGCGAGCGTTGGCATCGCAACCGCCGTCGCAGACACCCCACGAGTCAGATGCGTTGGTCAAGGCTGCGGCGGTCATTCAGAAGGCCGTGCGGGCCTACCTGGACCGCAAACGGCAAGCGTTCCAGCTGTTGTTGACACGGAACAAGCTCCAGCGACTGAAGCAGGTGGCGCAGATCCGGGCCAGGTTTCGAGAGATTTGCTTCTTCTTGGTGTTCCTGGTGTTGCTCACGTGCACCAGCAGTGTTCCGTTTCAAGACCAAGACATCTTCCAGTGCGTGTTTGATGTGGGTGCTGCGCCAACGCATCGGAGTGCCCCACCTTCTGCTGACATGCTGTGGTGACTTTTGGGGTGGGCGTCTGCTTTGTGATGGACCATCACTGATGGTCATGCAGCCTGGGTCGAACTGTGGACGAGGCAGTGTTCTTGGAAGAATTTGTTCCCGAAGACACACCAAACATGTACAAGGCGTTCCAAGACATCGCAACAGTTGATGAATTGTACGTTCCCCTCATCCCCTCTTCTGGTCCACAAACCACCGCCGTTGTGGTGTTCTGTTCAAGCACCTCGCCCATGGAAGCAACCCCTTGCTTCATTTCCCACAATCGTGTCACACAATGTTGTATCGTGGCATGTGTGCTGAGGGCGCAGCTATCAGTGGCTCAACGGACCCTTCGCGAATGCGCTCTACTCGGGTGCCACGTGGGACGGCAGTGATGAGGATCCATTCCCAGCGCGTTTGTTTGGCACGTACGTACTGGTGGACAGCCCACCGTGGACAGTGTGCCGTGTGGCAGTTCTGGTGTGAGTTGTTGACCACAACAACCCCCTCTGCATGGCACTGCAGGACGTACGTGGTCGGCGCAGTTCGGCTGTCACAGCTGCGGGCGACACAACAGCCGTGCACGCGCGGCCCCGCCACGGACATGGACTTCGGTAGCGTGGTGCCAGTGTGCCATGGCACCGCCAGCGGCGAGTTCACCGTCGGCACGGAGTCTACCGCCGACTTTGGTGGTGCGACGCGTGCGGACGGCCGTGTCATCCCGCCGTTCAACTTCGGTGGTGAAGGGTGGGATCTGGGTGTGGGGTATGACCCCGGCGAGTTGGAGCCTGCCCGGGGGTTTGTGGGGGAGTGGTTCCTGGGTGTTCGCACCGGGCGGCAAGAAACGTACCCGGAAGCTGGATTCGCCGTCATGCTGCCAAATCACAACGCCACCATGGGGCTACGCGTGTTGGCAGACATTCAGGAAGCAGGGTTCGTGTGGCACCAGCATAAAGCAGCGTCGCTTGGTGCACTGCTGCCTGTTCTGTGTTGGTTGTGTTGGTGTTGGGCCATCCAACTTGGGTGGCTGGTGCGAGTGCGTGAGTGGTGTTGACTGATTGGTGTCATGCAGCATGACTCATGATTTGAATATCCATATGGTTGTGATCAGGTACATCGACCTGTTTACCGTCGCTGTCTTCATGGATTTCTTCGTCTTCAACCCGAACATGAACTACTGGGTGGGGTGCCGCGCAGACGTCGAGTTTCCGAAGAGCGGAGGGGTCAGTGTCACATACCAGATCTCGCCGGTGCGGCTCTACACCTGGCCCGAGAGCGATTTGACAGTGTTCACCGTCTTGGAAGTGTGTCTGGCGGTGTGCTATGCGTACGTTGCAAGTCCATCGTGGGAGCAGGGGCCGCAGCAAAGTCAAGTGAACCTCCTCTGACCTGTGCGATTGCGCCCACCAGATATTACATTGTGCAGTCAGCGTACTTGATCAAGGAACAAGGCTGGCGCAGTCTCCTTCGGCTCCATGCCGTCATGCACAACCTCAACCTTGTATTTTACGTGCTGGTGTGGGCGACACGAGCACTTTCCTTTGCCGCGTTACCGCCAGCGAGTTCCATTGCAGTTTTCTCCAACCGGTTCTACGACCTTGGCACTGCCATCGGCCTCAAGTCCACTGCCGTACACTTTGCCTCCTTGAACGTGTTCTTGGCTTGGTTTCGACTTGTGTCCTTCCTCGCGTGCGTTTGTGCAACTGCACTGCTTTCACCACTCTCATCAGCGTCGTTGGGCGCAAGATTTGCGCCGGTCTGTGTTGTGACTCTCGTGGTGTTACCGTGTCCCAGGTACATTCCTCGGTTTGCGTTGGTGACAGGAACCCTCGCGCGCGCTGCCAGTGGCGTCGGTGGTTTCGTGGTCGTGTTTTGCGTCGTGCTCTTTGGTGCGTGGCTCGCTGGTAGTTGTGTGTCTTGTGGCGTGTCGAGCAGATTGTCGTGATGGGGCTATTTGTTGTTGTTGTAATCGCTGTCGCTGTTTTCATCGATTGCTGTGGTCGTCGGACAGGGTTTGCCTCGGCCCACATGATGACGTTCGGGAACAGGGTGTTTGCGTACCGCAACTTGACATCATCCACCCTTGCGTTGCTGCGGTCGTTGGTTCGTGCATATTGGTTGCCCCGGGTGACAGCGACCATGTGTGTCGCGAACGGAAAAGAGGTGGTCGACTGACTCACCGATGCTCATCGATGCTCGTCGTGTTGGTGTTGACGCAGATGGGTGACTTCAACCTGGATGAGCTCACAGAAGCACAGTGGTACGCACACGCTTGCCTTGGTGGTGCACTGCATTGTGGTTGTGCGGCGCACGTGACGGCTGTTGCCTTGATTGGCACGGCACACACGGCTCTTCAATCTTAGTTCACCTGCGTGCCTGTTGGTGTGCACTGCAGGACTTTTGTATGTTGCTGTTTCTTGCACATGCCACACCACCGACTCTTTCACCACCCCTTCTGTCCAAATGCACTTCAACTGCCTCACCATTCGTCTGACACCTCACCTGACCTGTCGCTCACTCTGTGGTGGTATCATCTCCTATAGGGAATCCTGTTCTTCATCGCTTTCATTGCCCTTGCCGTGCTTGTGGTATGGACATGTCCCCTGCGTGATTGTCGCTGGTGTTTGCTTGGAGCCATGGCGTGACGTGAGTCACGTGACGTGGTGCGCTGTGTGTGTTGGGGCTTCCAGGTGCTGAACATCCTCATCGCCATCATCTCCGACAGCTACAACGAAGAGATCGAAGAACTGGCACACAGCGAGGATGTTCGCGTGTACGTCTGCTGTACTGGCGTGAGTTGGGAGTCCCACCGGCCACAACTCTCGCGATGTACTGGGGCGGGTGTAACATTCCACTTACGTTTGACATGCATGTCATGTGGACGTGCGTACGGATGTTGGGCGGGCAGGTACCACGAAATGGTGGCGTACCTGGTACACATCAGCCGCGAGAACCGAGTGCTTCGCGCGCTGCTTCGCTGTTGCGGCCACGGGCGCAACTTCAAGCCCCTCCGCACCATTTTTTCGCTCCGCATGAGGGGGCGTGGTGGTGGACCGGTGGACAGTGCGCCTGCTGTTGCGTGGGGGGAGCCACCCCTGACAGCGCGCAGTCAAGTCAGCCAGGTGTGTGTGCCCACGGGGACCCCAGCTCGCACTTTCGAGTGCCCATCCCCCCTTCGGCGCTCGCTCGAGCTTGAGAAGATGACACTCACCTGTTTGGTGACCGTTGTGTGTGTGTGTGTGTGTGTGTGTGTGTGTGTGTGTGTGTGTGTGTGTGTGTGGTGTGCACCAGCTAAGTGGTATTCGAGCTGGCAGGCGCAACCGACGTCGAAGTCGTGCCCGTTCGGTGGCTGCTGAGTGCGTGCTGTTTGTGTTGTAGTACAGTTACACAGGACCACTTGGCCCGCACTTGGCCCGCACCTGCACGCCCGTGTTCCATCCACGTGTTCTCTCTTCTTTGACACGTGACGGCCGTGTTGTCTGCTGCGTGGTGCGATTCAGGGTGGATTACAACAACCCCATGCTGGTGACCGAGTTTGACGACCTCCACTTGGCCCAGCACAATGCCCAGTATGGAACACCCTCCACGCCCGTCGCGATGGGTGGCACCCGCTACAAGCCAACCTTCGCTTCTGGGAGTGACCTGCGACAGCGTGCCATGGTGCAGCACGCAAGACAGGCGTCCGGTGCTGGTGCACCGCCGCACGAGTCGTCCATCACCATTGGCTCCCGTGCTGGCCCCGTCCCCACCTCCCCTGCTGCGTCGTTGGCCACCACGCGCCTGGGCAGCAGCACCACACGCAGCGCTGACGGCGGTTCCCTCGCCAGTGCTGTCCGACGGCTGAGCCAGGCCAATGCCGACGCAGACGACGAAGGCGATCTCCTAACGCTGGCAGCGACCGGCGGGCCGCGCAGCTTCTCCTTCTCGCCGCAGCAACCCCGCGCCAGCGACGTGCTGAACGCCATTTCGCAAGCCTCGGCCGTCGTCAATCCCGACGGCACGTTGGCGCACATGCGCACTGCGTCACTTGCGGTCATCGCGGCGCAGCGGTGGAAGCGCAAAATCAACAGCCGCAGGACGGAACTGCACGTGCCGTCGTAGTGCTCCGTTCCGTGTGCCGAGAGAGAGAGAGAGAGAGAAGTGTGAATTGTAGTTGTGGCGTGTTCGTTTTCAACTGTGTGGGCGGCACCACAGGGTGGTGCGTTGCCAGCTGCTGGTTCGTCGGAGTACACATGGGACTTGTCCAGTACCAGGCTGCGAGCCCGGCGCATGAACTGAGATTATTGTGTAGATAGCTGTCTGGCTGCTGTATGAATGCTGCGCGCTTCTTCCCGCGTGTGGCAGCCTACTCTAACATTGATTTTGTGGCTTGGTACATGGGATGGGGACTCCAGTCTGGGGGCTCTGGTGCAAACGGCGCCTGCAAGGCCCACACCGTGCTCACCGCAAGGTACAGCACAAGCGCCGTCACCATTAACCATGCTCCGTGCCATGCCGCAGTGACTCCGACGTCAGGTCGCAGCTGCAGGGCCACCCCGGTACAACCCAACCCAGGTGAATGAACCCAGGTGAATGTAGCGATCGTGCGCATTCAGCATCGCAACCAATCGCAATCGTAAGCGCGACACCAAAACGGCCGTGCGGCGCGCCTACGCACCACAACGAGAGGAAAGCGACTGTCTGCAACTCCGGTTTGTCCCCGGTCGTGCAAGACGGCCGGACTTGCTGACAGGTACGTCGTGTTGAGCTTGTCCAGGGCGCTGGCGATGTACCCTTCCATCACGGACGCGTTGGCCAGTGGCGCGCGTGACACAATGACTTCGGACTTCGTTGCAAGAGCCGTAGCGTCCCCCAGCACCCGCAGAAAGCACTCTGGCGTGTGCAGCTGTGCCCAGTAAGGGTCCTCTGTGACACGGTGCACGGCGTGAGAACCACCCACGCACACGGACACGAACACCACCACAACCACACTGTGCCATGTGCGTGCAGCAACTTCGGTTCAGGCATCACAGTGCATGCATCGCGTCGCGTCGAATCGGCTGGACTCACCGTAGGAGGGGTACACCTTCCGGCGTCTATTCGGCCACCGTGCCTCCATCAAGTCCACACAACTCCGGTTCAAGGGGTCATCCAGTGTGCACAGGGTCCACATGCTCACTGGCCCACGTCGCGTCCTATCCAGGCGAGGCAAGTACCCCACCGGGACAACACACACGCTGGTGCACCCACACAGGACACCACGTGAGCTGTTGGACAACCCCCACGACCACACGGCTTGTGTGACCCCACGCCAAGGCGGCACCGCACAGTTTCTCTCCAGACTCTGCCGTGGAGGAGGGCACACGAAGTTGCACCAGATGGTTGACATGAACGTCAACGCCAACGGTGATGCGCAGAGACGTTTTGGAGCCTGCACGCAGCTCAAATCCATCCGACAGTTTTCGTGAAACCGCCACCGACCTCGCATACGCTGCGTCAACTGTGAGCTGTCCCACCACTTGGGCTACAACCAGGGCCAGCATACAGGCGCACAGAAATGGCACTCTGTGGTCCCATCACCACCGTCACCACCCAAACGTTAGGTGGGGTACATGGGGCGGCTCGAGCGAAGCACGCCAGCGTGTTGTGGCGCACGTACCTGTTTGTTGACAGCACGCCGTCGTTCCACCACCACACCGCACCCACAGCAAGCGCAGGGAGAACCAAGCTCAGTATGATTGTGGCAAGGACTAGATCTGGGTTGTCTCGGTTCGCAGCGTGAGGCGCAGCCGCCACCAGCCCCAACACGGTTGCCACAACGGCAGCTGCAACGGACGCGGCCGCCCGGGCCTTCACAGAGTGTTCCATGAGGAAGCGCCCGGCACGC
>Ga0213833_1001675_pt1 | contig 15438 bp, 15 predicted proteins | sample SWATP21_FD_160575 | JGI IMG/M metagenome (GOLD analysis project Ga0213833, IMG submission 160575) | Coastal seawater microbial communities from Marineland, Florida, United States - SWA TP2 #1 | ecosystem: Environmental > Aquatic > Marine > Coastal | place: USA: Florida | collected 2016-08-14
CCCCACACACACACACAGACGCAACAACAGTCAGCACTATGGTGCGTGGCACACTTGTTGTGGCGCACTTCGCATTCGACATGTGGCGTGGGGCAACGTACGACGTGCACGAGCGCGTTCACGCTTGACTATGGGACGAACAGGGATGTAGCTCATAGCATTGTCGGGCTCGCCGGGGTTCACAAACTTGGCAGCCTGTGCCTCGGCCATGATCATCCGCATGACCCTGCGGCAACGGACGAGGCACAAGCATCAACCACGGTCAGCTCACAGAGGCGATAACCACGCGTTGCAACAGCACGTACAACTCCCCCAGCCTGTCTCGCGCCTGAATGAACTTGGCATGGACAAGCGCTGCCACACCCCCCGGCCACAACATCTGGTCAGCAATGCGGACGCGAACACCTGCATGGGCCCCTCGAACCCAGCCCCCTGCCCTCCTCCACACGCACCCATGCGCCACTGTTGTTCGCAAGCAGCCACTGGGCGAAGTCGTCCGACCCCTTGCATGGCGTTTCCAAGGCGCAGGGTGTACTCACGAATGGCCTGTTGGCGGCCGCGACATATTGTGTGCAGTGTCATGACTCACGCCGATAAATGACGGAGTGGACATCATGAAGAACCAACCACGAAATACCCCCGATAGCGCACGAAGAACCAACCACGGTAGTGCACACGTACGTTCACAATCTTTTGATCCTCTTCTTCGAAGAAGGCACGCACATGTGCCAGGTCCAACCTCATAGTGTCGTTCATTTCTGCAGTTCGGAACAGCGTGAGACGAGCCTGCTCATGCAATGCCAGGAAGGCAATCACCCACGCACGGGAGTGGCGACGCTTGCGCTTTGTCTGTGTCGTCACAAGGTCCTCTCGAATGCCGCACTGACAGCATGGCAACATGTGAGCAACAGCATCACGCGCGCACATGAACGTCACCACGGCGCTCACCAGCACAAGGAAGTTTGACCACTCGGATTCCGTTGAACCACGAAGCTCGAAGGCCCTCTGCACCTTCTCAAGATCGCTCGGGAGGTATCCAAACACCTGTTCAAGCCACCCGCATCAGCTACAGCGTCACACACGGCTCAACGCACAGAACGAACGTCGGCTGAGCCGCAGTCCTGCAACAGGGACATGAGCGGCGGCTGCAAAGGGTGCATGCGAACATAGTTGTACACCGCAATTCCTTCGCGCTCCTCTTTGCTTAGATCCTCGTCAGGCACATCACTGCCGGCACTGCTTCCAACAGCAGCTGCTGGCGGGAGCGTTGTGGGTGGGTCTTCACTGGCAGTTGGCACGGCTGCACATCAACTCAACTGTGAGCCACACGTGCGTACAGCATCGAAACCATATCCGTACCACTGCCTTGGTCTTCCAAACCGGTTTCACTTGACATGCCGAACGCTTGCAGGGTCAGTGCTACCTACTGTGGCAGACGAACTCAAACTTGAGCGACGCTGGCGCCAAACCGTGGATTTGATTGATTGTGTTTGATCAGATCTGATGTTTTTCAAATTTTCGAAAAATGTTCGGTTTTTCTTCCTGCAGGCTACGCGGCAGGACGATCTTCTGTGGTGGCATCCCCAACACTCGTCTCAGCCTGCACCCCGTCAGTTGGTGTCCCACCGACGACCTCATCTTGCGCTCCATCATCATTTACATCTGCAGGGCTGCCATTCACTTGCACCCCACCACCAGCTGCATCTTCAGCGCTGCCATCACCATCAGCTGCATCGGCATCAACTTGTGCTCCTGCAGCAGTTGCATCTTCAAGGTGGGCACGAACTTCGGCTCCACCATCAGTTGCGTCTTCAGGCCTCGCATCAAGTTGCACCCCACCATCAATTGGGTCGTTCTCCGCGCTAGCCGGGTCATCGGCGTCATCGGCAGGCCCTGTCTCTTGTGCCCCATCACTGCCAGACGCTTCAACCGGGACATCCGGTGCGGCACTTCGGTCACCTTCTGCAGCAGTGCCTTCTGCAGCAGCGTCTTCGACAGCAGGCGCTTCAGCAGCAACCTCAACGTCACCTTCAAGTGGTAGGCCTTGTGTATCTTGTACATCTTGTGCATCCTGCTCACCCACAGCACTGTCCGTGGTGACAGGTGCCGCCGTCTCTTCCACATCTTGCGTATCCTGTGCGTCTTGCGTATCCTGCGCGTCTTGCGTATCCTGCGCGTCTTGCTCACCCACGGCACCATCCGTGGCGACAAGCTCCGGCTCATCGACAGCAGACGAGACGCTGTCGTGTTGGGCGGCGTGGGAAGCGTCCGAGACAACGTCGCTTGAGTGCACATCACCGCTGGCGACTGGGTCGGGGCTAGGGTCCGACCCTGCTGCATCAGCACCGTCACCCAAGGCAGGCTGCTGGTCTTGGGCACCGCTCTCCAACTGGAGCACTGTGTCCTCCGCCACGGCAGCAGCCAGGTCTTGCAACATGGCAGCACCGGCTTCCAGCACGGAAGGGTCGCCGGCATCGTCAGCAGCTACAGCAGCTGCATGCTCCTCCTCGATTTCCTGGAGTGGCGAGGGTGGTGGCAGTTCCTGGCCGTCATCGTCGACAAGGTGAACGTCATCAAGGTCGTCACCATCGTCACTCCGAGCGACAACAGCAACCCCTGCGGCGCGCAGACCCGCATCCGTTTCCACAGTTCGAGCCGAGGTCAGAGGGAGCTCGTCGCCCGCTTGGTCAACGGCCGATGGTGGCTGCTGACCAGGAACGAGAGAGTCCAGGCGTTCCACCATCCCAGCGGCTGGGTCTTCTGAGGCATCCACAATGTACGGCGCCCCGGAGGTGCTGTACATGTCTCGATCGGTGGCGAAGCCGTCGCCGTCGCCGCCGCCGCCGCCGCCGCCGCTGACACCACCCGCCACGTCCACGTCAGCACCGTACGGCGCGTCCGAGTCCCCGGCGTCTTCTGCTGCCCACAACGAGCGAGGATCCGGCGCGCCCCCCACCCCACCCAAGCCCATGTAACCAGCCGGCGCGTTGGCGACACCAAACTCCCCCCGCTCCGCGTACGCGTCCTGCTCATCCTCGGGCGCGCGCGGTCGCCCGGCCGCGCCGTGGCCATCGTCGTTCTGGCTGCGTCGACGGCGGCGTCGATACCGCCCAGCTGCGACGCGTGGGTCCGACCCCGCCGCCCCCGGAGCACGGTCTTCCTCGGCGCCAGTGCCTGTGTCGGCGCGGTCTCGGCCTCGGTCTCGGTCTGGGGCGCGAGGGCGCCTGTCAGCAGGTCTGCGCACCTGGGGTGACCCTGCCGTGCCGTATCCGTTGCCGTCTGTGAGCAGCGCACAGGAAGCCATACGCGTGAGAGGGATGGCTCGCCCCCCAAACGCAACGCAACACCACACCACACCACACCACACCACACCACACCACACCACATACACCAGGCACACGAGCACCACACTCGCCATGACCATGACCATGACCACGCACCCAGTCCCCTTCGTTGATCGGCATACGCTGCCACACGTGCACGCCGCGCTGCCTCTTCCTCCTCCTCTCGTTGACGCAGCTCGGCTCGACGAGCCTCCTCAGCCTCGCGTTTCTGCTTGGAGTAGGCCGCCAAGCGGGCTTTGTTTCGTGCGTGGCGCCGCGCCGCCGCTGCTTCCTTTCGCTTGCGGGCTGCCTCCTTCTCCATGAGTTTTGCCTGCAGTGAAGGTGGAGGGAACATGTGAAGGCAACACAGAGTCGGAGTTGGTGAGGAGGTGTAGGTTGCATGCACAGGGAAGCAGCGCCAAGCAGGGTTGGCAGGGGTTGGAAGTGAGTGAGTGGTACCGCTGTTGCGAACGAACCTCCGCTTCTCGCTTTCGTTTCTCGTCCATCTCACGCTTCAAAGCCTGTTCCTTCAACAGCTGCTTCCGCAACTTCGCGGCGCGTCGTTGGCGCCGGGCTTCACGTTTGGCCTCCTTTTCTTGGCGCTTGCGCTCTTCCTCAGCCTTCACTTCGGCTGCTTTGCGCCGGCGGTTGGCGCGTGCTGCAGCCGTGTCGGCGTCTGCAAGACTCGACCTGCACAGGCAGAAGAACACGTGACGCACCGTCACGCACGTGTAACGACAGCGGCAACGGCAGGCCAGCAGCAGCAGCAACAACAACAACAACAACAACAACACATAAGCACAAAAGTTGAGAACCATGTCGCTTCTGCGCGCAAACAACAAGACGTGCACGTACGAGGGTGGGACAGACCGTGCGCGCGATCGCACGCTATGCGGCGAGCCAACCACACTGGCGACACCACCAGCTGGGTCCGCAACCCTCGGCGAGCCCAACAACGCCGAGGCGCGGGCCTGACTCAGACTGCGACGCCGAACGCGGTTGCGGGCCTCGCGACGAGCAGCCGCCCGCGCCGCCCGCCGTTCAGCAACTTCGGGACGGAGCACCCACGCGGACAGATTGGCAACGCCGGGGGTGTGGGTGTACCTGGTGTCCAGGCGCTTGCGGGCCCGACCCGACTCCACGCTGTCCGCCAGCGCTCCCAGCAGCTTGACAAAGAACTTGGCGAGGGGTCGCTTGTGGCGGGGGTACCCCATTACCGCAGCGGAGCCGAACGCAAGCTGCACGGCGCCGGAACGCATCGGCGAGCCGCGTGCAACAGACGGTGCACCGTTGCCGCCGCCGCCGCCGCCACCGTCCACATCGCGTGTCCTGCTGCGGTTGCGGCTGCGGCTGCGGCTGCGGCTGCGATTGTGGCTGCGGCTGTGGTCTCGGCCTCTGTCTCGGTCTCGGTCTCTGTCTCTGTCTCTGTCTCGACCCCCACGACCCTCGCCGCGTTGAGACCGACTATTGCCCGAGCGCCCACCACCACCCCGACGCGCGCCGTTGGAGTGGGAGTTGGCGTTGGTGCTACCAGGGACGGAAAACGACGGGACGGGAGTCGATGAGGCGCCGACCAAAGCCTTTCGACGGGCCGACGCTTCGGAGTTGCGCTTGCGCTGCGCAACGCCGAGTTCGCCTTTGGCGGGGACGGGCAGCGGAAGAAGAAGGTGGATGCCCAACGAGGAATGCAGAATGAACTCGATCGCTTCCATGGCCTGCGCGTTGGCAAAAGACCACGTCATGGAACCACGGTTATGCCAGACACACACGTCAGAGGCAGGACAGCGACTAGGAGAGGGTGCCCGGTGCATACTTCCTTGCACAACGCACCGCGCATGTGGACTCTGGCAAACCCAAGCCAGACGGAACAACGTAGGCATCAACCATACGAACACGGGCCTTGTTGCCTCGCTCCCACAACTCGGGGTTCCCTTGCATGCACAACTTGTCGGCAGCGAAGGCTGCGTCGGCAACACGCATCATGTGTCTGAACCACACACACAAAGCACAGGATCATCAAGTGGGCGTGTTACGTGACAGGAGTCAAGAGAACCGGGCAGCTCATGGCACCTCCGAGCGAACAATTCAGGCACACACAAAACGTGACCCACACAGCACGACGCACTGGCAGAACCGCGTCGCTGCGGTGGTTTCCTTGGTTGCTGCAGTGGGCGCCGAAACCTGCTCCACGTCGGTGGTAACCCCACTGTCAGCTGGTTGTTTATCACCGCTGGCCCCTGCTGCACTTCCGTTTGTATCCGCAGGTTCCTGTGGCCGAAACTTGTGCAGCGCAATGACGCGGAGTGCCGCGAGAAACTCCGAGTACCCCAACAACGCACGCACAGCGCCCTTGTCGCGCCGCAGGTTGCACCGGTGGAAGACTGCCGTGGAGTCTGTCGACGTCACCATGCCGGACACAATCTTAAAGTCCCGACACAGCCGGAGCCACGCCGTCCGTGTCAAGTTAACACGGGCATGGCGGACTTGGTCGAATGACATGTCCCGACCGCCTGCACCACCAGCTGCAGAGGCAGACAGTCCAACGTATCGCTTGAACAAGGCCTTGAGGGCGACCTTCCATGGCATAAACAGCCCCACAGCACGATCTTCCAACACCTCCACGTCCGCGTTGGGTACATACCCTGCCGCCTCCAACAAGTTGTACTCATCAGCCACGCGACTGCGGCTCCGTCGCTTCCTTCGACCCCGCCGACTGCGACTGCCACTGCGCCGGCGCCCCGACTGCGGGTCTTTGCCAGCGTCGCTGTCTGAATCCGCGCCACGACGAGGCGGCGGTACATCGAAGTCATCACCGCCTCCCGCAACGGCCTCGGCAGCAGCAGCAGCATCACGCGCATCGCTATCGGTGTCGCTTCCCGTGTCAGTGTCAGTGTCGGCGCGGCGGCGGCGGCGGCGGTGGCGGCGGCGACGGCGTTTGGTGAGGTCACGACCGCGGTGTCCCCCCTCTCTCTTGCGCCGCAGTGCGTCCTTGATGCGAGCCTCCCTCTCCTCACGCTCCGCCTCTGCACGTCGCGACTTCTCGGCCTGGGCTTGGCGCTTGCGAGCGACCTCCTCCACGTGCGCCTGGACGAGAAAGAAAGTAAAAACACACAACGACACAACACAACGACACAACGACACAACGACACAACGACACGCGTCAAGGAAGGCACGCTCGACCTGCGGGTGCTTACACAGCCACCGCCACCTACCGCAGCTCGTTTGGCCATGCTGTCACGAGGCTTGTTGCGTTGTCGTCGACGGGGAATCTTGGACCCCTTGGCCGCTTTCACTGGCGTAAACGACCAATCCTCTTCGGCAAGGCCACCGCTGTCGGTCGCCGGGACGACTTGGGCAGTTTCACGGGACCGGCGGGCGCTGTCGCCGTTGACATCGCGTGGAGTCGCCTCTGGAGGGGAGTCTGAGTCGTCAGAGTCAGCCAGCAGGTCTGCCATTAGACGTGCGCCGGCGGCGGTGTACGCTTCTGACGCCTCCACCTCGCCACCTCCATCCCCGTCCCCATCCTCGCCACCCTCACCATCGCCGCCGTCCACAAGCGGGCTGTCCGATCGGTTTGTTCTGGCACTTTCCAACCGCAGCGGCGCTTGCCCGGCGTCCTCGCCCAGAGAACCGCTCAAGCGTTGGCTGGGGCGCCGCCTCACGAATGCGCCGTCTGCCAACCCTGCCCCATTCTCGGCCCCGGGGGTGTCCTCTATGGACACCGCATCCTCCGCAGTGCGGGGTGGGGGTGGGCACAGTTCCAGCATCGCCGCCAAGATGGGATGCTCCACGGTGTGTGCGGCCTGGTAGTCCTGCGCCACGCGCGTGAACAACGGCCGGAGCACGTCTGCCACAGGCTGGAGGCGAAGGTGGAGGATCTGAAAGGGTGCATGGACGTGCGGAGAGAGAGAGAGCATGGGCGTGATGTATTGCAGTGTTTGAAGGAGGGGGGATAGCGAGAGAAAATGAGGGGCTCAGATCACACACACACACACACACGCGCGCGCGCGCACACACACACACACACACATGTACATGTCTGTGAAAACACAGCACACACACCTTGCCCAACGTCTCCTGAATCATGACGTGTTTCACAAGCGCCGCAGATTTCTTCTCCTCAGCAGATAGCGCGCTGTCATCATCTGCGGTGCTCGCTTCTGGGTTCACATACTTGTTCAAGGCAATCTGGCAAAACTGGCGCAGGTACTGCTGCATCAATGGCGACGTGTGGAACCGCTTCACAAGGTGCAGAAACGGGAGCACAGCGACACGAGAGAACAGTGGGTCGCCAAGGCAGATCTTCCCCAAGACGTCCAACAGCAGCAATGCCGAGCGAAGGTGGAGACGAGGGTGTTTGGCCACATCTACGAAAAGGTCGAAGTGGGCACTGGTGTGGCTGGTTCGTGATACTTGCTTGACAATGGGCTTTACGAGTGTGTCCACCTGGGACATTGTGCGACAAGGGTGATCGGATGAAGGCATACCAACGTGTGTCCACACATGCTCGATTGGAAGCTCACCGGAATCATTGGCAACTGAACGATCACTTTCCGCATATTTGTCAGCAAAAAAGAGTGGATCGGCTTGTTGTAGGAGGACTCAATGATCAAGAACACAAGCGTCTTGTAAATGAGCGGGGCGAATCTGCAGTGGAGGGCACTGTGAGACGTGTCGTGCGAAATCTTCATCCCAACGTGTCTCCCAACGCACTCATTGTTGGTGTTCGCAAACTCTGATAGAAGCCGAAACAGCTGGGCGAGCGCGCTGACTTGCACGGTGAAGAAGGATGAGCGAGCCGCGAGAGTCAACTCCTTCAACAGCCGACGGCCACACCGTAGCCGTGTGTTCACAACGTCGGGGAAGCGTAGCCAGACCTCGCCCAACAACCCGAGCGCAGAGATCGTCTCGTTGCGATGCTGTGTCTGTGGCATATCATCAAACTGTGAGCCAAACAAAAAAATACAAAACAACAAGGCCGTGGAAGCAAGCAGTTGCGCCACGTAGCAGTTTCCCACATGCCCCGCGTACCCCTTGTGAGTCCTTGCAAGCACTGTGAATATGGTCAACACTGAACGAAACCACGTCTTGTGCCGCACGACTCGCCGGATCAGCCAGCGACGGGGACGAGGCAGCCACCAACAGCAGGCGGTGGGTCAGGGCTAAATGCTCCTCCGTTGACGTGGAAACACCTTTGAGGTGTTGTGTGAGCGCCGAACCAAGGTTGGGGCCAGAGCATGCTTCCACCACCGAGAATCTAAGAGACCAGAACGAGGTGAGAATTGCATGACGAGACACACAGCACAGCACACAACGTACACTGCCTGGGTCATTTTGGTTCCGCTGTGCTTCCGAAGACTCACCATGGCACAATGGAGACCCGAAGAGCGTGCTGCGAACCAAGCCCACAGGCCATGCTCGAGCCCGCGCTTCGCGAGCGATGACCTGTGACGGACGAGCAACAGGAGGGAAAACAAAATCACAAACAAGAGCAAACCAAGCTGAACCTGGAAGCGATTATGCAAGACAAGAAGATCCACGTACGCCATGGCAGAGAAAAAGTGGCACGCTGTCGTCACAACCAAACGAGAGGGTGACATGAGACCACCCTGCAAAAGACTGAGAACCTCAGGCAAACTTCCAGGTTCCCGAGCCATGAACGTGGCAAAGTCCTTGACACGCGCAAGCATCTGAAACAAAGATAAAAGCAAACAAACCGGCATGTGCCGTACGCGCTGTGAGAACACCCCCATCCCAAACGTAACGTGGGTCCACGCCTTGCACGCACCAACTCGAACAGGTCCACGACCGGATCATGGTCTCCGCGCACTCCATTTACAAGCACCAGCCCCAGCAGTTTTCCCTTGTCACGCATCATGACAGACGCCTTGCGCTCGTCGACGTCAAAGGCAGCACACAACACCGCCTGTACCAGACCATGCGTGTCGGGGACCGCAGATATGTCGATGCCATCGTCGACAGCAGCAGGCGACGCGCTCCCCGCTTCGCGCACGCTGCCTGGGCCGGGTGACACCACTGTCGCCCGGTGGACATCTGATCGAGGGGTATCGATGTCGGCACCCCCAGAGGACGGCTGCGACATGGCATCGCTTACAAACTCTGACGCAAGGAGTTTCGATGGTTCTCGTGCGTCTGGCGGCGGAGGGCGGTTCAACTTCTCCAACGCCTCCAGTGCCGCCAAGCCACCCGCGCCACCCCCTGCGTCGCTTCCTGACCACTCCTCCGTGTCATCCGCTGTGGCAATGTGCAACTCTTGCAACAACTCCACAAGGATGTCCGTGTCTGTGAAAGAACAAAAGGCTTCAACCATCAACATGCGCGGCGCTCGCGACAGCACACACCGCCCCAGCTACCGTACCTCCCGCAAGCACCAGGTCCATCGTGTCAGAGTCCACAGGGACACCGTACACACGCAGCGCGTCCACCAGAAGATGCCAATTAAATCGACATACTGCAGCGGATGAGCCATCTTGCAGGCTCACGTCGTGGTCTTCATGGTGATGGCGCTTGTTCAACGTCCGCAGCACGTTTCCAAACAGCTGGCCCGTCTCCATGCTGTGCACGTGCTCATCCGACAGCAACACCTGCAACACCACGCGCACACCCATCACGTCAGCGTATGACGGCATGATGGAGCACCATGGTGGATTGAACACAAGCGTACATAGCCCTTTCGCCTGCCGTCACGGGCTGAATCAGCTCGGACACTGGCGGTGGCAACCAGCCACGTCCAAAGCGCCTGTGGAACCTCCATTGGGCCGCTACCAAGGCCACACCAGTTGGATCAGCCCACAGATGAAAGGTTCTCGAACAACCAAACAATGTTCTTTCAATTCCCGCTTTCCAGTTCCATGATGGGGCTGCAGAACCCAACAGTGTGCTGCTGGTGCGTTTCGCATTGACCAGCACGCAACAGCCAAAAGGTTGAAAGGGCAAAATAGTGACACTTGACGCTACGCCCCACACGCAGAGGGCTCGGTGCTGCACCGACGGTGCACCAAGCCTGCTAGCTCCTTGCCGCGCCACCAGTCACGCATGCAAGCAACCAACCAATTGCGACCGGTGAGAACAACACACACCAGACACAGGCCCCATGAACTACGTGGCATGCTCAACAGGAGCCGCCACCCACACAGTTCGAACCTGGTACAGATCACTTCTCCTCCATGGTACGCGAGCCGTACCGGTCCTTGGTGTTCATTTCTGCGACCATGCGGTCAAGTGGCACTGACATGCGCCCTTCCACAAAGGGTAGGTAGTAGACTATATCATGGCCCACGACATCGCGGGGAATGAGCTCGACCGCCCCGTCGGGGCGCTTCCGCTCGGTGTTTGGTTGTGATGTCCGCGTCCACAAACTGCTGGCGAATGCGGGCGTCGGGACAGTTCGCGACCCGCGTCTGTGTGAACGGAGACACATCCAGCACCTTCACTGGGTTTGGCTTGTCGGGGTCCCCTGGGTTCAGCCAGTGGCGTTGAACACCAATCACTTCGTTTCAACAAGCGCTCGGAGCCACCGGCTTCGGTGGCCGTCCTTGCGCCACCAACCTTGGATGCCGCAGCGACACGACCCACGGGTTGCTTCGTTGCATCCTGGCAGGCTCACACTGCCGCACTTGACACACCGCGGCGCAACAGCAAACGACATGCCCCGGCAACAAACGGAGAGCGCCACATGATGATCCCACGAAGCCGTCGCGTAGGCTGTGACAAAATTCGAAAATTACCCACATCGATACGTGTTCACGGAACACGCACGTAAGGTCAGCGCCGTGCTGGGATGTGGCGACGCCCAGCGTCATCCTCGTGGAAAAGATGGGTGGTGACTACCACGGCTATGATGTGCATGCTCACGCTGTGGTTCAATGTGCGAACATCACGAGCTGCAGCGCTGGTTCAACATGCACGTACACTGCCGAAACTGACGCATCCTGCACCAAGTGCCGACTCTGAAACGAACTCCACGGTTCCTCGCGGTGTGTTTGTTCCCCGTGGAGTGAATGACAGAGAAGCTTGTTTGCAATCCATGGCTGATGCGCAAAGAGACGAGCCTATCGACCGGGAGGGAACTCCTCCGCAGTCTTTGGGACGAGCAGGGCTATGTGTGGCGCAGTTTGTGGCGTATGTCGAAGCTCCTTGGGAGAAAACGTGGTCTGCCAACATAGACTTGTGGCAGCACGACGTGTGCGGTGTGCTAGAAGTGCAACAGAGTCGAACGGAAACGGTGCGTAACGCTCTTCTCATGCCTATGGTGTGGTGTCCACCCACACAACAACCTTCCACAGCTCGCGTCCTTGGTATCAGGCTTGCGCCAAGCTCCATCGCAACACCTTGTTGACGAAGATGGGAACGAAGACAGCCAAGAACGCTTGCTGTCTCAAATGATCTACAAAGTGGAGTGTTACGACGCGACGCCCCCTTCCGTTGCTCGCCAGTGGATCGAGCCGCTGGTCGGGTTTTTGCGAGACCCGCAAGCTATCTGTGCCGGGTTTAGGACCCGGCAACAGCTAGAAAGCAAACGCTACCTTGTGCTTGGCGACCAAGCCTTGGTTGCGCGGTCTCATCCGACGTCCCTCCCAGGTGTCTCGCAGCGTGTCATCCTGCTTGACATTGGGTGTGGGTACTACGCTGGATCCTTCACACGAGATCCGTTGCTCTCGCCAGCAACCCCTCGGGATACACTGTACCACAGCTGAGAAACCTGGTGGATGAGTTTTTCTTTGAGCACCATGTCCACTATGATGGACCAGATTCTCCTTGGTCGTTACGCTCCAATGATGCACAACGACCGAGAGATGCGAACAGACTCCTTTCAGAGCTCCAGGCAGCTGGTGTGCGAGCTCATGCGTGGCCGTAACACACCGGTGGGGGGGATGGATCGCGAAGTGCCAACGACACTGTGTCTCGTGTCAACAACAAGCAAAAAGTGTATGATGCAACCAGCATAGTGGCATGCGCTACAAGCGACACACGACCATCTTGTGAAACAATACACGGTACAGTTGGGTCAATGGCGCGGAGGAAACGCTTTCCTCGTAACATCAACGATGAAAGAAGAACAGGAAGCACACAGAACGACAAGAGAGGGGAGGGAGGCACAGAGCCCGACCTCTCGAAACAGTTTTCACGAAACGACAAACGCACGTCACCAAAAAGAGCTGAGCTCGTCGGTGCGTCAGGAAGGAGCAGCAAAAAAGCGTTGGGCCGGGCGCGGTGGGGGAGGCTGGACAGTCTGACTCTGCAGCGCACCAGCCGTGCTGAGATCGACACCACTCGCCACAGCTGCACCCCAGCCACGGTTGCCACGTGGCGTGTAGACGTTGCGAGGCGACGGCGGGAGCAGCACAGTGTTCAGTTCGACCGGAATGGGTGGTATGCCGGACACACAAGTGGCCAGCAGCTCCTGAATGGCGAAGGTGTTGTCACGGAACTTCGCCATCAACGCTTTCATCCTGGTCGCAGCAGGGCCGGCCACTCCGCGTTGAAGTCGCGCGAGAAGCGACTGGTTCTCCTCTAACAAAGCATACACCGCGAGTGGCAACAACCTTGGCGTTGTTTCTGTTCCTATGGGGGAGACTGGTAGACCGTAGCTAACGGGAGGCTTCCGTCCAGCCTGAAAACACGCTGTGAGGTGTGTGCAACGTCGAGCACACTGCCTGACACAGCCGCACACAAACCGACACAGGCACCAACCTGTTGCTGTGAGCACACAAAATGCGCCACTTGCATAACAGTCTTTGTCTTAATGGCAGCTGCCGCCTTGATGTACCGTTCCAAGTTGGTGTACTGCTCAGCAGGATGCCTGATGCAACCACACGTCACTCATCGGGAGCAAGGACCCACTCAATGTCAACACACAACACCTACAGAGCGAGTGCGCGTTGCAATGATGCTTGCTCTTCTTCACTCCAGGCCAGTGATGGCGTGCGAACAGCTCTCATCAGCGCACTCTCCTCATCAAAGTACGGCGACGGAGGGAGGGGACTAGGGCACTGTCAGCGTGCATGGCCAGCGCAAAACTGATTGATTGACGAATACACGCGCATGTTCGTTCGATTAACTCCACCTACGCCGTAGATTCTACGCCATGGCTTCGCACCATGTGGCGTTGGTGGCGCCGCTGGACGAGGTTGTGGTGCCGGATGGACAATCCAGGCAGGTTCGAGACGAGGGAACATCAGAATACGTTCCAATGGGGCAGTCCTCACAAGAGGTAGATCCCTGGCTGGCTGCAAACCGCCCTGGTGGACACACAGTGCACGGGTGCTCACCTTCGCCTGACATTTCCCCGAACCCACACGGGTAGCACACGGTGGCCCCCGAATTAGCCGTGGTGCCAGCTTCACAAGGGACACAAGAGTCTGCCATGGTTGTGTTGGAAAACGTTCCGGGAAGGCACGGCAGGCAGAACTCGCTGCCCTCAATGGGCGTGTAGAAGCCGGCTGGGCAATCCTCCTTCAGCCCTCCGCTGCAAGCAGAGCCAGTGGGGCAAATGGAGCAGGTGTTGTTTCCGCTCAAGTACCAGCCAATCAAACAGGGCATAATGGTCCCATTGATGCACGTGCGGCCCGGTAGACAATCATGGCACATGGTGTACCCGCCGTAGCTGTACGTGCCAGTGAGGCACTGCGTCAGGGACGAGCCAGAGCAGGCGAAGCCAAAAGGACAGCGCGAGCAGCGGGTGGCCCCCTCGATGGCAGCAGGGTTCACCGAAGCTCCAGAACCGATGGATGATGAAAGGGTGGCGTAGAACCCAGGGTCACAGGAACACGCAGACGTGGGCATGACCACAACGCCTAATCCAGCAAACCACGCCTCGCCCTGCGCGCCATCGGCGAGTCGAGCACGCAGCGTGATGGACGAAACAACCTGGCTTGGCATGAACAACGCGACTTGGAAGTCCCAGTCAAACGTGCCGCTGGCCGAAGACAGAGAAATCACGTCTTCCACCTCAGAGCCATCTTCGTACACCAGCGACATGGTGACAGCAAATGCCGTGCTGCTCCCCACGTTGGTCACCCCATTGGCTTTAGTGTAGCCACGGAGAGCGAGAGGGAGCACATTGGTGAAGTCCACATCAAACGTTTGAGTGGCAACCGCTGGGTCATCAGCAGACGGGGCGACCAAATGCAGCGCCGTGTTGATGGGCTCATCTGTGGCCGGCACGCCGACCGACGCAATGGCTTGCAGCCTGACGTCACCAGACTCGGCCACCCACCAAGGCACCTGACCCCGATGTGGGTCCGGCAGACCGGCGTACATGTCATCCAGATCCTCAAGTGTCATGTTGGAACCGGCGCGGTCGCGTTCGACCCAACCACCCCACGACACAACCTTCTCCTCCTCCACAACGGGCGTGGCGGTGCACAGGTCGACGGACTGCGTCAAGGTGACATCGGACTCCCCAAACAGGCACACCTTGAGCTCCACCTGGTGCTGTGTGCCGCGATCGCAGTCGGCGCAGCCGTTGAACGTCACGTTAAAGTCCACCGACCCTTCGGTCACACCCGTGTACTCGATCGGGGTGATCGAATCGACGCGTGGGTCGTCGTCCGTCGTGAGTCGCACCGTCGACAACACATCACGGAGGCCGGTCATCAGCGCGTCCACGACGTTGGACGAGTCACTTGCGAGCTCCACCACGGCCCCAAAACCAAACTCGTCGACAAGGGTCTGCAACCACACATGGGTTAATGTTGCGCACGACACAAGGATGGGTGTACCGAAGCGCCTACCTGGTACGTGCCCGTCACCGCGGATGTGGCCAGGAAAATCGGCACAACGCATGCATCCACCATGGCAGACCGCACTTGGTCACGAGAGGGGAAGGCTTCATTCCCATCGCCTCCATCGAAAACGCCGTCGCCATTGTTCGGTGTCAAACCCCTGTTCTCACCGTCGGGGGGTTCGTGGAACGTCGCATCCGTGGCAAGCACAATGACTCGGCGCGAGTCGCTTCTCCAACCAACCTACCAAAACCATAGCACGCGACAAAGTCACACGGCTCCGGTCACATGCACACACACACACACACACACACACACACACACACCCACACACACACACCCACACAAACACACACACACCCACACAC
>Ga0213833_1001678_pt1 | contig 15420 bp, 12 predicted proteins | sample SWATP21_FD_160575 | JGI IMG/M metagenome (GOLD analysis project Ga0213833, IMG submission 160575) | Coastal seawater microbial communities from Marineland, Florida, United States - SWA TP2 #1 | ecosystem: Environmental > Aquatic > Marine > Coastal | place: USA: Florida | collected 2016-08-14
CTGGTCCGTGCAGTTCGTGACCACCACGTAGATGCCCAGCGACCGCCCCATGTCCTTCACCGTCTCGGTCTTGCCGGTGCCGGCCGGGCCGGCGGGCGCGCCGCCGTAGTGCATGCCCAGCGCCTGCGCCAGCGTGATGTAGCAGCGGTCCGTGAGGGGCGTGATGACCAGGCGCTCCTTGCAGCCGAGGTACTCGTACTGGTACGTGAACTCGACGTCCGTCACGATGATGGCGCACTGGCCCTCGTCGTTCACCTGGTCCGCCTCCTCTGGGCGCCAGAAGAAGCGCGCCTGCTTCAGCCACTCAAAGTCCTCGGCGGAGTTGAGCTTGCGGTTGCGGTAGAGGGAGTTGAGCTCCGCCATCACGTCGCGCTGGTGCACCTGGATGGTCACCAGCGTCTCGATCTTCTTGCGGTTCATCTTGGTCTTCAGGTCCTGCAGGCACCACGACGACAGCTCGAACAGCACGGCGGTGCACTTTTGGTTGCACTCGCGCATGGCCTGCTTCTTGGTGCGGCACAGCTCCAGCGCGGTCTGCACGTCGGTGGTCCACATCATCTGGATGCCCAGCAAGGCGTACTGGCCGCACTGCGCGTCCACAAACGCGCGCAGGCCCGGCATGTTGTCGGACACCGCGGTCAGCTCCATGGTCATCTCGTTGCACAGGTCCTTCATGGTGGCGCACATGCGCTTCTTCAGCACCATCAGCCACTCCTCGATGTTGCCCTGCGCCTTCACCGGCGACAGCAGCGTGATCTCCTCCGTCGCGCCCGAGTCCTCGTTCACCAGCACGTTGATCATCTGCGGGTCCTTGCGGTCGTGGATAACGCGCGACACAGAGTCGAAGATTTTCTCGTAGTACTTCTGCACGGCGTTGGTGTCGGAGCCCTGGGACAGGATCTGCAGCAGCACGGGGTTGGAGACGAAGTAGAAGCGCGGGAACTTGTTCCGCTTCTGCTCCAGGTAGCCCTCCAGGCTCTTCTGGCACTTCTCCAGCTCCGCGTACATCACCGGCAGCGTCGTGCGCAGCTGTTCGTTGTTGCAGCTCTCCACCACCAGCTCCGTGTCCCGCGTCTTGTGCATGATCTTCACCCACTCCTTGTCCAGCTTGCTGAACTTCTTGGCCACGACGGGCATCTGCTTCGCAATGTCGCCGCCCAGGAACACGCTCTCCAGCGACCCCCACAGCGTCTGCACGGTGCTCCACCGCTCCAGCGCGTCGCTCGTGTCGCTCAGCTGCGACAGCTTGGCCTGCGCCTCCTCCTTGAAGGGCGCCACGTTGCGCTTCGTGAGCATCGTCTGCAGGTTCAGCTGCGCCTCCTCCAGCAGCTCCAGCAGCGCGCCGACGCCGACCAGCACCGGCACCTTGCGGTTCTTGGTCTCGTTGAACGAAAAGCAGCGCGTCTCCCAGTCCGCGATGATCTGCGCGAGGTCGTTCTCGATGGCCAGCTGCTTGTCGGCCGAGTCGCAGATCTCCTCGATCTCCTCCTGCTTGTCCACCAGCGGCGCCGCCAGCAGGTCGCTCAGGCGGAACTCCGGGTTCAACTCGTTGCCCGGCGGCGGCATGAGCACCTCCAGCTGCGTCTTGGTCTCCGTCATCACCGCCTCCCAGTGGCGGCGGCGGATGGAGGGCTTCGTGAGCTCCGACAGCAGCGGCAGGATGCTCTGGAAGTCGTCGATCTGCTTCTTGAGCTCCACGTAGGCGCTCCAGTCGCGCAGGCGGCGGGGCAGCTTGTTGCACCGCGTCTGGAAGTTCTCCATCTCGGCCACCATGGTCTCGATGTTGATCGTCACGTCCAGCCACAGGATCTCGTTCCACTCGTCCATCTTGCCCATCACGTCCAGGTACAGGTTGTACAGCTTGTGCAGCAGGCCCAGCTCCTTGCGCGTGGCCTCCAGCTCCGGGTACTCCGTGCGCTTCAGCGCGAACAGCTCCTCGCCGGTCTGGTACAGCTCAAAGCGGCGGTTGCGCAGGTCAAACTCGTCCTGGTAGCGCTTCAGGCGCTCCACGGCCTCCATGGGCTCCAGGCCGGGCACCGTGGGACCGTGCGCCAGGTAGTCCTTGCGGAACATCTCCACGTCGCTCACAAAGGCCTTGATGTCGGACAGCAGCTTCTTCTTGAAGCCGACCTGCAGCTTGGCGATGTCGTCCGTGGCCTGCTCGGCGGCGTCCAGCAGCTTGCGCCAGGTGGAACGGAGGATGGACTTCTGGTCCATCTCCTCGTCGTCCATGTAGCTGGGCGGCAGGTAGTGCTCGAGCATCTTGTACATGTCCAGCACCGGGTTGATCTCGAACTCGATGCCCGACTCGCGGTCGCGGATCTCCTTCAGCGCCGCCATAACAAATCGCAGGGAGTCCAGGTCCACCACCTTGCGCGACAGCTTGTTGTGGCTGGCCTTCATGTACTCCGTCAGGTTGTCCATCATGTCCACCGCCATCTTGTGCAGGTTGTCCGAGTACTTGACCTTCCACTCGTTGGCGGCACCCTTCAGCTGCGCCTTGATGTTCTTGGTGTTCAAGCTCAGCGCGCCGATGTTGTGCATGGGCGCAATCTGGTCGATCTCGTCCTCGATGGCCATGAAGCGCTGCAGCTCGCGCTCGTAGTCCTCCAGCTGCGGGTTCTTCGCCATGAACTCCTGGTAGATCTCGTCCGAGTTCTGCTTCCACAGCCAGTCGTACTTGGCAAAGGTGCGCAGGTACTCCACCACGTGGTTCTTGGTGCCCTGGATGCTGCCGGTCAGCAGCAGCACCACGCGCACGATCTCAATGTCCTTCGTGATGCGGTCGAAGAACGTGGAGCGTTCGTCCTCCGGCACGCCGGCCTGGCCCCAGTCGTACAGGCGCTTGGAGCAGCCCAGCACGACGGTGGCGGAGCGGTTGATGGCCATCTGGACGTCCGTGAGGGTGGGCGACAGCTGCACGGACGGCACGGCAAGCTGCACGTCCACCTCGAAGAACGGGCGCTCCACAAACAGGAAGCCCGTGCCGTGGCGGGAGCCTACACGCTGCTTGACGGCGTTGAGGGAGTTCTTGGAGCAGTTGAGCAGCGCCTGGTACATGAAGTGGTTGTAGTGCTCACGCAGCTTGGCGATCTCCTCCGGCGCCACGGGCTCGATGTGGGAGTCGAGCTGGTAGCTGGTGATGATGTTGATGAGGTCGTCCACCGCGTTCTCGATCTCCACGTTCTTCCCCTGCAGCGCCAGGCCCTGCTTGTTGATGAACTGTTGCTGGGTGTCCACAAACTCGTCCAGCGTGAAGGACTTCTCCGGCAGGTCCACCAGCAGCGTCTTGGACACCGTCTTCAGGTTCTTCTCCACACGGTTCTCGATGATGTCGTTGATGTTGTTCACAAGCTCCTCCAGGCGCTGGAGACCGGCGTGGATGTGGTGCTTGTACGCATCGATGTTCATCGACGTCCAGGTGAGCGTGATCATGCCGGGGCGCAGCTTGTACTCCATGTCGTTGATGTGCGGCTGCAACAAACGGGCCGTCACCGGGATGATGGAGCGGGTGATGCGCTCGTACTCGTTCAACGCGTAGTGCAACTCGTTGTAGTAGCTCTTGAACTTGTCCTCCTGCAGCAGCACGATCTTGGCGCCCTCGGGGATCTCGATGCCCATGCGGTCGAGGCACTTGGCCTCGCGGATCAGCTGCAGAATCTCCTGGTCGAAGTTCACGTACAGCTTGCCGTCGTCCGGGTGGCGCACGATGAGCGTGGCCTGCAAACCCGCCTTGGCCGTGTCGATGCTGCGCACCCAGGCCTGGTACCACAGGTACTCGAACGCCACGAGCGTACGCGCCACCTTGTTGTACGTCTTGACAATCTTCTTGGCGTCCTTACTCGCGAGCACGCTCTGGTTGCTCTCGAACTTCTTCATGGGCTCCTCGATGCGCTTCAGCAGGTGCCGGGACCACGTGATGTTGCCCGCCACGGGTGGCAGGTTTCGTGGGATGGGGGGCGTGTGCTTGTCCTCCTCGTACAGCCGCTGCACGGCCTCCAACTCCTGGCCGTAGGTGGAGAAGATGATGTTGAACTTGTCGTCCAGGTCGCTCTTCAGGTTCTCACGCTGCAGGATGGTTTGGAACTTCTTCAGAAGGTTCAGCGAGTGCTCAATGCTGGTGATCTGCTCGAAGCTCTGGTTGATGAACAGCTGCAACGCGTTCTCCAACTCCGAAATCTTCACGTTGAACTCCACAAAGTCACGGTCAAAGGTGTTGTTGTGGAAGTCCAACAGGTTGTGGCGCTTGGCCTTGAAGTTCTTCACAATGTTCTGGAACTGCGTGATCAGGTCCTCCATCCCCTCCAGCTTGTGGTCCGCCAGGCTGTTGAACTGGTGGATCGTCGAGAACATGTCGATGAGCTTCACGACGCGGCGGCAAAACAGATCGAACTTGCCAAACACAGCCGTCTCGTTGAAGTCAAACTGCTTGCCCTTGGGCATGGCGCGCAACTTGTCGCGCGTCAGGCCGTACTGCTCCTTGTACGCCTCGCTCAGGCGCAGGCAAGCCTCCAGGTGGGTCACCAGGAGCTCGGGGTCTTTGGCCCACAGCTTGGTGCCCGTCTCCTCAGCCTGCACGGACAGCACGTACTGCTCGCAGTTGGCGATCATCTGGTTGGTGATCTTGACGAACAGGTCCGTCATGCGCTCGGTGGTGTTGAAGTACCGCGCGATGGTGTGGATCATCTTGATGCTGTTCATCAGCGCCGGGAGTGTGTCGATGATGGTGGAGGGGGTGCCGGAGTACAGGGGCTCGATAAACTTCTCCAGGGTGAACAGGTACTTCACGTTGTCCTTCGCCTCGTTGGCTGCCTCCGTGATGTTGATGTCCGTCTCCTTCCACTGACGCAGGAGGCCAAACAGTTGCTGCTCTCTGACCTGGTCCTGGGGGGACTTAGTGAGGGAAGACAGCACGTTGATGACGGTCTTGCACTCCTTGCTCTTGAGCTGGTGGGTGATGGATGTGAGGCGCTGCATGCGGCGGCGCCAGTACTCCAGAATGGACATCGGGCCGACGTCCTTGGAGCTGCCGCCCTGCTTTTGGTTGAGGTAGCGGTCAATTTGACCACACCAAGTGTTGAGCAGGCCCTCGAAGTGCTTGATCATGTCCGCGTCGGTGCGGGCACGAGACATCAGCGCCCGCCCGCCATTCTCGACGTCGTACTTGGCATCCGGGCGGGTCAGGGTGATGCCCTCGCCCATGCTGCGGAGCGCGTCCTGGATGTTATCCACGAAGCGAGACACTTCGCCCACAAACTCGGTGGTTTGCTCTGCCGACGCCATGCCCCAGTCGGTGCGCTCGGACAGGACGGGCTGGTAAACGCTGGACAGCGTGGCCTCGAGCATCTCCAAGGGAGGCCCGGACATGGCACCGAACACCAGCGTAGGGTCGGTGGACTGGGAAACGAAACCACACGGCCCGAGCAGCACGAGCAGCACAGCACAAGGGCACGAAAGGTGAGGAAAAAAAAAGCACAAGTACAAAAACACAACCCCCGGGCGCGAACGGAACAGCATGGAAGCAAGCGCACCTTCTTCAAGTCTACGGCTTTCCCAGCTTCAGTATTGCGCAGGATGAACGCGGCTTTGCCACGAACACGCTCACCACTGCCATGTGTGAAAAACAACTCGGCCTCACCGTCGCCGGCCACCCACTCGCCGGTTTCGGTGCGTCGGTCGTGTGCTTGGTAAAACACCAGCAGCTTGGCTGGTCCGCTACCATCCAAACTGGCGCGAAGCATGTCCTGGTTGTCGGGCTCTTCCAGGAACGACTCCGCTTGACTTACATCGATGGCGAAAGCCAGCCCTATTTGGCCAGCCAGCCATTTCTCGCGAGGCGTGAGCGACATGGTTGACGCGTGCAATCAAACGGATCAAGGGGGGAAGCCCTGATCAACACGTAGATGCGCGCGTCGTGTGTCTCACACCGTCGGCACACACAAGGTTGGTCTGATGTGACCAATGTGCGCACCTCGTGTGCTCTGGTCTCTCTATCTTCTGTGTGTGGGGCTTGGCGCGTGATAGGCAAAAAGGTGGAGGAGGATGTTCGGACTTCCGAGTCTGCAAGCGGCACCTGAACCGAGTCAGGAAGTGCCGCGAGACTTCGTCCGCCCGACGTCCTGCAGCAAGAATCAACCCCCTTGGGAGTTGTTCTCGCGATGCCTGTATTGGGTATTCGCGGGAATGGGCCAGGTGATGCCCCTGATGAATGCGTGAACGGCTACGAGCCACGGCAGCGGAGCCAACCCCAACCGAAAACGCAAAGCTCACAGCATGGTACTTATGTTACCAGATTCAAGCACATTTCATATGCATGTATTCGTTCTCGCAATGACAAACACACGTGTTGTCATGTTGCTTTCCGTCTTGTGTTTGTTGTGGCGGTTGCGGCGGTGATCCTTGACTTTGGCTCAGCTCCGGCCTGTGTGTCCCCATCAGGAGGAAAAGTGTGGCCCCATTGCGTCACCGTTGTACTGTTGGGGTGGTTATCGTACTCTAGGGAAGTAGGTGACCATGGAAGACCTCACAGAGGCGCAGATTGCGGAGTTCAAGGAGTGCTTTGAAGAGTTTGACGCTGACAACAGTGGAAGGTGAGGCAACGACGATGCCACGTGTGTGGGAGTTCCTCTCACGTCCATGTCGAGTTTGTGGGATGTTTGACTGCAGCATTTCCGCGGATGAGTTGAAGCAGCTCATGATATCCTTTGGGCACAAGTGAGTGTCCGTCTGCCCAAGCTCATGTTGTGACCGCTCACCTGACCGCGATCGTGTTGTGTTGCAGCCCCACGGACGAAGAGATCAAAGAGACTATGGCCGAAGCTGACGAAGATGGAAACGATGAAATTGAATTCGAGGAGTTCTGCATGCTGCTGCTTCGCAAGCGGGAGGAGGTCCAAGCACTGGGCGAGCTTCGCGAGGCATTTAATGTTCGTCGTGTCAGTGCGATCCGTCGGTGCTGTCCCTTGTAAGCGATGGTTGGTCATGTTGTGGCAGGCACTGGACAAGAATCAGGATGGATGGATAACACGTGAGGAATTAGAGCTCGTGGAGGGACTCACGTCCGCTGAGATTGATCAAATCATGGCCGAGGCCGACACTAATGCTGACGGCAAGATCGGGATCGACGAGTTTATTGCATGGCGATAGTCTCTCCAGCACACGAAACGATGTGCATCTCTCGACAACGTCAATTTTCGTTACTGTGTGTGTGTGTCTGTGTCTGAGCGTTGGCCGTTTGTTGGCCCTGAGGTATGCGTGATAATGCTGGGTCGTGATGAGGTTGTGAACACACCACATGTTCCTCGCCCAACGCTGTTCTGCCACCCACGCATAGAAACACACTAATACGGCTCGGCAGGCTTGCGGAAGCTGGCACCGGCGTATCGAGCCTTCGAGCCCAGCTCTTCCTCGATGCGCAGCAGCTGCACAAACCCACCACTGGGAGATGAGAGCGGGATTGGCACAGCGGCGTCTCCACCACATACCTGGTTGTACTTAGCCAGGCGCTCAGACCGGCACGGAGCACCTGTCTTGATTTGACCCTGACAGAAGCAAAACCAACAACAACACAACAACACATGCACACACGCAACAGAACTCGTCAGGGTACAACTTGTGCCCAGGCGGGGCACGGCACGCACCGTGCAAAGCCCGACAGCAAGGTCTGCGATGAACGTGTCCTCCGTTTCACCAGAGCGGTGGCTGGTCATGACGCCCCAACCAGCGCGCTTGGCCATGCGCACAGCCTCGATGCTCTCCGTGACAGAGCCGATCTGGTTCACTTTCAACAACAACGCATTGACGGCCTGGCATTCTCGAACATGAGGCATCAGGGATCAGTGGGAGGGCGGCGCGTTCCGACAAAGGGGTGACAAGGCGTGACTCACCTTGCCCTCGATGGCCTTGGCGACACGAACAGGGTTGGTGACCAGCAAGTCGTCACCCACAATCTGACACTCCTCGCCCAGAGCGGCGGTCATAGCTGTGTATGTCGCCCAGTCGTCCTGATCAAAGGGGTCTTCGATGGAGATCATCGGATATTCAGCTACGAACTCCTTGTACATGTTCAGCAGCGCCTCGCCAGAGATCTTTTGGCTGCCATCGTTGTTTTTTGTCTTGAAGTCAAGGTCGTACATCTGTTCAATCGGGGCGTAATGTAATGAGGCGAACCTGGTCGAACCAACACCAGAACTGTGTACGAAAAGGACCACGCACCGAGTCCTCAGTGAAGAATTCCGAAGCAGCAACATCCATGCCGATTTTCACCTTCCCGGTGTACCCGGCCTTCTCGATAGCCTCAACCACAAGGTCAAGTCCCTCCTTGTTGTCCAGGATGTTGGGCGCAAACCCGCCCTCGTCACCCACTGTCACGAAGCATGCTACGTGAGGGCTCACAGCGCTGATTCAAGCAACACACTCCGTACCATTGGTGGCGTCTTGCCCGTACTTCGCCTTGATCACTTTCTGTGCAACAACAGAAAAGCTAGTCAGTGTCTTGAGGAACGCACCGCACACCAACACCGCCGCGTAGCAACCTTGAGGTTGTGGTAGACCTCCGAGCCCATGCGCATCGCCTCCTTGAACGACTCAGCACCGACAGGGAGGATCATAAACTCCTGCATGGCGAGCTTGTTGCCAGCGTGCGTGCCGCCGTTGATGATGTTGAAGGATGGCACGGGCAGGATCAGCTCCGTGTTGCCTGCCACAACAAACAACAGCCAGGTGTACGTTGACGTGAGGTGTTGCAGCTGCAGGGGCGGTTGCGTCAGCATGCACTTGCGCACCAGCAAGGTTTGCGATGTGCTGGTACAATGGGACTCCCGATGCAGCAGCGCCGGCCTTGCACACCGCAAGCGAAACCGCCAGGATGGCGTTTGCGCCCAGGTTCTTCTTGCACCACCTGCGAGCAACCCAGTCGTCAGCCACACAGGCGGACGGGATGGGGCACGGAGAGAAGGCATGCGCACCCCCACTCGTTCTTGGAACCGTCCAGCTCCTGGACCATGAAGTCGTCAATCTCCTTTTGGTTGACAGGGTTCTTGCCCAGCAGCGCAGGGCCGATCACGGTGTTGACGTTGGCGATGGCCTGCAGGCACCCCCACCCCAACAACAACAACACTAAGAGAAAGTGACAGCATGCATCCGCACACATATCCAACCTTCGTGACGCCTTTTCCCATGTGTGTTTCAGGGTCCTTGTCGCGGAGTTCCAATGCCTCGTAGATGCCTGCCCAAAGCGTGCAGTCAGTATGCGGACGGCGCGTGCAACAACCCCCAGAGTGGAGCAAGGTGAACGCAATAGAACATCAAGAAACACACACCTGTGCTGGCACCAGACGGTACAGCAGCGCGGAACAATCCGAGCTCCGTGCGCAGGTCCACTTCCACAGTTGGATTGCCACGGCTGTCGTAAATGTAGCGCGCGTGCACACCCAAGATGGACGTGGCTTTCACCTCCTCGCCAGCGCTCGCCGTCTTTGCCTCCTCAGCCATATTCACAAGAGGTACAAGTGCGGAAATTTGCTGCTCGTGGAAGGGAGAGAAGGGTGACGAACGGCAGACGTGGGGAGTGAAAAGGCGGAAGAGCACGGGTTGCTTCCACGTGTCTGTGCGAAAATGACATGACATTCACATCCCAGCAGCTGCGTCACTACGTCGCACGGGGTGTCTGAGGAGCGTACTCTAGCGTTACGCTGCGTTTTTGCCGGGCGTGATATATGTGTATCACTTGAGAGAAGCTATTACTGCATCACAAAGCGCGGCAGGGCGTTGCTCCAGACCCCGCGAGTGGAACAGAGTCAAGGCAATCCAAATAGACAGGCTGGGCGCACCACATCCGACAGCGCCAACTGGCGGCTCCACACCATCCTCTTCCAACGAGCGCACAACAACGCGCGCGGGAAGAACCAAAGTGTTGTCTTCAGTGGCGAGCATCAGGGCACCCTCCTGTGGGCACCTTTTCTCGACGATACCGCCGGCAGCCTCAATCACGGCTGTTTGGCCACCCGGGGAGAGGGTCGCGAGAGGGAAAAGAAGGCGCCGACCACGGCGCGAAGCACGTACGGACGGCCGTTTCGGGGGTCCATGGCGAGGAGGGGTGACGGCAGCCACCATGTCAGAGGCAGACAGTCTTGCCACGCGCGCTCGCGCCAATGGGACCAGCATGCGTGCCCCCGACTGTGTGAGTAGCCACTTGTCCGTTCCACGGTGGGGGTTCAGGATCCTGACGCCGGCTGATACCACACGAACGATTGTGTGATCCGCACCGGAGTCGAATTGTGGAAGGTAGCCTTGTGCACGAACCTCCGGGGCGATGCAGTACACGGCTCTGCACAAGCAAACAACAAATGAGGAAAGAGTCGAGTTGGGGGTGATGCCATGCGTGTGTGTTTGTGAGGTGGTGCGACGAAAGTGTACGGATAGACGTGGGAACTATCACAGCACGCGACCGAATAGCCGCGGGTGAGGCAACAAACATCCGCAAAGGTGGTAAGGAGACTCAATGTGGGCATCGTCATTCAAATTAGCTCGGGCCACAATCAATGCACATTCATAGAAGGAATGGCAGATCGGACGGACGTGCCAGTGCAAAATGGGTGATGTGCGTGCTTGTGTGTGTGTGGGCGTGCGTGAGAGATGCATGCATGCGTACCTTCCGGCTGTGCTGGATCGGCTGTACAAGCACCGCTCCAAGATCGGCATGTGCTGCTTACGGATGGAGAACGTGGTGCGCAGCCAAGCCAGGGCAGACGTGGCGGCAGGCAAGAACCGAAACTGTGGGGCGACCACCAATGCGCGCGGCGGTCGTGGCACGTTGCCGCGTGCCACTCGCAAGCCAGCTGGAAGGGGCCTCACCTTGCGCAAGATGCACACGAAAAACCCGCCCGTGTTCTGGTGGTGGGGGTAGAACCGCATGCACCGTCGCAAGGGTGGGCGTCGCTGGCCTGCTCCCAACGATCCAAGTGGAATGGGAAACATGGAACGCCGAAACCTACGACGATGCGCAGGCGGGATGTGCTTGGCTTGTGTCTCTTCAAAGGTGTCGTACCTCGTCATTTCGTCATCGAAGACGCACCACTTGCGCAGGCCAGGTGCGCGGCGAACCTCTGGATGTTGATCACTGACGTCCACAAGCTCCATGGAGCCTTGGCAACGCCGCAGGAGCTCGCACACCACAGCTTCGTTCTCGACCGGATTGAACGTGCACGTGGAGTACGCCATGCGCCCGCCGACTTTGAGCAAGGCTGCACCACGCATGGCGATTTGAAGCTGGATCGAGTGCAGTCCCAGCGCAAACTGCGGGTGCCACCGCTGCCACACCGACGGGCTCTTGCGCAGAGTCCCGTCACCACAACACGGAACATCGCACACGATACGGTCGTACAGCCCCGCACACTCGGGGTGCACACGCGAAGGGGCGTCACCCTCGCCAGCCGGACTGGCCTGTGGAAAGAGGCTCACATCAGGGAACTTCTGCGCCTTGTGTTGTGTCACGACAAGGCGCGATGTTGCGAGGCCCATCGCTGCACATCGGCGCACCAACATGTACCCACGGCGCGGATCCAAGTCGTTGGCAACCACAACGCCGCCGTGACCCGGTGCAGCACCAGGCTGTTGCAGAATGTCCAACACCTGCGTGGTCTTGGAGCCGGGCGCTGCGCACATGTCGAGCACGTGGTGCCCTGGTTGTACATCCAAGAAAGACACGGGGATCATTGACACGATCTCTTGGCGGGTCAAGACACCCAGTGCGGCCCATCGTGCCAGCCACCGTCGCAGTGCGACGAGGCGCGGCTCTTGCGCGTTCTTCAACACCAGGCTGGAACAGCCCAGTTGCCACGCGCCGCACCAGTCTAAACGCTCCGGAGGCACGACTGACACGCCGTGAGAAGATCCCCAAGGCTGGGAATAAATGGTTGCACGGGACGAAAGGAACGGAGCGCCGCTGTCGAGACACTGCCGCACGAACGGAGAGCTTGTGGAGACACGAAACGTCACGGGCAGTGGCTGCCGAAGGGTTTGAAAGAAAGAATCCCAGTCCGCGGGATTCGTAAACAAACACTGTGCCTGATAGTAGGCCTCAAAATTTGCGGTGGCTTCAGGAATCGCAGACGCGTCGGCGTCTATCGTCGCAACTTGCCGGACCCCCGCATAAGACCCACCATCCCCAACGCGGCGGCGTTGCGCACGAGCCAAGTGCTTCGAGCGTGCCTTCCGCTTCTGGCTTGGCGCAGGGCCGGACACCTCGCTGAGCATTATTGCAGAGTGGGTTTGGGTTTGCTGATTGAAAGGTCGAGGGTTGGGTACGGGAGGGAGGCCGGCGGGAGGAGGACGAAACGGGACGAACTTGGACTTTGAGATCACTCCAAAGCCGGCCTCACCGTACCAGCGAGTGGCTACATTGGATGCGCGTCCAAGGACGCGACTATCAAAGCTTGGGGAAGCGGGGGTGGCGTGGGGAAGTGTGCAGTTTCGGAGTGTGTGGACTCCCCGGCTGCGCGGCCACACACGGATTGTGGTGGGAGGTCCGTGGTATTTTTGACATGCACAAGTGTGTATTCATGTTGTCCGTGCTTACGCAGACGTGACTCCGTCTGAGACTCTCAGACTACAACGAGCTCTGTGTCCCTACAGGGTTTCTGTCAGCATCAGTGCCCATATCAGCACTCGCTTCGGCATCAACACCAGCGCCGGCACCAGCGCCTGCACCAGCGCCTCCTGCACCAGCGATTGTACCAGTGGCGCGGCTGCTGCTGTCAACCCCAAGCACCTGGCGCGCTGCACCAAGCACCTGGGTGTGATAGCCGGCAGACACTATTACACCTTTGTTACGTGCAAGCGTGCGTCCTTGTGTGAAGTCAAGGAGTTGTCCGTGCACATCTGTCACTGTGGCACCTGGCGGAAGAGAAACCCACCACCAGCACGCTTCAAAGGACGGCACAACCACGCCACACGAAAGCCGCCGCGACGCACCCGCTTCCTTCGCGATCACCACGCCGGCAGCATGATCCCACACCTTCTCCGCTCGATTCAACGATAGCCGTAGATACAGTGATGCATCGCCTCGAGCCAACATGCAGTACCTGTACAAACACAACAGAATCCCACCCGCATCAGCACCTCGGCACAGACGCAGCCACCGCAAGTCCGTACTTCGCCATGCTGTCCAATCGCAAGGGCGCAGTGGTGATGCCCAGTGCCTTTGTTATCGCAGCGCTCGTACTGTGGGATGAATGGGCCTTCTCAAAAGACTCACACATGATCAACTCCTCTTGCAAAGACGGGACCACCGTCGAAATTTCGCCTTCGTAGGAGCCGTCGAGGGCGTGCTGCATCGCCCCTTGGCCTTGCACCGCGCTAAACACAGTCCCTGCGGACGGGTCCTTTGCCTCTGGACACGGAACGTTCGGACAACCAAGGACCCCCACGCGCGGAACACCGTCCACGAGATACGCCAACCCTATGGCATACTGGTCACCCCGCAGGAAGCCCTTCGTACCGTCCACTGGGTCGAGCACCCAGTACGAGCTTGACGGATCTGCACCACCAAACCAAACAACCATCAGCGAAAGCTGTTGCGCATTGCGGTAACACAGTAGTGTACCACCACCTCAACACCGCGCACGTACCACCATCATCGTTTCCGGACGCGATAGCCTCGACGATGTCCGCTCCGCGCCAAGCGTCGTGGTGCTCATCCGGCGGCGGGTATGCGGTGTTGACTTCGCTGACAACCTGCGCGCATGGCGGGGTTGGTGAACACATCAACAGGTAACAGGCAAGATGAGCATGACTTGGGCATCGGCCGACTGCTGGTATCCACACAGTGGCGCGACGTACTCTCTCCAACAAGGGGCCGTGGATGCCGTCACTGTCTTCCTCTGCGACGAGGCGGAACTTCCCACCCAACTTGTTGCGAAGCGACAACACAATCAACGCCTGGATTCCAAAGTCTGCAACAGTGACCTGGGAACATCACATCACATGTGGCGCGCCAATGCGCTGGGCGTGAGGCACCCCGCCACACAGCCAAGCGTCGACTTGATTGCACGCACTGGGGACTTGTCTCCCTTCACCAACGTGTCCGTGCCGCGGAGGTGCCCTTGCACAGCCTTCCCCAACCTGCACGCTGCCCGGACGGACTCAATAGCAGCACGTAGCTCCGGTGCAAGTACCCCACCCCGTACAGCGGCCTTGGCAGCGCTCACTGAAGCGGCGGAGGCCATGCTTGTTTGCTCAAGACTACTACATGCTCCGCCGCGCCGGTGATGAGTTATGACGATTGAAACTTTGATCGCGTGCGGGAAGCCTCTTTTGAGTTGACTCCGCGTGTACCGTCACCTGTGTTGGCTCGGGCTGATTCCGACATGGATGAAGAGAAAGGTGCTGAAGGTGGGGATGCATCACATGTAAAAGACTTCAATGCTTTTCTCCGTGGTATGGGAAAGGCGCTGGGTTGCCATGGCTCCCAAGGATGGAGTCGGCGCGTGGACAGTGTGGGCGACACGTGCTTGTTGACCGTGCGAGCGGTGCTTCCCTTCGGGGCTGGACCATCTGATGAGGACACAGATGAAGCTTGCCTTCGCATCATGTTCTACCGTCCCACCTTGCCCCATGCTTCGTTGTGGAGGCTGGACATCACCGCGGGCGTCCTGGAGCAACATGTACGTGTCTGGCACGCCTGGCTGCAGCGCGTCCAACCACGCTCACGCAAGCGCTCCCACGTGTGCTACCCTTACAAATTGGCAGCGGCGGTCGCTGTTGATTGAGACATCTGTAGACAACTATGTGCTGCTCATGTTTGGTGCACTGAGCAAGGCGACAGACTTTGCACTGGCACCGGGCGGCGCGACTACGATGAAGCTTCGATACATGCCGGAAGGCACGACAAAGCTCAGCGGGACCTTCGCGCTTCCACTTGTATCTGATGGTATCCCATCGGAAGTCTCTGAGCTCATATTCAGCCTGCCCACATCCGACGCTGTCGCAGGTACCAACGCGATGGGCCGGGTTGCTGTGTGGGCTGTGTGCCTGCAATGTTGACCCCGGGTGTGCGCAGATTCTGACAAGCTTCGTGAGCAGTTAGCGGTGTTGCAAGCCGAGCTGGCAAAGGCGCATCGTGGAGGCGGTATGTCTGGAGTTCGAAGTGGTGCGTGCTCTGTGTTGATGCCGCAACCCAATCTGTCTGACCGCTGAAGTGTGTGACAGCGGATAGGAAGCTGGCTGCACCCACGGAGTCACTCAAGCGTACCACAAAGCGGAGCCGACCCGTGAAACGTCGGCGGCGAGGTCGTGGTGGTGCTCGTATCGGCCGGTAGCGTGTGGATAGCGCGTGCGCCGCTGAGCGTTGATCTCCCCGCTTCCTTGAATGTCACCAAACCACATACCCCCCCCCCCCCCCCCCCCCACCCCCCACAAAGC
>Ga0213833_1001679_pt1:0-2500 | contig 15410 bp, 10 predicted proteins | sample SWATP21_FD_160575 | JGI IMG/M metagenome (GOLD analysis project Ga0213833, IMG submission 160575) | Coastal seawater microbial communities from Marineland, Florida, United States - SWA TP2 #1 | ecosystem: Environmental > Aquatic > Marine > Coastal | place: USA: Florida | collected 2016-08-14
GCTTCAGCCCCAGGATGTGATGAGCCGACATCGAGGTGCCAAACACCGCCGTCGATGTGAACTCTTGGGCGGTATCAGCCTGTTATCCCCGGAGTACCTTTTATCCGTTGAGCGATGGCCCTTCCATACAGAACCACCGGATCACTATGACCTACTTTCGTACCTGCTCGACTTGTCAGTCTCGCAGTCAAGCGCGCTTATGCCATTATACTAACCGCATGATTTCCGACCATGCTTAGCGCACCTTCGTACTCCTCCGTTACTCTTTGGGAGGAGACCGCCCCAGTCAAACTACCCACCAGACACTGTCCTCGATCCGGATAACGGACCTGAGTTAGAACCCCAATGTTACCAGGCTGGTATTTCAAGGTCGGCTCCACTGCAACTAGCGTCACAGCTTCAAAGCCTCCCAGCTATCCTACACAAATAACATCAGAGTCCAGTGTCAAGCTATAGTAAAGGTTCACGGGGTCTTTCCGTCTAGCCGCGGGTACACTGCATCTTCACAGCGATTTCAATTTCACTGAGTCTCGGGTGGAGACAGCGTGGCCATCGTTACGCCATTCGTGCAGGTCGGAACTTACCCGACAAGGAATTTCGCTACCTTAGGACCGTTATAGTTACGGCCGCCGTTTACCGGGGCTTCGATCAAGAGCTTCGCCTAAGCTAACCCCATCAATTAACCTTCCGGCACCGGGCAGGCGTCACACCGTATACGTCCACTTTCGTGTTTGCACAGTGCTGTGTTTTTGCTAAACAGTCGCAGCCACCTGGTATCTTCGACCGCCAACAGCTTACGGGGCAAGCCCTTCACCGTCAGCGGCGCACCTTCTCCCGAAGTTACGGTGCCATTTTGCCTAGTTCCTTCACCCGAGTTCTCTCAAGCGCCTTGGTATTCTCTACCTGTCCACCTGTGTCGGTTTGGGGTACGGTTCGTTATGACCTGAAGCTTAGAAGATTTTCCTGGAAGCATGGCATCAACCACTTCGCGATTCAAAGAATCACTCGTCATCAGTTCTCGGCCTTAGCAACCCGGATTTACCTAAGTCACCAGCCTACCGCCTTAAACGCGGACAACCATCGCCGCGCTGGCCTAGCCTTCTCCGTCCCTCCATCGCAGTCATAACAAGTACGGGAATATTAACCCGTTTCCCATCGATTACGCTCTTCAGCCTCACCTTAGGGGCCGACTTACTCTGCGCCGATTAACGTTGCGCAGAAAACCTTGGACTTCCGGCGAGCGGGCTTTTCACCCGCTTTATCGTTACTCATGTCAGCATTCGCACTTCTGATACCTCCAGCAAACTTCTCAGTTCACCTTCGCAGGCGTACAGAACGCTCCTCTACCATGCGTGCAAGCACGCATCCGCAGCTTCGGTTATACGTTTAGCCCCGTTACATCTTCCGCGCAGGCCGACTCGACTAGTGAGCTATTACGCTTTCTTTAAAGGATGGCTGCTTCTAAGCCAACCTCCTAGCTGTCTAAGCCTTCCCACATCGTTTCCCACTTAACGTATATTAGGGACCTTAGCTGGCGGTCTGGGTTGTTTCCCTCTCCACGACGGACGTTAGCACCCGCCGTGTGTCTGCCATGATTGTACTCCGCGGTATTCGGAGTTTGCATCGGGTTGGTAAGTCGGGATGACCCCCTAGCCGAAACAGTGCTCTACCCCCGCGGGTAAGACATGACGCTCTACCTAAATAGATTTCGAGGAGAACCAGCTATCTCCCGGCTTGATTAGCCTTTCACTCCGATCCACAGCTCATCCCAGCATTTTTCAACATACTTGGGTTCGGTCCTCCAGTGCCTGTTACGGCACCTTCAACCTGGCCATGGATAGATCGCCGGGTTTCGGGTCTAAAGCCTGCAACTCATTCGCCCTATTAAGACTCGGTTTCCCTACGCCTCCCCTATACGGTTAAGCTTGCTACAGACCTTAAGTCGCTGACCCATTATACAAAAGGTACGCAGTCACAGAACAAGTCTGCTCCCACTGCTTGTATGCACACGGTTTCAGGATCTATTTCACTCCCCTCTCCGGGGTTCTTTTCGCCTTTCCCTCACGGTACTGGTTCACTATCGGTCAGTCAGTAGTATTTAGCCTTGGAGGATGGTCCCCCCATCTTCAGACAAGATAACACGTGTCCCGTCCTACTTATCGCAAGCTCAGTACCACCATTGCGTTTTCGTGTACGGGGCTATCACCCTGTATCGCCGGACTTTCCAGACCGTTCCACTAACACAAAAGCTATCACTTGCAGGCTCCTCCCCGTTCGCTCGCCGCTACTAAGAGAATCTCGGTTGATTTCTTTTCCTAAGGGTACTTAGATGTTTCAGTTCCCCTCGTTCGCCCCACAGACCTATGTATTCAGTCTGCAGTACCCGCCTTATGACGGGTGGGTTTCCCCATTCGGACATCGCGGGATATAACGTCTGGTTGCCGACTCCCCCGCGCTTTTCGCAGGCTCCAACGTCCTTCATCGCCTCTGACTGCCAAGG
>Ga0213833_1001679_pt1:5000-15410 | contig 15410 bp, 10 predicted proteins | sample SWATP21_FD_160575 | JGI IMG/M metagenome (GOLD analysis project Ga0213833, IMG submission 160575) | Coastal seawater microbial communities from Marineland, Florida, United States - SWA TP2 #1 | ecosystem: Environmental > Aquatic > Marine > Coastal | place: USA: Florida | collected...
CTTTCACAGTTACCCGTGGAATGATTCAAAAACTCGGCTCAGACACCGTTAATCATAAAAATGAATTTACGAGTCACTTGTGTCTGATAACTTTTGCGTCATCAATCTACACAAGTGCCCACACAAATTACTTAATCTTACGTTGTTAAACAGCTCAAAACCGCCGGGGCTTTGATGTCGCCTTCAAGGTTTCCCCTGAAGCGAGGAGGCGTATTATAGACACCTAAGCTCCACCTGCAAGCTCTTTTTGCAAAATATTTCAAAAGATTTACAAGCGGTTATAAAACAAACAGGAACAATAGCTTCCACAGGATCGTCACTGGCTCCTGAAGCGGAACCAGCACCCAAAAATCAGCTGCAGGACTTCCAATTCCGTAACACTTAAGTTATATAGGCGTAACCAAAAAGACACAGAGTCTTTATAAACTGCGCAGATAAAATTTAAGGCCCCTCGATTCAGGGAAGGAAACCACAATGATAAGCAGAAATATTCTCGCCGCAACACTAACAGCGGCGGCAATCACCTTGGCAGGATGCCACAGCAGCTCGTCGAATGACAGCAGCCCGACAGTAAATGCCAACACAGAACCGCAGACCGCGTGCACGCCCACCACCACCTTCAGCGAAGCGGCACCACCCCCCATAGAACACGTTTTTGTCATTGTGCTGGAGAATAAAAGCTTCGAAGAAGTTTACGGTGCCGCTTCGGTAGCGGAGTACCTGCGTGGCACGGTGGTGCCGACAGGACAACTGCTCACCCAGTTTTACGGCACTTCCCATGCATCAACCGGTAATTATATCTCCATGCTGGGCGGCCAGGCGCCGAACCCGGCCTCCCACGGGGACTGCGCCATATTTGCACAATGGACGCCTTTTAATCCCGTGCAACCGGTGCTCGATTTCGGTCAGGCAAACGGCGCTGGCTGCCTCTACCCCAATAATTTTCCGACACTCGTAGACGAAATGGACTTGCACAACCTGATATTCAACACCCAGCTCAGCTGGCGCGGCTGGATGGAGGATATGGAGCTCGAGCTGGAGGGCGAAGCGCGCGCCAATGGGCGCCCCGCCGACAACACCTGCGTGGGCCCGGCACTCAACGAACTTGATGGCACCAACGGTTCGGATACCCGGGAACAGTACGCCGCACGCCACAATCCGTTTCTGTTCTATCGAAGCATTATCGGTCAGGCGGAAACAGCCGAGGAATTCCAGCGTTGCGACAACAATGTTATCGATTTACGCGTCGGCTCTCCGGCACAGCAGCTACCCGGACTAAAGGTGGCCCTGCAAAGTCGGGCCACCACGCCCAACTACAATCTGATTGTGCCGGACAACTGCCACAACGCTCATGACAGTGCGACCCAGTGCGAAGGCACCAGCGGTGGCCCTGGAGGCCTTCTGGAAGCCGACCGATTCCTCAATGAGTGGGTTCCGCCAATCGTCAACTCCCCCGCCTTCAGGGAAGCGGGCATGCTGGTGATCCTGTTTGACGAGGCCAACTTTGGCCAAGGCGATCCGCAGGAAGATTATGCCGCCTGTTGCGGGCAGGAACTGCAGGGCGGACTGAAACACCGCGGTGCCGATCCGGGCCTCAACGGCCTACTCGGAGCAGGCGGTGGCCGCTTCGGCGCAGTCGTGCTTAGCCCCTTCACACAAGCGGGACAAGAAAACGACACGCCCTACAATCACTACAGCATGCTGCGCACGATCGAAAACCTGTTTGGGCTGAACAAAATCCATTTTGACCCAACAGATGGTGTCAGTGTCCAGGAGCGCATGGCGCAGCTTCGCAGCGCCGATGCGGGAACCCGGCAAGCGGCAATTGATGCATTAACACCCCAGCCTGACACACAACCGTACATAGGCTACGCCGGTTTGCCACCGTCAGAAGGCATGGTCGCATTTGGGGGCGACGTGTATAACTGCCAGCCCAGCCAATAAGGCTTAGTGCCTTTATAAACTACCCAGGACGCTCCGGCGTCCTTTTTTGTGCCAAGCAGATGCGCTACAGCGATTTCAGAAACGAGAGCAGGTCACTCCGCTGCTGTTTCGGCAAGCTGGCAAAGGCATTGCGTGCCGCCTCAGCCTCGCCGCCGTGCCAGAGAATGGCTTCCTTGAAATCACGCGCCCGCCCGTCATGCAAAAAGCCGATGCCTTGGCCGCCAACAACCTTGGCAAGATGTATGCCCCACAAGGGCGGTGTGCGCCACTCCCGACCCAGAGCTTCTCCCTCGCGAACGCCATCGGCCAGCCCATCTCCCATATCATGTAGCAGCAAGTCGGTATAGGGCCAGATGGATTGCGACGCCAGCGCCGGAAACTCGTCGCTATGCCCCGTCGTCCAATGCGGGCGATGACAGCTGGCGCAGCCAATTTCATTAAACAACGCTTTGCCCGTCAACACTTCGGGAGCATTTGCTGCGCGCCTCGCAGGTACGGCAAGATGGCGCACATAAAACAGCACTGCATTTTCGATGACGGTCTCCAACTCCGGGCTGCCGCCCTTCGCCAGCTCGTCACAAGCAGCTTGAGACTGCGTACATATTTCGCCGGAAAATAATGCAGAACTAATACCCATATCATTGGCAAAGGCTGCGAGACTTTGCTGCCGCACGCTAGGCTGCGAGGCCTTCCAGCCAAAGCGACCTGGCATTTTTTCTTTGGCCCCGGACTCCGAAACCCAATTGACACGACCGGAAATACCATCGCCGTTTTGATCTGACTCGTCGGCCGCTGCAACAATCTGCCGCGCCGGAATGAGCTCAAGCAAACCCATGCCGAACACCGGAGGGGCGATGCGCAAACTGTGATGAGCCGCCTGCAGTTTGCCATAGGCCAGATGGCTCAGCTGCGGAACAGGCTTTCTCAACTGAACAGTTTCACCCCCGGCAAGCTGGCGCTCGGTGAACTGCCAGCGCACTGAAAGTCGGGCCTCGGGATTCACCCCCGGCAATGCGCGATCCTGAATTTGATTACCATAAACCGGGTCAGCACCGCCGTCGTCCATGGCGATACGCAGCAAGGAAGAAACCGCCGAGCCGTCAGACGGCGGACGACCGCGACCATCTCGTATATGGCAATCCTGACAGGCCGCCGCATTAAACAACGGCCCCAGGCCATCGCGCGCCGCCACCGACGACGGCGCCGATACCCACGGAGACGTAAAAAAGGAATTACCCACCACAAACAAGGCGCGCTCTTGTGTGCCGAGATTAGCCGCCGGCTGGGAGTAGGCATGCTGCGCCAGCGACACGGTGGGGTTTAATTTGGTGAAAGTCGTTGCACCGCCAGACAAGGTTTCACCAGGCTGAAGGCTTGCGTAATCTGGCTGCCGGTCACCTGCCCGCTCTGTGCAGGCACCCAGCAATAACGCGACAAATGCCAGAACAGGAATCCGCATTATTGTGCCGCTGTACCCAGCGCGGCCGGCGCCATCAATTCGATACCGAGATTTCTCGCCAAACGATTCAACAGCCGGGCCTGCGCTTGCAGACGATCGATCGCAGATTGCAATAATGCGTTACCCGCTGCGTTGTCCGGAGCAATCAGTTGATCTACAAATTGCTGATGACTTTCACCTTGTTCACGAATGGCCTGCATCGCCACTCGCGTTTGCGTAAATGCCTGATCCAGCTCTCCGGCGAGTTCCGGATAATAACGCTTTGCCAAAGCCGACAGACTGCGCTCAGGCGCGTGAAATGACGAATACCCCTCATACCGGGCGTAGTAAAAGTTCTCTATTCCTTTAGCGTTGTACCAGAGCGAATTGTGGGTATCATCTGAGAAGCAGTCTTGCTCCTCTTCCGGGGCATGGGTCAGCAGGGCAACCTGCATTCTTTCCCCGGCCAGTTCCTCTGCACTCAGGGCGGACAAACCAAATATCATTCGATTGAGCCCGGTATCAATATCACCACGCACCAGGCGATCACCGGGCGTCCCCTCGCCAGCCCCCCAGTGTTCACGCATTTCCTGCAAATGGCGCATCAATAGCACAGAAACAGTTTTCAGGAATTCACCCCGTTTGCGACAGGGCTTTTCGGAAGCGGCAACAAACTTGCCATTAGTGCAGTGTTCAAGTGAGAAATCCGTCCAGGGTCGATCGCCCGCACCTCGCGCATTGCCGTGAGTGTCTTGCCCCCACAACATAAACTCCAGCGCATGAAACCCGGTCACCACCACCGCCTCGATATCGGCCACGGATTCGAACATCTGCAACTGCTTAAAAACGATATAGTTGAGCGGCACTTCTCGCCCGGCTACCGCGATGCTATCTGAACCAATAATATTGGCGCGCGCCCAGGCATTGGTTTCAGATGCGAGGTAGCTGTCATCGACATAATCAATAAAACCTTCATCGATTGGCCAGCTGTTGACCCTGGCTTCCCACTCATCCACAAACCAGTGACCAAAGCGCAACGCCTCGGTTTGCGAATAGGGAACTCTGGCAGCCCGCCAGCTCTGGCGGGCTGCCAGCAAGGTTTCATTCGAGGGATTATTCACCAGCGCATCGATTTGCTCATACATCAGCCGTGCAGATTGATGGGCATCATCGTAAACGCGGTAGGCCTGTTCGCGGTATGCTGCCAGCACGGCGCGCTTTTCAACCTCTGTCGGCTTCGACGAACAGGCAAATAAAAACGATAACGAAAGCACCATCAGTAGCCGTGCACAACGACTTTTATGCTTGCGGGAATTTTCGAGCAACACAGTTGCACCCTTCTCTTGCAACAGAAAGCCTCCTGCAAATGAACGGCAGCTACACATTCCCGCTATGCGTCGGCAGAGGACAACACGAACAAGTGGTACTTTTTCTTTCCCAGTTTTACGAGGAAAAACTGACCAAAGCGCGCTGCGTCCGGCGCAAACAGCTCCGTCGAATTCATCATGTCCGCAACTCCAGCCGCGCGACCGTTGATAAACACTGCATTGCGGCCCAGAGCATCTTTTACCTGTTTGCCCGAGGCGGCCATGCCGGCATCCGCGAGCAATTGCGTCAGGGGAGTATCGGCAAAGCTGGCGGGGTTCAACTCACTGGATGGCAAACCGTCCAGTTGCAGTTGTTTGTAATCAGCTTCGGACAAACTTTCGTCGTCTCCGCTGAAAAGCGCCTCGCTGATGCGCTGCGCCGCAACCAGCCCTTCGTCACCATGGATGAGGCGGGTCACCTCAGTCGCAAGAATGCCCTGCGCTTGCGGGCGACCTTCGGCCGCTTTGTCACCCGCCTCAATATTCTGGATTTCGGCCGGACTGAGAAAGGTGAAATACCGCAAAAAATTGTATACATCAGCATCGGCGCTATTCAGCCAGAACTGATAGAAGGCATAGGGCGAGGTTTTAGCCGGATCCAGCCAGATGGTACCGGCCTCGGTTTTACCAAATTTGGTGCCATCCGCCTTGGTTACCAGAGGCAGGGTCAAGCCGAAGACCTGGGTGCGATTCAAACGCCGGCTCAGGTCTATACCGCCAGTGATATTGCCCCACTGGTCGGAGCCGCCGATTTGCAGGCTACAGCCATAGCCGCGATTAAGCGCGGCAAAGTCGTAGGACTGCAGAATCATGTAGGTGAATTCGGTGAAGGATATGCCCTCGCCTTCACGGTCAAGTCGTTGTTTTACCGACTCTTTCTGGATCATGCTATTGACGGAGAAGTGCTTGCCCACATCACGCAGGAAGTCCAGCACATTAATTTTGCCAATCCAGTCGAGGTTGTTAACAACTTCAGCGGAATTCTCGCCGCAGTCGAAATCGATAAAGCGGCTAACCTGGGCCCGAATTTTATCTACCCAACCGGCAACCACATCCGAGGTATTGAGCTGACGTTCCTGAGCCTTGAAACTGGGGTCGCCGATCAGGCCAGTGGCTCCGCCAACCAGCGCCAACGGCTTGTGACCGGCAAGCTGAAAACGTTTAAGCGTCAGCAGTGGCACCAGACTGCCGATATGCAGGCTGTCGGCGGTGGGGTCAAACCCGCAATACAGTGTTCGCGGGGCCTCACCGAGATGCTGAGCCAGCTCCTCTTCGCTGCTCATTTGCGCAATTAGCCCCCGGGCGCGCAAATCGGAAATCAAGTCTGTATCTACCACCATCACACTCCGGAAAAAAACCCATACCCTTACCCCGCGGAGCTGGCACAATACAACAAAGCCCCCGAATTGCAAGGCTGGGCCGGTAAGTTAGCGCTTTATTTGCATTACTCTTATGATTTATTATAGGTTTGTTACTTAAGTGATTCATACAACTGGATTTAGCCGTGTTTTACGATGTGATTGGCTCAGTGTATGCTGACTAATAATAAAGTGAAGACAAATGCGATGTACTTAGAGCCTGGCGAAAAGTGGTCCGCGGTTCCGCACCCACCGAAAAAGCATGTGGTTATGGCTCTGTCGACGTTTATTGCCGTGGTACTGCTGCTTTTACTCTTGCCCGGCGAGAAAGCCGAGGCCAAACGCACGGCCATTCCCCTCAGCCTCGAAATCAGCCCCACCGAGGTAGAACGCTATCGTGTCGACGAACCTCTGGCCCCCAGTATCCATTGGGACACAATTGCCGTCGAACCGGGAGACAGCCTGTCCCATATCTTCAACCGTATGGGCTTGCGCGCCGCCGACCTGCACGAACTCGTTACCAGCGCCAAACAGGCCAAGGCTCTGAGCCGCCTGCTCCCCGGGCAGGAGTTGTCTTTTCATATCGCCAACAACAAGCTGCAAGCACTAAAATTGCAGCAGGATAAAATCTCAACGCTTGTGTTCGAACGCACACCCGACGGTTTCAAAACCTCGGAAATCAGTCGCGAACCCGAAGTCCGGATAAAAATCGCCAGCGCCAGCATTACCAGTTCGCTGTACAAAGCCGCTGAAGACGCCAACCTGCCGCAGCGCCTGATTATGGATTTGGCGAATATCTTTGGCGGCGTTATGGATTTTGTCTATGACGTTCGCGCCGGCGATCATGTCATCGTACTTTACGAAGAGCTGTATATAGACGGCGAGCGCTACCGCAGCGGCGACATTCTTGCCGCCGAGTACGTTAACCGCGGCCGCAGTTATCAGGCCTTTCGTTACACCAATACGCTGGGCAACACGGCTTATTACTCGCCAGAAGGCGAAAGCATGCAGAAAGCCTTCCTGCGTGCGCCCTTGGAATTTTCACGTATCTCGTCACACTTTGACCCAAAGCGTCTGCATCCGGTGTTTAAAACCATTCGTCCGCATCGTGGCATCGATTATGCCGCGCCGCGCGGTACGCCGGTTTATGCAGCCGGCGAAGGTCGCGTGATTGAGGCCGGTTATACCCGAGCCAACGGCAACTATGTTTTCGTTCAGCACGGCCCCCAGTACATCACCAAATACCTGCATCTGGACCGCAACGCGGTGCGCAAGGGCAATCGCGTAGACCAGCGCCAGGTTATCGGCTGGGTCGGTTCAACCGGCTACGCCACCGGGCCGCATTTGCACTACGAATTTCTGATGAACGGGGTGCACCGCAACCCCCGCACCATCGTCGACAAGCTGCCCAAAGCGAAGAAAATCACCGCCACCGAAATGGCCATGTACACCAAGGCCATTCGCGGTATGCATCTGCAACTTTCAACTTATGCCGTACAGGCGGGGTTTCGCAGCCCGTCCACTTCGCGAGTTGGTGCAGGCTAGTGCCGCTCTATATCGGCGTGATGTCCGGCACCAGCCTGGACAGCATCGACGCCGCGCTGTGTGAAATATCGTCGAACAACGCACCCGCTCTACTCGCTCATCATGACCATAGTTTTCCGGCGGGGCTGCGCGAGGAGCTGATCGGTCTCTGCCAACCCGGCAGCAATGAAATTGAACGCATGGGACGGGCCGATCGCGAATTGGGGGCCGTCTACGCCGAAGCAGTTATCACCCTGTTGAAAGAAGCCGGCCTAAGCGCTGACGCCGTGGCTGCCATCGGCTGCCATGGTCAGACTGTTCGACACCGCCCCCCGTCGTCGGCGCAGCCCGCCAGCAGCGCTTTTACCCTGCAAATTGGCGATGCAAATACGCTGGCGATGCTCACAGGCATTACTACCATCAGCGATTTTCGGCGCCGCGATATTGCCGAAGGAGGCCAAGGCGCCCCCCTCGCTCCTGCGTTCCACAAAGCGGTGTTTGCCTCCCCCACATCGGACCGCGCTATCGTCAATATAGGCGGCATGGCTAACATCACATTATTGCCAGCCAAGGGTCAGTGCAGCGGTTTTGATACCGGCCCCGGCAATGTACTGATGGATACCTGGATTCACCAACAAAAGGCGCTGGCGTTTGACGACGGTGGCCGCTGGGCAGCCAGCGGCAAGATCGATAACGCGCTGCTGCAACAACTTTTGGCTCTGCCCTATTTTCAACACGAGTCGGGGCCGCGCAGTACGGGCCGGGAGGATTTCGACGCGGCACTGTTGTCAAATATTCCGGGCAATATTCGCGGCGAGGATGTTCAAGCCACGCTGCTCGAGTTCACCGCGCAGACCATTGCCGCCCCGCTGCTGAGGCTGGATAGCCGCCCCTCGCAACTGTATGCCTGCGGTGGCGGCGCCTACAATACCGCGCTGATACAAAGGCTCGAAACCCTGCTGCACCCGATGATCGTCACCAGCACACAGCAATTGGGCATTGCACCGGAATGGGTTGAGGCAATGGCGTTCGCCTGGCTGGCACACCGCCGGTTAGAGGGAAAAAGCGGGAATATCCCGAGCGTGACCGGCGCCGCGCGCGAAGTTCTGCTCGGCGCTGTTTATCCGCCCTGAGGACCAAAAATCAGATAGAAAAAGACGACCCGCAACCACAGGTGGTAGAGGCATTAGGGTTGGTAACAACAAAGCGCGAACCTTCCAGACCTTCCAGATAGTCCACTTCAGCACCGGTCAGATACTGATAGCTCAGCGGGTCAACCAGCACTGTCACATCGTCAACATCGACCGCCGTGTCGTCATCAGCCACCAGCTCGTCAAAGGTGAAACCGTACTGAAACCCGGAGCAGCCACCGCCGGTGACAAACACCCGCAGTTTGATATCCGGGTTGGCTTCCTCGGATTTCAGCGACCGTACCTTCTCAACCGCACGCGGAGTGAGGTTAACAACGGTTGGGGTGAATTGTTCAACGGACGACATACGACTCCTTCAGATTCAGGCGCGAGCGCTGCATTCCAGCACTACACACCTGAAATTGTTCAATAACCGAGTAAAATAGTCAACTTTTGATCACCGCTTAGGGCAGAACGGCAATCGCACCCAACCCTGCGGTCTCATCGAGACCAAACATCAGGTTCATGCACTGGATAGCCTGCCCTGACGCACCCTTCACCAGATTATCTTCGGCTGCCAGCACCACAATTGAATCACTTTGCGGCGGGCGGTGCAGCGCCATGCGCAGCATGTTGCTGCCTTTCACACTGCGTGTTTCCGGGTGACTGCCGGCCGGCATAACATCGACAAAGGGGCAGCCTGCAAAACGCTGCTCGTACAGATACTGCAACTCATCCAGTGCTACCGCCGGATCGCGCAAGGTTGCATATAGCGTGGCGTGGATACCGCGAGTCATGGGTACCAGGTGTGGCGTAAAGACCACATTCAAGGGCTCGCCAGCAGCCCACGACAAGCCCTGATTGATCTCCGGCAAGTGACGGTGACCCGACACACCATAAGCCTTAAAGTTTTCCGACACCTCTGTGTAGAGGTTGCTGATTTTGGCCTGGCGCCCGGCGCCACTAACCCCTGACGCAGCACTGGCAATCAAATGCCTGGTATCGACCAGCTTTTCTTCCAACAAAGGCCAGAAGCCCAGCTGTATCGAGGTGGGATAACAACCGGCGCAGGCCACGAGATCCGCATCGCGCAGCTCTTTCGAGAAAATCTCAGGCAAGCCGTAAACCGCTTTTTCCAGCAGGTCGGGGCAAACGTGTTCTTCGTGGTACCACTCGGACCAGAGCTTGGCATCGCGAATACGAAAGTCCGCCGACAAATCGATAACGCGCGTCCCGGCCGCCAGCAGCTCAGGTACAGAATTCATGGCAACATTGTGCGGAGTTGCAAAAAACACCACATCGCACTCAGCCAGCTTGTCGGTTTCCGGTTCGGTAAAGCGCAGATCCAGACGTCCGCGCAGACTGGGAAACAGTTCGTCAACACTCACACCGGCCTCGGCGCGAGAGGTAATCATGCTTACCTCCGCACCGGGATGGTCAACCAGAATTCGCAGCAATTCAGCACCTGTATATCCGGTGCCACCAACAATACCTACCTTTAACACAGCTATTCCCTGTATCGTTTGAGCAGGCCGATTAGGCCTGCGAGGATGAGCCGCTTATAATAATCGATTTAGCACGCACACGCGAAGTAGAGCATGTCATCAGCCGTCACAAAACACACGATTCAAAGCCCGGAGCAGCACTTT
>Ga0213833_1001681_pt1 | contig 15391 bp, 26 predicted proteins | sample SWATP21_FD_160575 | JGI IMG/M metagenome (GOLD analysis project Ga0213833, IMG submission 160575) | Coastal seawater microbial communities from Marineland, Florida, United States - SWA TP2 #1 | ecosystem: Environmental > Aquatic > Marine > Coastal | place: USA: Florida | collected 2016-08-14
CCACTTCGTTGATAACAACTGTCACGATTGACGCAGAAAAGATGACGGGGTCGGCGGGCGGTGACTGGACTGTGGGGAGAGGTTGCAGTTGTGCTTCAATTCGGGCGCCCGCCGTAGCACACTTCCGAAAGCCACTTTGAAGTACAAAACTGGAGTTTTGCAGTGGGAGAAAAGATCGCCTCCAGTTTTTTTCTTCCCCTTTTCTGCTGGCCTGCGTCGCGTTGCCGAGTCAACAACCCGTCCTTGCTTTGTTTGGCGTTCTCCCCCGGCACAATGGCGGAGTCCAAGACCACTGGCTTCTTTGGATCACTGGTGTATCGCTTCTTTAACGAGCCTGAGCTCAATGGTGCCGCTGCGTACGAGAAGACCAAGGCTGAGCGACGCCAATACTTGAAGGAGAGCCACGAAGCTGCCTTCTACCAGTGCGTCCTATTGCCGCGCAATGTTCCTTCCACGTGCTGATGCTGGCTTGTTCTGTGTAATTACAGGCGCACCATTCACCGCGATGTGAAGCGAAAGTACCCTCGTGGCTCTGACCTTTTCTACCACAGCAACCCTGTCATGGGTCCACACTCTTGGGGCGGCGCAACCAAGGTGCACCTCGCGTACCTGACCAAGGCTGCAGAGAAGGAGTTCAACGCAACCACAGAATGAGCTGTGTTCGCCATTGTCGTTTTCGTTTTGTGTGTGCAAGGCTGCATGGCAAGTTCTTGAAAATGCTCCTTGGGGACCAAATTGTTGTTTTCATCATGTTCACACTGGCCAGCCTCACACCCATCTTCTGGCGGCGTTCAGCAAGAAACTCTTCTTTGGAACCTGCGAGGGTTTGTAGAACGCAGGACCGGGCGGCTTCACTCCCTTGGAACGGTTGCCCAGCCGGTGCACGTTGGACAGGAAGACATGGCTTGACGCCGAGACCCGAGTGGTCGTGTGCACCACAGGCTTCGAGTACGCACCCGGACCAGGAACGTTGTCGTCCATGGTTTTTCTCTCGAATGGCACACCCCACCGATCACAGTTCAGATTGCTGAACACACTGGACTTCTTTGCTGGGTCCTTGACGGCTATTCTCTTCGGCACGGTTTTGTCTGCAGGTGGGCAGCAGTGACTAGTGAGCAACCAGGCTTGGCTCATTGACCACACAACACGACAGTGCGCACCTGTCAAGTACGTCCCCGGTCCTGGAACATGCCTCGACACCGCTGGATACAACCCACTGAGTTTGGGCTTCGTGGAACGAAACACTGCCAAACCCTTCCCATGCCTCTGTGCCTTCTTGAAGGACGAAGAGTCGTATGTGTAGTGGCCAGGAGCAGGCGCAACACTCGTCTTTGCAATGTAAGAGTCCCGCAGCGTCTTCGACTCAAACGTCGAGTGCTGTCGTCCATGAGGCTTGAACATGGGTGGAGCTGTGGAAACATTCCGAGCGTCCTTTGGGTTGTAGTCACCAGGGCCCGGTGTTGTTGTCATGGTCAAGTGAGGGTCGTCACGATACTGCGGGGCACAGTGATGAATGAGCAACGCAAGCGACGAGCATCACATCACAGTGCAAGCACAGCGCACCCGTCGTGGTTTTGCGAAAACACTTGTGGTTTTCGCTCTGCTGAAGTTTCTGGGTCTCCTCACGTTCTCCGTCACGTTGTACTGCCCAGGGCCAGGATCCAAAGTGGACTGCAGGTGCTGGCGGTGTTGGCTCGCAAAGCGCTTGCTCTGCACAGAAACAAACCGTGAGCGGTAGTGGACATGCACAAACCTGCAATACACCATACCTTGGAAACAAACCCGACACCGTATCCGAGCTTTGAAACAGATCCGCAGGTGTCTGCAGACCGCACAAAGGTGGTGTTCCTGTGGTAATTGCCGGGTCCTGGCAGGTCATTCTGCACAACTTGCATGAGGAAACGCTGCCACAATGCATGAAGACGGCATAACCCCGTACCGAGCTCGCTCCAAAGCGATTGGTACGCGTGCCAAACGCGTCACGCTCGCGCTGGCCAACATGTAGTGTTGTGTCGAACTTGGACGGAATGGAGGGAACAGCCCGCTGTGATAGCAAAGCACTCCGTCAACCAGGACTTATCGCGCGTGCAGCGTGCAATCATGCATACCTTCACACGTGGACGAAGCATCGGGTATGCCTGCATGGGTTCTGGGGCTATGACATCCTGGATGGGCGGCGGTGGTCCTTTGGCAAGGTGACCATTCTTGCGCGTCCCAACCTGACGGTACGACGCTCGACCGGCCATGATCTCGCAGCACCCAGGACAGGGAGGATACTACAGGCCCTGCACTACAGCAACACGGTGTAGCAAAGAAAAGTGGGCTGGGCAGAGCAACCAGCCACTCAGCGCCTCCACAGAAGCAGATCTGCTGTCACGCTGTCGTGGCCGTTGTGACAGCTGCGTGGCGCGAGGTGTTGTGATGAATACATATATATCGTATTTCAAGCATGTTGTTGTGCAAGAGTCGTTTCGTCGGTTGCACGAATCCGCGCTGCGGCAGGTGGCCAAGGCAAGGGGACACTGTCCGTTGCTAACGATCACTGGGAGGTAGTGGGACCATGGACCAGTCACTAGAGAAGCAGGGCTTGCATGAAACAGCCCAGAGGCTGTCGTTCTCCGACTCTGACGATGACAGCTACACCACAGACTCCCTCGTGGACGAGGCAGGATCGGACGGGCCTCCACAGGAGCTTCGAGCCACACAGTCGACCGTGATACCAGGGGGCGCAGCCGCACTTCGATTCAAGCGCTTTGTTGACGCTGAAATGAAGCGCCTGGCAGATGAGCGCCTCATGTACCTGCGTCGGATAGAGTTGACAAGGTACGTCACGCGTCGCTGCCTCTCGCGCCAAGGGCAGCATGACATTGGTTCCCTTTGTATATCTTCAGGCGCCGCTCAAAGGAAGTCCATGCATCCACCATGGAACTGAACGACAAGATTCGCCAACGGCAAATCCGGCTGTCACAAGAGTCCAAGTCTGGCGCTGCGAAGGCGGCAGAAGCAAACCGCCGCGCGATTGAGCGCCAAGCAGATCGCTTGGACAGGCAAGCATCGTTCATGATGGCCAAGTACAACAAGGCCTTGGCTGTAAATCAGCAGGTGAAGGACCGCATTGATGAAATCCGGCGCGAGAAGGTTATTTTCACCAACCTGTTTGCACGGATGGAGAAAGAGCTGGCGGATCAGGACGTTGTGATCGGAAGGTGCAACGCTGAAGCAGAAAGGTGCTATAAAGAGAGAGACGGGGCACAAAACGACATGAATGAGCTCAAGGTGAGGTTTGGTCGATGCCAGGACAGGACTGGCAGACCTGTGCATCACCTCCGTGTGTCTGCAGGTTGAGATGGACGCTGCGACGGCCACCATCAACGAAGAGTGGGCAACGCTCACGCAGCAAATCGTAGCTGGTGATCAAGTCATTGAGGCGACACAAAATGCAGCAAAGCATGGAATTCAGGAGTTGCAAAGAGGCGAGCTGTCACTTGATGTACGTTGTTGAGGACGGTGGCTGCACATGGCCGGTCGTGGGTAAACCATGTGTTGTGTGTGCAGGAAGAGATGGCGCTCAAGCGCAACGTCAAGCGCGGCCAATGGGCCATTGGGAGCCAAAAAGCTGCGTTGCGAGAGAACAAGTTGCGGCTTGCAGCGCATGAAAAAGAATGGGAGCGCATCGTGGATGGAACTGGCGTCGACGACCTTGATGCTCTTGTGTATGCATTCAAGTCGTTCGAGGACAAGGTGGGCAGGGCAACGCTGCGCTACATGGCACTCCTGCCAGTTCGGTTTGCAAGGCTTACGTGTGTTGTGACTGGACATGGCAGAAATACTCCAAGGTGGCAAACTCCACGTCGTTGGTCAGTGAAATAGAGACTCTCGAGATCGAGTTGAAGAAACTCCAGGACGAGTGGGATGCTCATCGGGAAGAGGAAGAAATGCGCTTAGGAGTTCGCCATCGCGCCATGCAGGACCTTCAAAAGAATGTCAAGTCGACGGAGCAAGCCTTGAACGATACCAAAAGGCGGACGACCAAGTTAGAAAAGCACATGCATGGCATCCTCGGCCCAATGGCGAAGTGCTTCCAGAAGATTGGTTGCGACAAAATGCTGTACGTGGCATCGGCCCCGTGTGAAATCAGCGCTGGTCACTCACGGGCTAGTTTCGTAAACATTGCAGGAATGCGTCCAGCGACGAAGTTCCAGCCATCTTCCGCAATCCAACGATCCGAAGCACCGTGCGCAACGGAGTGTCTGTGCACAACGCAACACAGGTGGGCGTCGTTGATGCGTGCTGGCGAGGATGGTCACGTGGTCTCACTCCAGTTGTCGATATGCAGTTCATGGGCGTCATCGAAGCGCGTGCGGCGGAGATCTTGCAGCGCTTTACCATTATCAAAGCGAATGTTCCAGGTAGCCCACCTTTGAAAAGCATGCTGGCAGGCACACTGGGCCCTACGTACGTGTTGTGCTTGGTTGTGTCGCCGTTCTGGTGCTTGGCCAACCGGCGCATGTGGTTGTGGTGCAGGCTTCCATCTGGAATATTGAAGCAACACATTCAGGCGTCAGTGATGCGGCTAGCTTGCATCGACGATGCCAATCTCGGAGACGACGGCTTAGGTCCAGACGGCGACTTTGCGCGCCCTCTAACGAGCGAAGAGCTGCGCCGCAGCGCACAACATGTGCTTGGGCGTGCTTCCTCTCTGGCTGTTGAGTCAGCGTCAGAGGCCGCAGTGCAAGCACTTTCACATACTCTTCCGTCTGTGCATACGGCGCGACCGCTGGCGCGAAGGTGAAGGAAGTGGGGCAGCGAATTTGCAAAACTACTCTTTGTGTCAACATTTCTCGACTTGACCTTTCCAGAGTTTTTGACCGTGATGGCGGCCCAGAGTACGCACAACTTTGGAGGCACACATCCCCTCCACCTCGTGCGTAGCGTCTGTGTTGGCGCAACGTGTCTCCCACGGAGGTTGTTTCTGTCGGTGCAGAGAAGTCGCCATGCTTGAAGACTGGTCAGCGCCGTCCCTGGTTGCCATGGGGTGCGGCATTGTGCTGCTTGCTGCGGGTTGTGGTGCGCTCTTCACGTACACCTTGTCATGGGCCCTTCAAGTCCGCGGGAAGCCACAACCCTCTTCCAAGCCGCGCAGCCGCCATCGTGCAACCGTATCAAGCGCGGGGAATCGGGCTGCGGGTGCAGCACGTCGACAGGGCGATAGTGGGGTTGCGGCAGGCGGCTTGCGGCGTCGGCGGGGTCGTGGTGGTTCACGTGATGATAGTGGCGTTGGTGCCAGCGGCTTTTCCCCGAACGCGTCTCAACAAGCCCTCGCTGATGAGATAGGAGTGGATGATCCACGGGAGCTGGCTGCTGGGTTGGCGTGGGCAGATGTGCTTGGCAGCGACATCTCGACAGGCAAGCGGCAGGAGTTGGACGAGTCCACCAAACCTAGTGAACAGGCAGCGGCACCTGCCCCCGCAGTTGTTTTTCGCGGGGTTCGAGCTGACTGCACGCCTCAAATGGAAGTGTTGGAAGCGAAAGGTGTGTGGTTGTGCGCAGTATGACATGCGTGCGCGCGTCTGGTGGAAGTGAGGTTGACCCAGCGTGGTTCACTTGTCAACCAGGTGACTCGTCGCTGCCGCGTGTGCTCGAAGCAGTGAAACACATACAGTTGATGTTGGATCAGTGCCGGATGCCTCACTTTCGAGGTCTGTTGAGTGAAGCACCTTTGTGTGTGTGTGCGCGCGCTGTCACCTCACATGCGTCCTGTGCAGGCACGAACAAGAGCGCTGAGGTGTGCAACTGTGTGTTGCAGCGACCGAATGGTTTAGCCGACATAGCCTGGTGGCAAGAGAAGCGAAACGTTGTGCAGGCAGTATCTGACACCCTTCATGAGTCGAAGGCAGGTGGTGATGATGGAGACTCATCGTTCGAAGAAGAGGAGGGTAGTGTGGCTGCCGATGTGAAAATGTCACCGCAAGTGGCCAGCCTTGTGTCAGACATTCAACAAGCTGCGGAGACACTGGTGCAGACAATGGTTCCACTCATTTGGTCAAGTTAGAAGGGCCCTTTTCGTTGTCATAAATAAAGCAAAACAGAACCACAGCGCGCTTGCGTTGTGTCACCATGCCTTGTGCGTGTTGTACCTGTAGACGAGACTGTAGTTATGTGAACATGTCATCATCATCAATCGCCAATTCAATCCGCTGCTCCTCCTTCACACGGCACATGCACTTTGAACAGTACATAATTCACAAAGACTCACCACTACCACTGAAGATGATGTGCCGTCGCCAACATCGCTGCACGTGCAACATCACCACCACCATCGCCGACCCCCAGTTCACCGCCACCGCGACGATCAGCAGCTGCGGCGTTGGGTGCTGCGGCTTGGCTGTGGATCACTACCTCGCCACATGTCACGGCGCTGTCCAGACGCGGAGCCACGATAGCTTGGATGGCTTGCGCGTCTTCCCATCGGTCTTGTGCTTGCAGTCGCAGAAACATGATGGGGCAGTCCGTTGAGACACAGGGAACGTGAAAGTGCCCTGCCAGGCCGCTGCAGCTTCGGCACATGGCCATGGCTCTCTGTTACCCGATGGTGAGCGCACAAAAGTCCAGATGAACACAAAGCATTGAGACCGTGACCCACCTCGTAGAGCTTCGAAGCTACTCTCGATCGCTGGGCAACCGCGCAGGCAAGTTGCTGTGGGTTGGAGGCACACGTGTCGCACACGCCACCCTTGCACAGTTCACCACAGATCGCACAATCCTCGTTGAGGTAGAATGACTCGATCGTTCGTACGGAGCTTGAAGCCACCAGTCCTAGTGTAGGGTGGCGACGGGCAGGTTGCACATGCGTGGTACGAGCAGCCGCAGGGTTTGTAGGCGGGCGCAGTCGCCGTGCTTGTGGCTTCTTCATGGTTTGAAACCAATGGGCAACATCAGCGCCTGCAGAACCGAGTGTTGTAGCACGAGGTGTTAACCAAGGACCGGAGATGCAGCAAAGGGTCTTTGCCCTACCTATCAGGTTCAGCAAGCGTGCCAAAGACGGAATGATTTGCTTCACAATGTAGTACGTTGCATTTAATCGCCGGTGGCGCCGGTTGGATAGGTACTCCCAAGGGGACACCACCAAGTCGACCAAACGAGCGCGAGGTTCTCCGTACAACACCTGCGCAACTCGGTGAGATGTGGCAACAAACGGTGGGTGATCGTTCGATGACATGTTCAAGGGTCACCCCGACGCGCGATGGGACGGCGCGTGCCACGTACCAAGTAGGGAACGCGCTCACCATACCTCGGTTCGGCACGGGGGTCCGAGGTGATGAGCTTTGACGCCACAACAGCGGCAGGTGGGGGTGGTCCCCGATCGCTGTACGTTCCCAGCTTTACCTGCCATGGGTGCGACATGCATCCCAACCACAAAGTAACCCCGGACACACAGTACACGTAGGCACAGTACACAGAAAGACAGGCGCAGACACAAACGCAGACATGGACAGACACAAACGCAGCAGCAGCAAACATCGTAGCATGTCACGCTTGGCAATGCACCACCACCACCTCGCCCGCCCCAGCACCGTGCCTCCTTGGCAAAGATGAAGTCCTTCGTTGACACCCGACCCCCCAGGATTTTTCGCCACTGGCGCACGAGGTAGCGCTTCACCACACTCAGATCCTTGGTCTTGAACAACAGGCGAAGGGTGGAATCCATGATCTTGGCTGTGGCAGGGCATTGGTCTCGTCGAACCGTCTCAATTCCCTTGCAATCCAACTCTGGGACAGTCTGAACCACCATCACCACATCAACACACATAATGCTTACTCCACGCAGCACCACACAGCCGTCGTACTTGACTTGGTGACTCATACATGAACCCAGCATATCTCTTCTTTGACGGCAGGATACACGGAAGGTAGACCTTCTCCAACTTCAGCTTCACAGGCGGCGGGTTGGCTTGTGTCACAGCATCCACGATCTCCTGTGCACACAACAACACGATCACACACAGACCAAAGAGTTGCACTCCCGAGGACTACGACTTGATCGCGCACCTTGCCAATGCGAAACGCTTCCTCCTTGGAACGGCCGGGCAAGTGCACGAACACGGAGTCCGTGTCGCCATACACCACTTCGGCGTTCCACTTGGGATGGGCCTCTATCAAGTTCATTGCGTGCTCGAGAGTCGAGCGACCCTGGTACTCACACACCAGACAAAACAGCAAGGTTACGCGCGTGCGCTTGGTTCATGGTGTCAGAGCGTGGGGGGTGGGGCGTGTGCGTGGGTGTTGTGAGTGCTGGTGCCGTGGGAGCATGACCCACCGTCTGCACGATGGCGTCCGCAATCTCTGCACACGGCATTCGTCCGGAGTACCCAGCGGATGTGTAGCCATACGTGACGTTCGCCAGAAGCTTGAGCGCTTGTTGGCGGGCGTGCATAACCCTGGTTAACACAGGGTCGGTCGCCACGTCCGCGCGTTTCATGCTCTGCTTCACCATCACACTGCACATTGTGGAGGAACAACGCCACGCGATCAGAAGCACGCGCAGGTCCCAACAAGCACGCCCCTTCTCCCACTTGCACAAGCTCGGCACGCGCAAACCGAAAGCAAGCAGCTGCGTACCGAGTGTCGAGGATGTCTTGGAGCATGCGGGGAAGAACGCCGCGGCGGTACGCACGCGGCGCGAACACCACACCGTTGGGGCACACGGAAGCAGACGTTTGAAACTTGCTTGCCGCTCCGGCATCAGTGGCGAACGACCGCTTCACGCCCAACCGTGCCCGAAACGTCGCCTGGGGCAGCATGGGGGAAGGAGTGTGACAAGGGACACGAAGCACAATCCCGCAGCAAACAAGCCCACCTCGCTATGCTCCAGACGCCCGAGACATGTGGAGAAGCACATGTTGTATGCAATCATCTGCGAAGACACAAAGTGTGGACATCGTCCAAACCAATGAGGTGACTGCAAGTGGGTTCCCACGCACACGTCACAAGGACGCACCACGGATGGATACAACGACTGAAAATCGAGTACAACAACCGGGGACGTGTACATGCGACTGCGGGGCTCCAAAATAAGTGGCTGCACCTCCATGGCATTCTGACTGGCGACTTGATCACGTGTGGGTGAGAGAAGCATGTATCGCTGCGGTTTTGCGATGCGGAACATCACCGCCTCAACTCGAAATTGAGAGCCGCGCGAGAGAACGGAAAAGAAATCAACTCCAAACAGCCGCGCCATTTCGCTGCCAGCACGAAATACAAGTGAGTGTGGTGTGTAGGGGAGGCAAGCGGCCCACCCGACCACGCGGTCCAAACGCACCTGGTGCGTCCAACAATGTCCAACTGGTCCATCAGCCGCAGGTTCATGATGGACCGATTCATCACGTGCAACAAGGCACGGCGCCGCTGGTTCAAATCTCCTGCTGCACCACCGCTGCCGTGGGATCCTCGAAACCATGTGCAGAGTTGCTGTCATCAAACCCAGGTCAGCGAACAACGAACAGCAGCCGGGGGAAAGCACAGTATGACAGATGCGGCGTTGGGTTCCTGACCTCTGCAGAGTACTTGGGCGTACGCTCGTGCAGAGCATTGAACACGACATTCTCGAAGGTGTAGATGGGGAGCTTCATCTCTGATCGCATCAACCTCCACACGTTCAAGATGATGCGGCCTGCCAGCCATATGCCTGATGCTTTGCGTTGTCCATGTTGGTCGTTGCCATGTCTGCCATACCAAGCATGCCACGCGCAGCGCACACCATCCACGTGAACGAAGCTGGGCAAGGGCAGCACGCGATACCGTACAGCTCACGCAACCATACACCGTACCGTCTGTCCACACGACCTTGGGGGAGCCGGGAAAACTCTTGTGCAAGGGACACCTGGGAGACACAGAGTGATATCGAGTACAAACCAAAACGAACCCCAGCGGAGTGTGCGTACCCCAAGATGTTGACCCCGGGCCAGCAAGTATCCCAGTGAGCTGTTTTGAACCTCATACCCAAGCACGATGTCTGGATCAAGCCGTCGAAACAGCTGACACACGAGCTTCAGCAAAGCAACTTCGGACACGGCACGCTCAACCTTCACATCCTTCCCAAGCCCAATGAAGTTCTCCTGCCCAGGCCCAAACAACGTTTGGCGTGCAGTGCGAGTGGCTGCACGAAGGACCCCGGCGTCGCTGGGCTGCGCATCGCTGGGAACAGGTGTCGCAGCTTTCGCGCCCTGGTGAGCATCAACAACACCGGAACGCTCGGCGCCACTGGACCCAGCCGATGTGTCTCGGCTGCCAGGGTCGCCGGTGTTGGGACGACGGCCCTTGTGTGTACCAGTGGACGCAGATGCACCGCCACGATCGTTCACACCAAATGCCTGCGAAAATGCACTGACGGGGGCCTTGTTGATGTGGGTGCCATGGGCGTGGGTGTGTGACGCCAGCCCGTGCCGCAAAGACAGCGTGAGAACGCCCTTCTCCGCGACGATGCTAGATCCCTTCACACCAGCCTGGTCACTGGCGTAGTAGTGCAAGTCGTCATGCACGGCATAACACACTGCCAGCACAGAGTCATGGGCAGGGTCAGGCAGCAAGCTGCCGCGCGTGTCGCAAATGATCTGGGCGGGGGGGGAGGCAAGCGCGAAGTCACCAAAGCACGTATGAGGCCGCCACAAGCCCTTGCGTGGTGAATGCACGGGGGCTGTTTTGTACCTCCAAACTAAGCAAGGTCAAGCACTGGTTGGCTTCGTTGCAAGACGCACGCTTCTTGAACGAAGGTATGCACGAAGCATGGACTTCACTGGACGTGCCATCACTGCCTCGCGTCAGCTGTGTCATGGCTCGGCGGTCTACGGACACACAACCAGCCCACATGCGCGATTAGGACAGAACAGCAGACAGCGCATAGGATCGAGAAGAGCAAATAATCCACATATCGCTCAAACACACACAACACGAGCCAGGTACACACCGAGTGTCCCTCCGGATGCATGGTGAAACGTTGCGTCCAAAGAACTCCCGAACGCCGTGCTTGGCGCGCCAGACACACGGCTGCCCGGTGTGTCTCGGTTCCGTCCACTGCCGAACACTGTACTGCCCGGGCTTCGCTTCGCAGGTGTCGCAGGTGTCGCAGGCGCCCTTCCGGACCCACTTCCTATGTCCTGAGCCTCCGGGAATGACGTGTGCACCACCGTGGGAGGTGTGGTGTCGGCACTTGTGGCGGTGGAACCACGGCCCGCTGAAGCGCCCGAGGCTGGACTTTCAGCCGTGCCCGCACCCGCACCTGAACCCGTGCCCAAGAGTGAAGTGTTCGAAGCTTCTGGAGTCGCTGACGGCGCCGATGAGGCTGTTGGCGACGACTCAATCGACGCTTGGCTGAAGGCGAGTTTGCCTGACCCAACTGGCAGCAGCCGGCCACCGTTGGTGTCGAAGCGATGCGACAGCAAAGACGTTGCATCATGCCGTCGCCGCCGTTGCCGTTTGCCGGCCCCGACTGCTGAAGTGTGTGGGGCTCTGGGAGGGCGTGGGTGCGTCAGTGACGACGTGCCGCGGCCGCGTTTGCGCTGGCCGTTGGCAGTACCATCGCTCCTGGCGGGGTGAGATGGGTCTGTCGCGCCGCCCACATTGGCCGTTGCTCCAGTTGCAAGGCGCTCTGACTTCGGTGCCACGCGGTGGCGTGGTCGATGGCGGGCCAACCAGGATCGGGTGGATGACAAGGAAGGTGGGGCACGGGTTGGGGCCAAAACTCGGCGGGAGCATGCCCGCCCAGGGTGCAGCATCTTGCACCGTTGGGCACGAAACCATCCCAGCTCACGCTCTCTTGCAGGAACCGGTCCAGTCGCAGTTGCAGAAGTCGCAGGCACTTGAGGAGCCGCCGCGGTGGTGGTGCCGCCAGTTGTGCCGGCAAACACCTGGTCGCGAGGGCGGTGCTCCATGGACACTCGGCACATGCGCTGTGCAGTGAGGTGCTGGGCGACAGTGCCAGGGGAAACGGGCGTGTTGGTGATGCAGCGGTTCAACACTTGCTGCCTCGTCGAGGATGTGTCAAAGGGACGCAGGTCACCCGCCGCTGCGGAGGGTATTCTGAACACACGGCCACCAAACATGAAAGGTCGGTTTGCATCCTCGGCTTCACCGTAGTGTGGGGGGTCGTACTGCGTTGCACACCCCGTCGTGAGAGGGACGAACGAGAAACAACATCAACAGCAACAGCGACAACAGCAACAATAGCAACAGCGACAACAGCACAACAACAACCACAACAGCAACAACAAATGGAGCTACTCACTGGCACAGAGAGGAGGCCATACAGTGGGAGCGACTGTGTCAGCTGCTTGGTGGTTGGGGGAGGCGCAGCAAAGCGAAGCACGGCCGCAGTACCACCACACGGCCGTGCGGTGCCATGCGTGACACGCCCGGACCGAAGTGGTGAACGCGTCTGCGCCCGAGCTGAACAAGGTTGAGGCTGATGCGAACGCGTTTGAGGCCGAGGCGAACGGGTGTGGGGCCGAGGTGGTGAACGGGCTGGTGGCCTGGGCCCACCTTGGCTGCCGTCCATCGGCGATGGAGGGGAGCGCTGTGCCATGTGCAGCTCGGAAGGCGACGCAAGCGGCTCGACAGACGTGGAGTTGCTGCCGCCCACCCACGGAACCGCTTCTTGGGCAGGAGGACTGTGGGCCTGCAGCAACGGTGGCTCACCCAGGCTCGATGGAGGGGACGGGTCGTGCACTGGCGCACCGCTGTACCGATCTTCCGGCGCGACCCCAACTGCACGACCTTCGCCCTCATCGCGTCTCTGAGCAGGGGGCTTGCGCACGGCAGGTGAGACGACTTGCTCCATGGGCGATGAAGAAGCGGGCGACTTGATGTCATGACCGTCGTCCACTGTGGCTACTTCTTCGTCATCACTTCGACGCACGCTGTCTGTGTCCGCGGTATCCCTCCTCCTCAATTTGTGTCCAATCGGAGATCTCGTTGGAGGTGCGTGTGGGACAGACGATGGTGGCACTGAACAGACGGACGACGTCACGGACAGGGCCTGGCGAGGTGACGCACAAGGTTGCGCACATGTGGATCGTGAGTCATCGGAGTCGTAAGAAAAGAACGAGGACCCGGTGTCTGAGGAACCACCAGAGTCGGAGTCCGAGCCAGAGCCTGCGCCAGAGGCGGACATATCAGAACTCGGCAACGCTGGTAGGAGGCGACCAGCAGTGTCGGAGGCGTTGCTGTCGCCGTCACTGTTGCTGATGCTGATGCCGCCCCGTGTCTCCTGTACCAACGTGGGGGGATCATATCGATCATCTGCGGACAGGGGAAAGGCAAGAGAACGGGCGGTCGTGTCCGCAACGATGTCCGAAGAAGAGGTCGCCGAAGCAACGGCATTGCCATCGGCTGCTTCCGGCGTCAGTGTGGAGGCATGCATTCGCGCATCGTCGCTCTCGTTGTGTTCCGGAGGCGGACGTTGTGAGCATTGGATGATGGCTTCCACATCCCCCTCCACGTTTTCGCCTCCATCACTCAAACCATCATCAGTGCTGCTGTCGCCATGCGGACCACGCAGACCCAGGTCCAGCGTAGCTTCATCCCCATGTGAGTCATGTGCCTGGCGAATCTTCGCCTGGCTCGATAAGTATCCAGCAGCAGGTGGAGTGGGCGAAGTCGACACTTGCGACAACAGAGACGTCCAGCCAGATGAAGGAGGGGGCGGGAGTGATGCCTGCGAAGTTGGTGGTGTGGGTCGTGGGAACGGCGAGGCTTGGGGAGGCATTGGGGGCGTCGCTGAGAACTGGGAAGCAGGAAGGGTACGGCGGGATTGCGAGGGTGGCTGAGAGTCCAGTACACGACGGAACAAGTCGCTTGTATCTGACGCTTGGCTTGGTGGCTGAGATGTTGGAACTTGAGGCGCATGCGTGGGTGTCTGAGATGTTGATGTCTGAGACGTTGATGCTTGAGACGTTGATGCTTGAGACGTCGGTGGTGCTGGTACTCCAGCAGCGGTGTGATGCACAGGCACAGCAACCTCAGAGTCCAGCTTCGTTCGCGTGTCTGACTCATCCATGGGGGCTCTACAAAGGAGAAACGAAACAAAGAGTGCGTCAGATGCCACACAAGTCAAACCCATCCATCCTGCTTTGTTCGGCTGCCATGACCGTACCCATTCTCCTTGAGGCTCAACAGCACTCGCGTGGCTTGTTGGTCGCTCTGGCTGACATCAACATCGGAAAGCATGGCGTCCGCAGAAGCGTGCCCAACGACCGAAGGACCACCCGTTTCCTGCAACGATGCCTTTGCAGAGTCGTGCTCCGCCAAGGCTTCGAACCGCTCACGCGCAGACACATGGAACGGAGGCACTGGCACAGCGTTGGTCTGCGGGTCGCAACGCCAATGCAAGGCAACAAGACAACCGAATCAGCCGTGTGCAAAGTCACACACTATGAGTTGCAAGACGAGCCACGAGCAGTACGTACAACTGTGCCAGAAGACACATTCGGTGTGGCATACAACGATGAGACGGCACTAGAAGAGGGTGCAAGGTGAGCCAAGGTATCTTTGCGACGCATCCGCTCGCCCTGGTAGCCCAGCAACAACAGAATTATCACACCAGCCCTACAACTGCACAGCAGCGAGCATTTTGTGGATCGGACAAAGGCGAACACCATCCTCCACACCACACACAACCAAGCAACAAAGAAGAAAAAACAACCCCACACACAAGACCGACTCGACTCACCTCCCACAGTGCCTCCATGGAAGCCACGGCGCGCAAATGTGACGTGGCACCACCTTCAGCGCGTGAAGCGTCTGGAGGGAGTGGTGCCTCCAGCACATTCACGATGTGGGACGCATGCGCGTCACACTCTAGGGCACATGTAGTTTGGCGGGACACCAGTCGCGCGTGCCTGCGCACTTGATACGCGTTGGCATGAGCATCTTCCATATTGCTGGTCGACGCAACCCCACTGCTTGCAACAGTCGGCCCAGTGATAGCAGTAGAAGCAGCAGCAGCGGTGCTGTCGTCCCCGTCTGACGTTCCTTGATGGAGGTAGGCCTCGTGTCGAAACTCGGGCGGGGTAGTTGACTCCAGCCACACACGCGTGCATGTGCGGACAACAGTGCTGGGTAGTTGGGGCGGAGACAGTTGTTCCCGAGCTCGGATCGCGGGATGGGCACGACCAGGAAGCTTGCCACGGAACTGTGCGATCCATTTTGCCACGCCACAACATGAGCGCGGTGACACACCCAGCAACAACGAAATAGCAGGAGGGAGGCGAGAGGTCCGGGAGGGGAGGGGTTTTACGCACCTTGACGCGGTGAAGATGTAAGAACGACATGCCAAAGAGGTTGAAGTCGACGAGAAACTGCCCGGACAAGTGCGTGAAATGGCATAACACAACACGCA
>Ga0213833_1001684_pt1 | contig 15378 bp, 23 predicted proteins | sample SWATP21_FD_160575 | JGI IMG/M metagenome (GOLD analysis project Ga0213833, IMG submission 160575) | Coastal seawater microbial communities from Marineland, Florida, United States - SWA TP2 #1 | ecosystem: Environmental > Aquatic > Marine > Coastal | place: USA: Florida | collected 2016-08-14
CACACACACACACACACACACACACACAGCAAAGGAAGCACGCAGGTGTGGTGCAAGGTCAGGGGTGCAAGCACGCGCACAGTGACGGTGGGGTGCATGGACATGACTGGGGCAGAGCCTCAGCATGGCGAAGAGAAACACACGACGCATGCAACAGGAAGGAACGAAAGGCCACGTCCGCAACAGCAAACAGCTGAAGTGAACTGGGGGACTGGAACGCACCTTGAGCTCCGTGACGCTTTGTGTGCGCAGCATCTTGAACTTCGGCAGCTTGACCAGGCAAGCCTGTCGAAGCTCCATGATGTAGTCCACTGCGTCCCACGCCGGTTCGCCAGTGCTAGTGCCAGCGCCAGCACCTTCGCCATCCGTCGCGGCCGTGGATCCATCACCAGCCGCAGCGGCTCCTGCCTCATCACCAACGCCTGCCCCGTTCTTTGACTCGTCGCCCGCCGACCCGCCAGTCAGGTAGTTCGACAACCCCAGCGTGAGGGACGCCACTCCGTCTGTGACACGTTGCACAAGCCCAGCCTCGGTAGATGCAGTGGCGGTGGTGGTGCTGGCCGGCCTCGGTGCCTTTTCGTGGCCTGGCAGCTGCGCCTTGTCGACTTTCACCAACGCCGCCAGCTCTGGCGTCCACACCCGCATGCTGACTTCCACCTCGCTCTTCTTCGGCACGGTGCCCTGCTCAACCCAAAACGTGTCGCCGTTGCCGAGTTCCTTGCTGACCTTGTTGTTCTCGTTGCGGATCTTGGAGTTGCACCAGCACATACACGCACACGCACACGCACACGCAGGCACACACGCGGACACAAGGGTCACGCAGAGCGAGGCAGCACGCAACGCATGCGGCAACGTACAAGGCCCGCCCCCTCCTCAAACGTGGCATGCACCATGCGGATACGCCGGCGCTCGTGCTCGCTGACATCCAGTCCAGCAAACAGAATGGCGCGCTTCTTGAGCTCCTCACACGTGATGTTGGAGGGCACAATGATCTCGGTCAGCGCCGACTTCACGGCGTCCTTGCCGCCGCCCGTCGGGGTCTGCTTGTTGCCCGTGATGATGCGGTAATTGAGCTGCCACTCGTTGTCACGCAACGGCGAGCCAGCCTCGAGAATGAGGGTGGCACCGCTCTTCACTCGGGCCGCAGACAGCGTGTCCGACTCACGCTCGAACAGTGCACCTGGCACTCCACCCTGTGCCACCCGACGCAACCATTGCGTAGCACCAACACACAATCGAGATGAGCACCGGCGACAACCCAGCACAAAGCCACAACCGTCGGTGCGCCACGCACATAGCCCTGCCAGCGCAGGCGCCCACCACCCTCCAATCCGGACGACTTGCGACCGAGGCGAGACAGGGCGACGGCCTTCAGTTCCTCCAGTGTGGAGTTCTTCTCAACCTTGACCCTGCGCGTCACGCACGCATGCGTTAGGCAGACGCCGCAGGACAACAAACCACGGCCCCTGCAGGGCGGCTGACGCACTCAAACTGCACGGGCACGTCTTCGCCAGTGACAGCAAAGTTCTGAATGGTCACCTCCACCATCTTCTCGCGCCGCTTCACCTCTTGGGCAGCCAACGGGCGCTGGCCACGCATGACGCGACTCATGTCCTCCACGAACACCTCGCAGCCGCCAAATAGACCGTAGTCCTTCAGCGTGCAGGGGGAGCCGTTTGGCTTGGTGCGGCTGTTCAACCGCACGGCCTTGGGACGGTGACGCGAGTCTTCGCCAATCACGTGGACGCCCATGTGCTTGGTGGGGATGTTGCTACACCGCTGGAGTTCCGTCTGCAGATGATGGTGGCGGCGGCGGCGGCGGCGGCAGCAGCAACAAGGGATGTGTCAGCGCAAGGGTTCAACCCGCACCCACGTGCAGTGACCGACACCGACACGACACGCCCACGTACAAAGAGCACTCCCAGATGGCTGTTGACAGGCAACACGAGCGGACGGTCCCGCACATTCATGTGGCCCTTGGCGAGGCTCACCACGGTCATGGCGATCGGCTCCACTTCTTTGCCCTGTGGCACGGCACTGCCCCCAATGTCGCGACCATTCCAAGCCAGCAGCACTGCCCCGGCGGAGAACGTGTCGTCTTCGGCAAGGGACTTGCCATCCGCGGAACTGAAGCACAACAAGGACACGTTACATCATTGCCGCGCGGCAACACACCCCAAGGCAAGCAGTGCAACACGTACCTGTTTTCCGCAGCAGCTTCAGCAGTGGGTTCCACAGTGACGTCAGATCCGGCATTTTTATACAAGTGGAAGCCGGGGTCACACTTGCGCACAAGTGTCAGCTGTAGGGCGTCAACGCTTGCTGGAACCGCCTCATCAGCGAGGAAAGGCAGCTTTTCGTCGACAAGCTGTGCACAGTGCGCAAAAGCAAGTCACACACAAGTCACACAATACACACACCCAGGCACGCAACACCCGCAAGCAAATCCAATCCACACGTCTACGGTTGCTTACCATCTGCTTGAACTGACCGATGGTCATACGATCATCCACAGTGAGGGTAATACCACCCTCTGGCTCATCACCAGCACGGGCATCTGACGCTCCAGCACCCGCACCCGCACCGGCACCGGCACCGGCACCAGTCTCAGCACTTGACGCTGCCGACCCACGCGTGCGCTTCCTCTTCAAGTAGTGCGTTTTCACACGGTACATACTCGGACTGAGCAGAACCACAGACAACGATGAGGTTCCCGCCCCACACGCATACACACACACGCACGCACGCGCGCACGCGCGCGGAGCCCAACAAGATACTCGACAGCCCCACAACAACCCCGCAACAACTTCGCACCTGTGCACATGGATAGTCAAGGCATGCTTTTGGCGATCATACTCCCCGCGCGCTTCGTTGAGAGCGTGGTTGTCAGCCAAAATCTGGATGGCACACCAGTGAGTCACCGTTCACTCCACCACTCCAGCACCACCGCCCGACAAAGCGGTTTCGTTTTGTTGTAGCACCGTTGCCCCACAACAAGCCTGGGAGCCGCACTGCAACACACCCACCTTGGTCTTCCAGTACTCCGGAGGTTGCACCTGGGCTAGTTGGCGAGACGTTTGGCGAGCGAGCTTGGGTGGAGGAGCAGTCGGTGGCTCAGAAGCACCGTCCGACGCCGGAGCAGACTTTGCCTCGTCGTCGCCGTCAGTGGCAGCGCCGGCGAGGGGTGTGGCGTCTGCACCCGCCAGCTTTCGAGCGCGGTACATGAGCATGTAGGCACACTGGTTCCCCTGGAAGGCATTCTCGATGGAGGACACGTTGATGGGCGTAACCTTGGTGTCGTTGAACACAAACCACCGCCCCCACTTCTCCGCCAAGTCCCGCTGGAGTTCAGCACCCGTCAATACTCGAGGTGCCGGTGTTGGTGCCGGTGCCGGTGCCGGGGTCGGTGCCGGAGACGCAGCCGTGTGACGTTGCTTGCCCCCGCGGTTGCGTCGACGGCCGGGTGTTTGCCACTCCCCCTCCTCGGTGGGGGCAGGTGTGCCCGCCGCAGCAGCATCCTCGGCCGCGGCGAGTCGAGCAGCGAACTCCGCGTCCGTCTCGTCATGGCGCGCTTGTGTGGCCGCCGTGGCGTCGTCGCCCGTGGCTGCGTTTGCCGCATCGCTGGCGCCGGCGAGTGGGAGCGCGTCGTCGTCAGCGGATGGCTGGCTCGCGGGCGCAAACTTGGCCAGAGCGGCGGGGAGCAGGTACACCATTTGACCCTCCACCTTGAAGGTCTCCGTGCTGCGCGTCAGGAAGTGCTTCAGCTTGCCGAACTTCTCCGCGTACCCAGCGTTCCACGAGTATCCCGTTTCGGACTTCAGCAGCTGCCGATGGGACATGCCAAATACCAACCAAAACAATCGACACAAAACAAATGCACACGGGGCGCTATGGTGAGGAACAAGCCTTCTCTTGCAACCTTGCATGCCAGTCCCCACAACCCCAAACGCACCGATCCAATTACACCGATGTTGCAATAGTGACGCCCAGACCTTCCATGTACTGGCTGTCGCGACACAATGTGAACAATCGCCTCCAGCGGAGATCCTGTGGGCTTGGGGCCACGCCTGCCCTGCGATTGGTTGTAGTTCTGGTTGTTGTTTCGCTTCTTGTTGTTGCTCTTCTTGGCTCTCTGGGACGGTGACCAGTTTCCGGCTCCCAGCGTGTCTCGAATGTACGCAAAGTAGTGGCCATGGTACGCGGTGCCATCGTGAATAATGATCTGTATCCCCCACAACAACACAATGTCACATACGTTGTGGCGACATCCCCAAGATAAAATACAAACCAACTCTGCGCATACACACCGCAAAGAGGTCGTAGATGTTGTCTTGTCCGTCCAGAGAAGCAGAAATCGCTTCAGCACGTTGGCGTCCCTCTGGGGTTTCCAAGTCATCCAACCACACCATCCCACGCCGGACGTCCTTGTGTGCAGCGGCCTGTACAACGCGGTGCGGTGACGAGGGTTGCACATGGCATACGCAAGGTGGGGTGAACACAACACGAAAAGGGCGGGAAGCAAAGGTGCGGCGCGGCAAACGGCGAAACGGTGTTAGGTCAGTCACGCACCATGCGCGCCTTCTTCTCCTTCTCTGACTCGCTCGTGTTGACGGCAACACTGGCGTACTTGCCGCCAGCCACGAAGGGTCGCATGTCCAACACCAACGGGATTTCGTACTTCGACGTCAGCTTCACACGAGTGAGTGTGGTGTAGTTGAAGTCAAACCGCATGAGGTTGAACACGAGCACGGGCGAAAGTCGGTCAATGGTTTGTCCCATGAGTGCTTCGTGCTGCACATCAAGGCGCCGTTGCGTCAGTGCCCAACTCACTTTCACATACTTTCACACACTTTCACACACCACAACACCTTTCACACACCACAACACCTTTCACACACCACAACACAGCTCCATGCAAACGCGGGGGCGATGCGAACCTTGTCATCGCACTGTGAGCACCGATACCCAGAGAGAGTTTCTCGCTCCACAACCCCAAGCAAACCGGCAGCAAGGTCGTTGCAACCCTTCACCTGGACACCAAGATCAAAGTCTGCTGGGCGGACCGTGGCGCTGACGTTGTTGCACTCGGTGCAAGTGATTTCCTGCGAAGTATTGACGCGATACAGGTTGTCGATCAAGCTCTCAGCGCCATCGATGCCCTTCAAGGACACTTCGATGGCTTCGTACAGGTGTCGGTTCAGCTCCTGCGAGAAAACGAACACCAGCCACAACGTCAGTGCCGCTCGTTGTAAGGATGCGCTCAGAGCGCACTCACCTGCACGTCATGTTGGACACGACCGTCTGCAGACTTCCACTGGAACCCCTTGGCTGTCAAGCGCTCCGTCGACACAGCAACCTGCCAGGCACAGCGAGTAAGACATGGATTGCAACCATGCGGCATGTGGTGTGAGGTACGCAACATGCACACGAAGTCAACACCAACGCAGAGAAGGCCCTGCCCAGCGCACGTACGCGGTCAAGACACTGAAGCTGCGTGAACAAGCGCTGGAGCTCCAACGGAATAACCCGGAACTGTCGCTGCAAGCGCTTCTTGAGCTTCTCAAAGTTAGGCGCAGCTGGGGTGCTTGCAGCTGCCGCAGAACCGGCGTCAGCAGACGCAGCTGTGTCACCCTCCCCATTGTCTTGCGCAGCGTCGGCTACAGCTTCAAGGTGGGCTTTCTCTTTCTCCAGAAGTGCCTCGTACTCTTCCATCTGGCATGTCGTGTGATTGTGAGCACACTGGGCAGCAGCACCAGCAGCCACCACAACAACCCACCTTGTGGGCTCCAAGCGACACTTCACTGTCGAGCGAGTACAGCGCCCCTCGAAACTCTGGCGTCATGTACAGCGCTTGCAACAGCGAGTTCAGGTAGCAGGTGGCACCACTGTTGCCAGCCGCCCACCCGCACTCGCGTGAGAAGCACATCCATGCCACACCACAGAGGGCACAGAAACCAAGCACAGCTCAGCACAACCAAACCTCTACGCACAGATTGCGCAACCCGACTAGACCTGACGCAGCCCGGCCTTCCTGCGGAGCGACGATACGCTGTTCCCAACACACACACACACACATGGACACACACACATCAGCCAACTCAAGGGGAAGGGACGCCAACACAGCGTCCGTACCTCGCCAGTGTTCGTGAACGCCAGCTTCGGTGTGTCATCTTCGCTATCATCGGAGTCAACTCCGCCGAAGAGTTCGGACAGCGACATGGTTGCCTCTGGTTCGGTGGTGGCGGCGGGGAAGAAGCAACACTCTCTCGGGTCGAGGAATCTTGCGGGAAAAGTGCACGCAGGCCAAATTCCGCCGATGGCCGACATGGGCCACACCGCGAAATAATACAAAAATATCATATGTTTGCCATCGCGCTAAACACCACTGGAATCACTTGACATCACAAAGCAATGCATTGAAAGCATGCGCCATCGGCATGGCGACGATGTTAGCTTCTCGGCTGTCTTTGCTTCTGGTGCTTGTTTTGCTTGTGGATCCATGCCTATCTACAGCAACTGGGTCGTTGGTAGCAGTGTATCGAGGTACGCTGTGCGTCTGTGATGTGATGCCGCCGTTTTGGCTGCTCATGTGGGCTTGCAGCTGTGGATACTAGAACGAACTGCACGCTGATTCACCTCGACTACGAGACCGGAAAGCTCGTGCACGTGGCCAATGTGTCCTCAGCGTGTCTAGACTTCAATCCGATGCAAACGTCTCGGCCCCAGACTGCTCTCGATACGTCACGCCTGTCTTCTGGTTTCCCCATGCTGTTGTATTTTTCAGGGTCGGGTTCCGCACTGCACGGCATTGACGTCACCACGGGTGCTGTCAGCGTTGTGGCTCCCGCTCCAGCGAAATATGGTTTTGTGGTACGTGACATGGTGACACATCGATGGGCAGTAGCTGGCTCAAGAGCTAACCTGAAGAGCTCCAGATTGGCCTTCAAGCATGTGGTGGCAGCGTGTATCTTGTAACAGTTCAACACGTATTTGAGCTCACACGGTCTGGGTTCATACAATTAGCAGACTTGAGCGGTACGCATCGTTATGGGAGACGTGTGTTTCTTAACCACGCGTCCTGTGCTCCTTCTCACCCCCTTGCATGGGCAGGTGCAAAGTTGGGGGAGCTTGCACAGGTAGCGTGTGGCAACAAGTCTCTACTCATCTCCGGCTCCACAACACTCACGGTGGTGTCCCTACCCGCGGGTGACCTTGTCACGAAGTCACTTTCGAACGTATCAAACATCCTAGACCTGCAGTATGACGCCGGGAGTGGCTCTTTGATCGCGCTCGCGAACTACAAGCTCTTCCACCTGGACATCGTGACCTGCGATGCGACCTTTTTGCTGGACATCCCAGGTCGGTACAGGGCACTCAGTGTCTCATATTTGTGCTGCCACGGGTGCCATCATGTGTTTGACATGCAGGGGTTGTGTTATGTGTCATGCCATGCTGTGTTCGCTGCACAGATGGGGATGGTTATCCAAGCATCAGCGCGGTGTCTGGTTCCACGTTTTTGTTTGCCGACTTCCAGCATGTGTTTTCTGTGGACGTTCCTGCTGCGAGCATTGAATCGAAGGTCGATTTTGACGGCTACTTTTGCAATGGAAACTTTCAGTTTGTGAAAGGATTGCAACTGGTGAGTTGAGGGTATCTCGGGCAGCGGGTGGCGGCACGCCCAGTTGGTCGTTCGAAACCCAACGAAAAACAAAACAAGAAAACAACAACAACAACAAAGGAAGTACCACACACAACAGGCAACAACAGGAAGCATCGCTTAGCTCAATACGACTACATGTGCGGGATGTGCCAGAACACTTGGACATGAAACACGTCGGCCACAGAGCCTTTCGGATTCAGGTACCACACAAACTCCGCTTCACCTGCAAATGAACACCAGCCAGCCGTTGAGAGCCGCCGCCCCCCTTTGCTGAGGACGAGAAAGTTACGTACGATGACCAGTCTTGGCCAAGTGGCTTTGAAGGGCTTTGGTGATGTCCGATGTAACAGTCTCGTCGGGCACTAGTTGCGCGACGGACGGGTACCACATCACAGAGTGATGCGTTCCTGCGGGAACGTCGTATGGCAGCTCATTCTCCATGAGCATAGCGGCCCCAAACGCTTGAGCTTGTCGTCTCAATACGGCAGGAACAGCCAAGAGTCCGTCAGCATCACGGGGCTCCGCTGGAAGCCCCAGGTACCTGTGCAACGCAAAATCTGACACTGACACATACGCCGCTTCGATCTCCTCCATCAGCTGTTCTTTCCGTGCCAACACCTCTGGTGACGGCCGGATGTGGCATTCACCAGGGACCCACCCGTGGTTTTCGTGCAGTTGCTGGAGTTGGTGTTTGTCAGAAGACACTCGCCGCCCAACCACTGTCGGCGTGGCCGTGGCCGTGGCTGTAGAACTGCTCGGCAGTGGCTTGTGTGGCACTCTTGCCGCCTTCAATTGGCTCCGGGAGTCCAGCAGGTCAACCATGAGCTCCATGTCAAACTTGTCCAACTGCTCTTGTGCAGCACTCAGCATGCGTGCATGGCGGGCACTGCCACACCCGCTCAGCATTAAACGGGAAAGAGACTGCACATTGTCCCACATGGCCTGGTACGACTGAGCAGTGCTATGTGGCACCAGCAAACGCTGTGGTGGTCGGTTGACGACGCCTACAGCGCCTGTCAAACACCGAACTGCCATCCTTCTGGCGACCAGCATGCACACGGAGCAGGAGCCGCTGTGTTGGGTTGGTGGTCAGGCAAAGACGGAGGAGAGTCACCGCAAACGCCAAATCACTTGAAAACGCGCCCAGGGGGAAACAGGAAGAGACAATGCTGCGTACTGGATGCGTGGGAACGCTTTGGGCGAAGGAATGGGCAAGGAACAGAGGCAGGAAGGGGCGGGGTTTAGGAATCGTCTCGCGAAGTGTTCCGGCATTTTTCGTTGAACCTGTCTCTTGTCACCCAGTTCAACATGGTGATGAAACTTTTATGTCTCATGTTATGTCATAACACCTGCTGCTGCTGCTTGCGGTGCGGCTGTTGTAGTGGCGTGGCTGGGTGCAAGTGCTTTGTTGTGTCACACCTGCTCAGAAGGAGCGCTGTGGTCGTAGGGCGCGCTGTCAGCCAATTACACCTCGCTACCAGGGATAATATGAGGTTGGAAGCCGGTGAACTGAGCTAGCGCGCTGATTGTTGGCGCCGACACCCCAGGGGCCTGCAACTGTGAAGCAAGCCCGATCCCTCTGCTCGCCACCATGTCTGCAGCGGATGAGCACAAAACAGCGGATGCCGCAGCACCATCTGCCCCGCCTAATGCTGATGAACCACTTGTTGTCAGCATCCCTTCTGTTGGTCGTGACCGTGACCATGTCACGTTCACTGTTCAGGTTGAAAAGGGTGCGTTGTGCTGCTGTGACTTGTGTCATTACGGTCCAGCTCATTGGTGTTTGCTTCCACGGATGACAGGGGACATTGTGTGGTCTGTCACACGACGGTATCGCGACTTTGAGCTCTTGAGTAAGCGTCTTGCGCAGACGTTCCAGAAGGACCGCCTTCCGAAGCTTCCTCCGAAACGGGTGAGCGACTCAACCAACGATCCTTGTGTTGTGAGGGATGATGTCTGACACAATGGCCACCCTCGCAGATTAAGCTCGGCAAAGCCAAGTATGACGAAGACTTTGTGGAAGAGCGGCGTGGACTGTTGTTGATGTACCTGGTCCGTGTCGTGCTCATGGCCGACGTGCAGCGTGTGGAAACGCTGGACGACTTTCTGGAGTTTTCCGAGAACTACATCTTTGGCTCTCTGCGAGCTATCGAGGTGCGTGCCCGAGTGATTGCTTCCGCGTGCCTGTGTCACAGCAGTAGTTGTGGTTTCGCGGCAAGCGATTGTGCACGGGCGGTGGTGCCCCGACGTGTCACGTGTCACCTGGCGCTGGGCTTTGTTGTGTGTGTGTTCACAGCACATTCCTGAAGTTCAAGAGGCAGTGGATCGGCTCCGTCGTGCTTCAGCTGGTACAGGCAGCTTAACTGTCTCCGCTCCAGTGCGAAGCCATCGCCCGAGCTTTGATGACGACGGCTCCTCTGTCAGAAGTCGTCCGCCCAGCGAAGCTTCGGTGCGCACACATTGTAGGGTTGGGGGTTGAACGCTACGCCTGGTTGCACTCACCTCGTTGAGTTGCTCGTTGCTCCCGTTTCGCTTGTGGTGTGTTGGTTTGTTCCAGAGTGTAACCAGTGAGGGTGAGTCTGGACGCACAATGTCCCACGAACGAAGTTTGAGTGGGACGAGCGGCAGCGGCGTCGGTGCCAGGACCGCTTCATCAAGCGCAAAGCCCACGCTGCAGGCAGCCCTCGAGTACGTTGCGCGCAGCTGCGTTGTTCTTGACCACCCATCCGCTTGACCACCCTGCCACGCCACACTGCCCCATGACCGCCAACGACTCACTTCACTTCACTTCACTTCACTGTGTTGCCCCGCGTTTGAACAATGACACTGATGGGTGGTGCTTTTTCCGCCTGACAGGTTCATGGTGGCGACGTTGCGGGAGTTGATCCAACGGCTGCGCTCTGAGGCAGATGACATGACGCAGAAGCTCAACACACAAAAAACAAACCTGCGGTTCCTCACGCAGCGTTTCCGCGACCGCCAAGAAGAGTTGCATGAACAGCAGCGGCTGTGGGACGAGGATCGCGAGCGCATGCGCCGAGAGTGTGAAGAGGCTGAGAAGGAGAAAGACACTGTCAACTCCCACATCAATGTGCGTCTTGCGTTAAGTATGCAGGCGGGGAGGTATGCATCGTACCCGTGCTCGGAGCCTGACGTTGCCGTCGCGTGCACAGCTGCTGCGTCGAGAGTTGGTGTCCATGAGCAAGCGTGTGGCCGCGTTCGAAACCCAGATCAACGTCCACAACGCGCGGTACAAAGCCTTGCACCGCAAGCTCATGGCCCGCAACAACGGTCAGCATCCGGGCCCCCAACCTGCCTCGCCCATCCCCACCGACGTCCGAACGCACCACCACCGCCGCCCGCAGTCTGTCCGCACCACGCCACACACACACGGGGCCCAACCACCCACCCCACCCCGCGCGCGCACGTCCATGTTCCTCATGCCCCCGTCGCCGCGACGTGGTGTTGGTGGTGGTGGTGGCGGCGGCGGTGGGGGCGGACCGGGATCGGTGGGGGGCCGCAGCCACCCCGACTTCATGTCGGACGACGGAGACGTCAGCACGGTTGCCTCGTCGGTTACGACGGGGGACGTGGTGCCTGGCGCTGCTGCAGGCATTGCGGCCGCCATGTCACGGGCTGGGTTGCGTGACGCGGGCGGGGCAGGCGCTGGTGACATGGAGCCGGAAGAAGTGTCGGAGGAGGTGCTGGCGCATCGTGTGTCTGCTGCGGAGGGTGCACGCCGCTTGATGGAGGACCTCATCTCCCAGTTCGAGCGCCAGCCCGAGGCGTTGTCTGTGGAGCAGTCAAACCGGGCAAACCAGGTGCTGCTGGATGTCGCGGCCAGTGCTGGGAAGATCTTCCAGCCCGGCAGCACTGGTGTGCGTGCCAAGGTACGAAACGCGCGCAGAGCACGTGTTGGTCTTCCTGTTCTTCTTGGATGTGTGGCTGCTGGCATGCTTGTGCGACTGTGCGACTTTTGTGTGACCATGGATCTGGTGGTTCTTTGCCGCGTGGCTTGGGGCTTGGTGGGGCAGCTGCTCAAACTGATTGCTCGTGTGATGCAAGAAAACATTGTGCTTGCGCAGCGGCTTGCTGACGCTCGCAACGCGGCGCACGACGCCAGCGTGATCGCGGACGTGCAGTCACCCGCCGTTCCGCGCCGCCTGTCTGCAGCGTTTTCGGCGGTGGCCACGTCCCCGACCAACAGGTCCGATGGCAGTGCGGGCGCCGGTGCCGGTGCGAGTGCGAGTGCGAGTGCGAGTGCGAGTGTGAGTGTGAGTGGCTCCGTGTCGGGCGACTCGAGAGAGCCTCGGCGGCGGCGTGGAAGCCGGGGAAGTAGGGGGAGCAGGTCCAGTGCCCGCAGTCGTGATGATGGCAGTGGACGGGGATCAGACCTGGGAGGGCCTGCGCATGAAGGGCGGGTTCCTCCTTCCCCTGTCACTGTGCACATGTAGCGAGGAGTGGACCCATATAGCGAGAGGAGTGCTGTTTGAAAACCACGTGAAATATCTTTGTAGCTGAGCACGGGTTGTTCACGCTCATTCAAGTTCAATACGCATAGCCACCTCTCTGCAGTCGAGGCAAGCCACAAGCCACACACAGATGCGCGGTAGTATCACAACTGTCACTTGTCCCGCTTACGTCACAGTGGCACGGAAGCCGGGCTGGTGCAAAAACTTGGAATGTCGTGCTCGCTCCACTTCCGCTTCCAACTCCTTGACACGCTGTTGGGCACGCCGCCGCAGCACCCTTTGCTTGGCAGCTTTCTGCTGCAAGCGAGCGGCCTTGATCTTGTTCTTCATGCGCTTGGGGTTGGGGCCGCGGTGTGAAGCAGACGTCCTGGCGCCTGCTACTGGTCTCCTGCCAGACGCGCCTGCACCTGCACCTGCGCCTGCGCCAGCACCTGCACCACTGCTTGTGGCACCCCCACTCGCAGCGACGTTTGTGTGCGCGGCTGTTGGTGAAGCGGTTTCCGGACCCAACGAAGGCGAAACAGTGGCAGCTCCAGCTTGCGCGAGCTTTGACCAACGCTTCACAGGGGACTCCACATCTGGAAAGACATGGCTGAAGGTATCCTCGTTCTTGAAGGGGTTGTTCTTGGAACTTCTCCCTCGGCCGCGCTCCGCTGGGATCTGGTCGGGGCTTGCAAGCGACCCTGCCACGCTGAAATACCTGTCTGGGTGATACAACCGGGTGGTGAGTCGGTCTGCATTGCTGCCTTGTGCCGCTTCACGCTCGCGACGCGCCAGTTCCTTCTTCTCTTTCTTGCACTGGTCCTTCCAGTTCAAGTCCTGCTCACGACACCACCACAGCGTACCCACATCGGGGACCACACGTGACTTTTCTGCTGGCACCTCGCGCATTCGCACCACACACGAGCACTGCGGAAAACAACATCCGTACATGGTTCCAAGCCTGGAGGGCCACAAAAGGCAACCAACCAACCAGGGTGAGCACACCACACCGATGGAGCATCCTCACCATCCTCACACACTTGTGCGTACCGTGTCCTCCGGTCTTCCCTTGTAGAACTTGTACCGAAACACCTTGCGCTCCTCATTGAGCTTCTTGATTGCGGAGCTGGCCATGTGGGACAATCCTGGTGCTGGTGCTGGTGCCACGCGCGAAGCTCCCCAACGCATACCCTCACCAATCAATCAAAACACGATTTGGTGTGGTCTGTGTTCACTCTCAGAGACCACGGCCGCACCATCGCATGGTTCCCTGTCCGCTCAATGCCGTTTCCACTGGCTGTGCAGCGCAGAACTCGTCGCGATCAGCTGCCTTCTGACTCATGCTCCGAGTCCACACCGGATGCGGGAGAATCACTCATGGATGGTGCATGTACTCAGTACATTGTACTGTCGGAGGACGTCCTGCCACACACTCAACGTGTCTTGCGCTGATGCGTGCGAACGAAGGCAGGCACGTGGGGCCTGAAGAGTTCTCGTACGCTACTTGTCTTGCTGCATGGATGCAACAATACCGCCTCCTGTCTGCTGTGAAAAGTGACTCTCGAAAGTTGACTCTGGTGAACTTGACCCAGACGCTCTTGACAGTCGCGTCGCCTTCGTCGCGCCACAAGTGCATGGCTCCTCAGCGGCTTGAACTGCTTGCAGCGTGACACTCTACCTGTGGTTGGTGTTTGGGCGCGCGGATCAAGTTGAACCGTGTAGTTCGGGTGCTGTGTCTTCGGGGTCAACTGCACGTTACACAAGTGCCCATCCCAGCTCAAGTCCCCCACAGCACAGCAGGGGCTTTCACGGCTTTGAAGGGCACGACTGTTTGCTGAAGGTGATTTCACAGTTGTGAAACGGACGCTGTTTCGATATCAAGGACACCATGACTCATGATCCATGAGTGAATGGATGCACACCGAATTCACGCGCCACATTGCCCTCCCATGGCCTCCCATTGCACCCCGTTTCACACAGCAACTGTGGGTGGGGTAACCCGTGGAGTGCAGGGTGACTCGCAGAGTCTACGGCAGTACTGTTCGTATGTGGTGTTGCAAGTGGGGGTTCTGGCACGCTGGCAGTATGGTGTTTGCAGCTTGGTGCGGATAAATGGCAGCACTCGAAATAGAATCCGTTTGATAGGTTTGACAAAAGGAAGTACACGTACGTCTTGTGAGCAAAAGCACAAAACGGAACTGAGTGGGTACTTAGCAGACGTCCCCAACAATGTCGATGCACTGCACTACTTGTGCTTGCCGGCACGGGGGGGTGTGGCAGGTCGGGAGCCGCCACTGGAACCAAGACCACCATACGCGAAGCGCTGCTTCTTCTCTGCAGGCTTCAGGATTTGGAACGAACACATCAACGTCTCATCCACACTCATCATGGCACCAGAGTTATCAAACTCGCCGCAGTAGTTGGGCGCTGAGAACAGGGTAACGAGTTGCCGCTTGGCGAAGAACTCGTAGCCATCTTCCACCACTTGGTGGGCACGGCAGATCAAGTCGAGGTCGTGACGCTTCAAGAACGACGACACCACGTCGTGACCGAAGGTGAACGAAACTCCACGGTCGTTCTCACCCCATCCAACAATGTCCTTATCAGGGTCGGACCACAGCAGGTCACACAACAGCCCGGTGTCAGGCACGTCAGTTGGGCGCATGATTCGCTTGATCTGGTCCATCGATGCCAGCTCTGGGGACAGGCCACCGTGCATCGTGAAGATCTTGTCGTCAATAATGGCGGCGATCGGGAGGCAGTTAAAGCAGTCCGTGAAGGTCTTCCAGAGCTTGATGTTGTATCTGCGCTTGCACTCATCGTAGAAGCCGTAGATGCGGTTGATGGATGCACATTCGTGGTTGCCACGCAAGATGAAGAAGTTCTCAGGGTACTTGATCTTGTAGGCAAGCAGGAGGCAGATCGTCTCCAGACTTTGCTTCCCCCGGTCGACGTAGTCACTGAGCAGCGGAAGAGCGGCAGGTCAGACGAACGCATGCCACACGAATCCGGCGCACACGGTCGCAAAATGGAACACACAACAGGCACAATGCAGGGAAAACACTACGGCGAGGACAAGACGGAAGGGGGAAGGGGGTACGACTCACCCAAGGAACAAGTAGTTGGCATCCGGCGGGAAACCACCATACTCAAACAGACGCAGCAGATCGTAGTACTGGCCGTGGATATCACCTGCACATGGAGCAAGTGTAAGCATCAGGTGCCTTTCGGAATAGCAGCAAAGGTTGTGCGAACTGTGGCGTT
>Ga0213833_1001687_pt1 | contig 15372 bp, 9 predicted proteins | sample SWATP21_FD_160575 | JGI IMG/M metagenome (GOLD analysis project Ga0213833, IMG submission 160575) | Coastal seawater microbial communities from Marineland, Florida, United States - SWA TP2 #1 | ecosystem: Environmental > Aquatic > Marine > Coastal | place: USA: Florida | collected 2016-08-14
AACCAAGAACTGGGAGTACAGCAATGCAATCGTGGAGTTAATGGTCCTTCTCCATGTGCTTCATCTGGGGAAAAAACAAGAAGAAGCTCGAGATTTGGTATTCGAAATGCTTCCCAAGAGGCGTAGGGAACGCCGAAAGCATGCAAAAGAGGATTCGTCAGGTGCTCCTCAAGATGAAGAGACTCTCGACACTCTCAAAACTTCCAGCTCTCCTCAAGAAGGCGGCAACGGACTCTTTGTCTTTCTTGTCATTGCGGTTGTTATCGCTGTGTTGTTTGTGATGTCTCGTAGTGGTGGCTAAGATCTCAAAACCCCTTCACTTCCCCTCTTCTAAAAACAACCAAAACCCTTAAGAATCAGGAATGATCTTGCTGCCATGGACATGGAGAAAAGTGGCCAGTAGAGTCCCCACCTGCTGTGCAAAGAGAACATCCAATTCATCAAAAGGTTTGGCGTCTCCGGTTCCCACGTTCAATGTTCCAAAAACCTTACCAAAAATCTCCAGTGGCACAACGATGAAATTCCGCAGCCCAACACCTTTCAAATGGACCCAATCGCCATAATTATCCACGGGCTCATAAACAGTAGAGATCACTTTCCTTTGTTCCATTGCGGCTCCCACAGCCGCACCAAACAAAAACATCTTGCTACCAACAGAAAGCAATCCTCCCATTCCTTCCAAGGAAAAAACCTCAAAAGTCAGATTGTCCTCTGAAGGGATGGCAATGCTCACACGTTTAATGCCCAGGACATTTGGGGTGTGTCTCGAAACAGTTGCGATCACGTCTTTCTCTTCTGTAGAAGAAGACAATGCTTTTGTAAGCGTTGTCAAAGCTTTGAACCGACTTTCGATCTTCGGTACTTCAACGCTTTTGCTATCTTTGTTCTGAGACAAACGACCCTCCTTCAAGTGGCACAGCATCTTTATGCTACAATTTGTACACGAGCATAGATAAAGAACTTTTGTAATCCTACACTGAATAAAAAACAAAGGCTTCTTTTCAGCCTAAGTCATCTCCCTCTCACACCAAGAACAGTTCTCCTATCCAATGCCTTCCCAGTTCGGGATGCCATTGTGATAAGCGTCTTCATTTTGCAACAGGTGCACTCTATCTCTCAAAGGAGCACCGTTTGTTGGCTGGGTCCTTACATTGACATGTTTCTGTAAGAACTAGACTAACACGTAAAAACTCCATCCGTCAATCCAATTGTACACACCTACCAAAAAGAGAAAACCTCTCCGTTCCCTCAAGAAAGGAAAGCAAAACAATCTAGATATATCAACAAGATACAATTCCACCAAAGGTCTTTTCATTTGACACCTCTCGGAACGCTCTTACATTTTTCTGTAACAGAGGCCTCAAAATCATCACAATCAGATCAACATGATTGCACGGATAGTCCCTATAATACGGACTATAAACGTAGACAGGAGACGTGTGATGTTTCAATTTGACAAGAATGAAATCCGCTCACAAAAGGTTAGAAATGTCCTTCACACCGTGTTTTTACTCGCAGGTATGGGTGGCATTCTGTCATTGATAGGCTACAGTTTGTTAGGGCTTTCTGGTTTGTTGTGGACTCTCGCTTTTTGGGGCATCTCAGCATACTTTCTACCGCGAATTTCTCCTGGGTGGTACCTCCGGTTCATGGGTGCACAGCGTCTGGAAACCTGGGAAGCTCCTGGATTACACGATCTCGTATACAGATTAGCTAAGGAAGCCAATCTTCCGGTGGCTCCAGCTCTATATTACATCCCACGCTATGAGCCCAATGCTTTTGCGATGGGCTCCACAGAAGCCCCTGTATTAGGTGTTTCAGAAGGACTTTTGGAACAGCTCAGTGAAAGAGAGCTGAGAGGTGTTTTGGCCCATGAGATCGCACATATCCAAAATGGAGATCTTCGGGTAATGGCCCTGGCTGAGGGTATTCGTCGCCTGACTTCAGCATTGTCCTTTATTGGATTCTTTTTACTCTTTTTGGCGCTGCCTGTCATGGTTTTCAAAGGCACAGGAAACCCGTTGTTGCTGGCTTTGATGCTCTTGGCAGCACCTCGCTTAAGCCAGCTCATGCTCTTGGCGCTCTCTAGAACCAGAGAGCACAACGCAGACCTTGCAGCAGTCGCACTTACAGGAGATCCCAAAGGCCTGGTCATGGCACTTCAAAAGCTCGAAAACCTCAAAAATGGGGGATTTTGGCAGCGATTTTTCTGGAGAGAACCCGAACCAGAGACAGAACTTTGGCATTCACATCCGGCTACCAAAGAACGTATTCAGCGCCTCTCCGCACTGCAGAAATCTGCACCGCGAAGAGAAAAATATGATGATGTTATCGATGTTTGGCCCACCCGCTCCTCGCCTTTTGGACGCACTGAATGGACAGTGAGAACGCGTCCCCCTCACTCTTCACAACACTTCTTTTCTTTCTACACCCAATAACTTCCTTCAAAGCCCCTCTCAGTCGCCACTGAAAAACCCTGAAAACCTTGTCGCTTGAGACAAAAACAGTCTTTTCCGCTTATTTGCTACTCTGATTGAGACAGTAGCTTGTGCAACGCTTGTAGGTCTTGTTTTTTGGGTAGATGGAATTTGCGAAGTTCCCAAAGAACACCGCAATAAGACAAGACACCACAACCGATCATCGCAAGAACAGATTGCCACCAGTAAGGTCCTTTTTCGTAGTAAAAATAGAATGTAAAGCCGCCAAAAACCGGAAGCATATACCACCAAACAGCCGTTTGTATGCGCTTAACCAAAAAATCGTTTTGAGCGATGGCTTTATCCAGCTCGCCAACCATTGTGGGCGGGTACTCATCGATTTGTCTCTGCCGTTGCCGTCGCAACAAAAAAACGTGTGTTGAGATGACAAGCAACATGACGGGAATGAGGTGGTACCCCAACGGAATAGGGTCTCCGACCCAATTCAGATAAAGAGCAAAAAGTGAGATGAGACTGCTCCCGATCACCCCCCACTCTAGCATATTCAGACCGAATTCAATGGAGCGACGGCTTTTTGCAATTCGCTTGTGTAGCGCTTCCTCATTGATGGCGTAAAGCGATTCATTTTTTTGTTCATCCCAAATGCGTTGTAAATCTTCAAATTCCATTTTGATCTCCCTTGCTATCAGAATGTTGTTTTGCCACCCGCATCAGATACTGTTTAATACGGTGAATTTTAATGCCTACATTGCTATTGGTAATTCCCATCAATTCAGCCATCTCACTGTAGCTGTATCCATCTAACATCAGTAGACATATGGAGCGATCTACCTCATTCAATTGCCCAATCTGGGCATAAAGCCAATCGATACGACTGTCCCTTTCGTTGTCCAAAGCGACCAATGTGTGAGTCACATCCGACAACGGCTTTGTTTTACCGTTGTATTTTCGTTCTTTACGGGACCAGGCCATGGCTGCGTACAATGCAACTCGGTAGATCCACGTGGATACTTTTGATTCACCTCGAAAATCCGGAATGGAACTCCACACTTGTATACAAATTTCTTGAAAAAGGTCCTCCTGATCATCTGAGGTAAAAGCGTATGCTCTTAAGATCTTAAAGAGTAGTCTTTTGTGGTCATGTAACCATGTGTCAAAGACCTGCTTCTGCTTGTTTTTTTCCATATACAACATTCCTGTTTCGTTTTTGCCTGATGTGGGCTTTACCGGAATGAGTGAAAAAATGTTGGCATTTTATTACAAGAAAGATCTTGTTTTTGTTTATTGGGCCATTTTAGAAAGGATTTTAAGTAGATAGCACTCTACAAAAATGTCGAGGGACCTCAATCAGATGCACAGGTTTCTCTCAGAGAAGAGGACGCTCCAGACAATTTGTCAGGTATACAATGACCACGAAAAATGAAGTGACAAGAGCGGACTCAACAAGACCAACTCGAGAGAAAAATTGAGGATATGAGGAAAATCAAAGTTAAGGGGTGACTTCAAACCAGATGGGGAAGGTTTTACCTGAGCTGATACCACTTTTGGTCAAATCCATGTGAAATTCAACGATATAACGCTTACCTTTTTTGGCGTTCAAGATCTGGTATCGAAGATCCAAAGTCACAAATCCATTCATTGCATGAGATGCAGAAGTCAAAGCATTGTAAACTGTGACAGAATCTCTCATATGAGGTGGAATGTGAAAGACTTGTCCCCAGTGTTCACCAGAAGGACCCATAGCAGAACGCGCAAGAGAGCACAGGAGATCCAGGTGTTGTTTTGAATGTTTTTCTAAAATCTGATCCTTCTTGGGATCGATAGAAACCTGTCGAGGTTGGGCGATGAACATAACAGGGACAAAATCATCGAAATCTCGTCCTCGGATCAATCCATGAACTTGACTCAAAATCCGTTTGTAGGCGGGTGGCATCTTGGAATTGGTCAAACTCACATCTCTTGAAGATGTCATTGCGAACAGTGCAGGGTTGAAAGTCAATTTGCCATTGAGCTTGGCCACTGCACGAAGATTCTCTAAGCCATGGAATAAGGCATCGTAGAGAGGTGCATCTCCAGAAGCTTTGAAATTGGGTGCTTGTGAAAAGTAATGCCAGAGGCTTTTGAGTTCCTGAGTCGTCAGCTTCAAAAAGCCGCGCCTTTTCTTATCAGGACCAAGGTACTGGTTGTTTCTTTGTTTAAAAGAGAAGTCACTGTCTTTTACAAAGTGATCTTTGAATTGGATCATCGACAACAAGTCACTGTAACGATTGCCTCTTCCATGATCCAGATACTCAAAAAGCCAAGTTTTGATGCCTTCGATACGATCCTGGTAAATATCTTGTTTTACCGCAGTCTTGCTCATTTCCAGCAACAGTTGAAACAAACGTGGATCGTGATGACCAGGGAGTTGCGTTTTGGTCCTTTGCGCATGTGGATTGACGAACACTTGTACAGGTGAATGGACGACTTGCAGGGCTGCACTTAATTCAGTCTCTCGACCGTCTAATGCATCAAGAACTCTTACCCCTTGGATTGAAAAGTCGTTGGGTTTAAAGCTTTTTTGCTCACTCAACAATTTGTCTAAATCAAGCGTAGAGCCTCGCAAACTGTGCAAAAAGAGTCGAACAGGAACTTGTCCTTGAGCGCCAGTGACATGCCTTTTGTCGCAACGAGTGGTTCCCGAAACGCCGTGAATTCTTTCAGTGTTGTCTTTCACTTCGACGCTAAACCCACAGCCCGAACGGCTTCTCAGTCCAGCATCTTTCCAACAGCGCTCTACAAAACCGAGTTGAGCGTCTGCACAGACATTCGCCCCACGGACGCACGACAAGTAACTCTTGAACAAGATTTTTTCTTGCTCTGAACACTTGCTGGTATCCTCATGTAAACATCTAATTTTAAAAGAACAAGTGAGATGTCTTTTCTCTAGGATATCTTCAAGTTTCTCACACCACTGTTCTGTACGGGCATTGTACATGCATCGGTTTCGAACACACGTGTAATGTGTAGGGCACCGTTCCGTTTCAGAGCAACTGCGATTTCTGGGATCTTGATCGACGATGTCTCTATTTGTCTCAACCAAAACACTTTCAGGGAAAGTAGAACCAGCATCCGAAGAGCCAGCATCTCCACCGTGTTGGTTGGATTCGCCTGTGTTTGTTGATTCTGTATCAGAGACTTCAGAAGAGGGTTCTGGGGTTCTGTCTGAAGGTTGAAGGTAGGGAGAGTCGATCTCTGGGAGGGTAAAATCCAAAAGCTTGCAAAATCCAAGATGACATTGCAACTGGCCTTTACAATCCTGGTTTGTTCTACACTCATAACCGTGAAAAGTCAGTCCACAACCACTGAAAATGATTAATGAAAGTAGAGCAAAGGGCAAGAACACACGGGTTGGACACACGATCCAACCTACTCTGTATGTGGAACTTGGGTCCTCTTGTGCCATGTGTGGCCTCTTCATTGTACTTCACGAATTTTGCTCGTGAAGTGATTGCTACTCTTTCACGGTTCAAACCTTCTTGCGTTTCTGCAATTGTTCTACAATAGTAAATATTCGATGTTTATGCAATATCTGAGAGCATTATAAAAGATACACGAAGCCCAATCGTATGCCCCATCCCAAAAGTTGCTTCACAGCATTTGCCTGATTCAGAAGAGAAAATCCAATATCACCGGAAAGAGTGATTCCCATATTTTCTCTCAAATAAAAGGCGCCTGTTGTGGTAATCCCATATCCAAAAACGAAACCAGGGATGGGAGTGGCCTGGATATCCTGTACCAAAAGACCGAAGCTGGCATAGCCACCAGTAAACAAAGAGAAGGCTCCACGTCGAAAATCGTAGCCACCCTCCAGGCGGAGGTCAAAGAAAAGAGGGGTGTTGTTGGGACCAGGAGAATTTTCAAAAGCAATAGAAGTGCCAAGAATACCAAGCTTTGCAGCAAAAAACTTGTTTCGCAATCCAAAGTACCCACCGAAGAGACCCAAGTCACCACCAATAGGCGATCTAAAGATCCCTGCATCCACACCGAGTCCCCAAGTGGGCGTAAAAAGAGACGTTCTTTTGCCAGCCTGGATATCCACATCCCAATGTGCAGACTCTTGTTGATTGTGGTCTAAGCGAGCCAATCGATAACGGCCAGGAAGCAAGGACACTGTCTCATGTCTGGAAGCCACCAATCTCATAGAAGAAATGGCGCCTGTCCCTTGCCCTTTTTGTCCCATCATAGGACGGATAAGCAGCTGGCCGGATTTTTGGAACATGCCTCGCAAGTACAAGCTTCCCAACTTTACGGGTTTTGACTTTCCAATCAAGAAGATATCACGATTGTATCCCAGCTCAGAGTAGGCTGTGGGAACTTGGATGGCCCCACGGTGCTTTCGGACATAGCTGGTGGTCTTCACACTGGCACAAACATGGGCCTGAATGGCCGTCACAGCTTGCTGCTTTTTGCGGGCATCTTGGAGGCAATCGATGAAGAAATGCGTATAAACATCACTTCGTAACCTCTTGGATTCAAAGGCTGGTTGCGCATAACTCGCCGCACTCAAGATCTGCATCGCAGGATTTTGTTGAAAGCGACGAGAAGCCCTCTGACTTCCAGGGGCTTGCTTGGCTCCAGGCAACATCACTGACTTGCTATCGGGTAAACCCGTGTAACAAGTCGCCAATATCAAAACAATCCGCTTTGAACGGTACTTTTTGATAATAGATTTAATGGCTTGCACAGACAAAGCTGTACGAGGGATGTTCTCTTGGGTATCAGAAGTGATGATGTAGCGCTGTTGTTGTACGCTTTTGGTAGAAGAGGCAACGACACCATGCGTGGAGATATAAATGACAACGGTGTCCAAAGAGCTTTTCACTCTCTTTCCAAATTGCTGAAGTGCTTTCTGGATGGAAGTCCTCTTGGTGTCTCTTTTCTTAGAAAGATAAGTCACCTGAAAACCCGCCAAATCCTTGAGCGCTGTTCCCATTCGCTTGATATCGTTTTGTGTATATTTCAGTACGGGCCAGCGCTTATTTTGAAAGCGATCGATCCCGATCAAGAGGGCAAACTTTCGCTCTTTGAGCGCATCTCGGTTGGTGACTTGAGAAGGTCTCCAACCACCGGCTTCTGCCAACGAAGGGATACCAAAACACAAGAGTACAAAACAATACAACCAACGTTTGCTCGAACGATTGCGTTGACTCGAAGTCTTTATAAACGTTGGAGAAGTCTGTACTATCGCTTTGGTATCATTCATGGTCTGGCCTGCACTTGTAAAGAAAGAATATCCCAGGTCATTGTAAGCTCTTTGTCCTCCATTTTCGAAAGGCCATCGATCCATTCTTGGAAAGAGTCTTTGTCTTCTCGAAGGAATTGCAGTTCCTTTTCATTTAAAGGACGACTACTTTTGAGAAGGAGAAAGCGGACTTTGCCCTTTTCACCTTTCAAAGCGTACTCTTGACCTGCATAAATATCATGTATCTTACCTGGTTTGGCAAGGGCTGGATCAGAAGGTTTTTCTGGATAGATAAACGTGATCCCACGATTTCTTTTTAACAAGTACATATAACCGGGGTGGGCTTTATCAGCCAACCGGAACCGGAAGATCAAACTTTGGCTTTCATGACAGATTTCACCGTCGCCGACTTGCCTGGAGTTTTTGCCTCCAGTCTCGACTTTTGCAGTCAAGAGAACGACAGTATCTTCTTGTTTTTTGAGAACGTTACCTTTTTCTGTTAACTCGTCGGGGAGACCATAGCTCCAAATACCTACACTTATCAGCATCATAGCCACACCACCAGCCATGACCCAAGAACCTGTATACCCTCGAAACCAATCCCAGAAAGACACTTTTGGCTTGGTTTTTTGGACAGATGACGCTTCGGCACGTTTGTACAAACGTTGTAAACTTTCCAGAGAATTGGGGATATCCTCTTCTCTGGGATCTAAACAATGAAGATCCTTTAGCAAAGGCGCTAAAGCCTGCTGTATTTCCAGTTCACTTCGTTGGGAGGTCGTTTGAGGCCCTTCAAACTCAGGCCCCTTGGATTCACGATTCACCGGTGCCTCCTTTGGTGAGTGATTCATATGCTTGCAGAAAATATTTTTCTGCGCGTTTCTGCAGTTTTGACAGGCTGCTCAATTGTATCCCCATCACTTCAGCGATCTCTTCTTTCGACAATTTCGAAAGGTGTGTTAGCTCCAGCAGAGACGCCTTGTCCGGGGACATCTTCATCAATGCGCGCAAGATCAAATCTCGTCTCTCAAAATCTGAGGGAGCTTGATGCTGTGCGCTGGCTTCATAAAAATGGTGCTCTCTTTTTCCTCGACGATTTTCTCCTCGGATAAAATTACGGCGTCTATTTTGGGCCTTTTGGTAAATCCAGACAAAGCGGTTCGATTCAGAAAGTCCATCGAATTGCTCTAGCAACTCCAAAAACAGATCCTGAACGATGTTCTCTGTGTCATGATGATTCCCCACATATCGGTACACCAATTTGTAAATAGATGCGTGGTGTTTACAATAAAATGTTTCAAATGCTTTCGAACGACTCATCCAGCCCGACCTAAACAAAAATACTAGCATTTCTACTTGGTATAGGCCCACCGCTCCAAACATTTGGGACACCTCTCCCAAAAATATGCATTTATTTTGTATAAAAGCAGAATGTGACAATATAGCAAGACCCTACGGGAATTATTGTCATCAAAATCGGCTCGCCTATAGCCTTTTCAAGTAGATACGCGATGCAATGTCATGTAATGAAAAGAATGTATACCAACAAAGAGGTTCGTCAAAAATCGCAAACGTACATAGCCTGTATCAAAAATGCTTCCAATGTGTGTTGTTGGGAATGTGGCATTCAAGGAAGGAAGTGAGTGTTCTTTGGACAGCTTCTATCCAGGAACGCCCTTGTGCTACCAGGTAACAACAACCCTAATCAACTATCCCGAAGGACTCGGCGTCGATAGTGATGTTGTGTGTGAGGATCAAAAAGTCCGTCGTTCTTTGGAATCTAGATCCGTTATACACAAAGGCGTTCCCGCACGGAAACAACATACACCCGAATGAACAGACGCTTTCGAAAATGCGACCTGTACTATGTAGAGGTCCACCCCCTTTTTCTTTTGGGACACCTAAAAATTTTTTTTTTGAAAAAAGTTGATCCTGATCACGAAAAGTATAATTCCTGGAATGATCTCGGGTTCCGAAACAAATACGAGAGCGACAATCCCACAAACAGACATTTTCCTTTATTAGAGAAGGGATACAATCTTCTTTTTCTGCATCCAAAGGATGAGATGATGACGACATCTCAATTATCGACGAAAAAGATCGTACAAGGAAAAGGAGTACAAAATGGATCGCGCAGGAAACAACAAAGGCCTTATTATTGCAGTCTGGGTGGTGTGCCTGTTGGGCAGCTTTTTGCTGTCTTTTGAAGCAGCAGCCCAAAATTGCAATTGTGATCACACCATCACCAGTAAGACCACTTATGTAGATGCCAACAAACTCGCCAAACCAGTGAAGCCAGGCCAAACCATCTGTCTGGCAGCAGGAAAAAGAAGCAGACTCAGACTGGCCAACTTTCACGGAAGTGAAAGCAAGTACCTCACCATTAAAAATTGTGGTGGACAAACTCTGTTGCAAAACAGCCCCAGTGGTTATGGCTTTGCTTTCTCCAATTGCAAATACTTCAAATTGACTGGAACTGGAGACAAAAAGCACAAGTATGGGATCAAGATCGATGGCACACCAAAGGGCTCAAGTGGCCTGGTCTTCGGTTCAAAAAGCACTGATTTTGAAGTAGAATATATCGAGATCACACGAGCAGGCTTTGCAGGGATCATGAGTAAAACCGATCCCAATTGCAGCCAAAGAGATCTGCGAAGCTTCACACAACGCAATACACACTTTCATCACAATTACATCCATGATGTGGGTGGCGAAGGTTTTTATGTGGGTTACTTCGCCTTTCCCTCAAGGACCATCACCTGCAGCAACAAGAAAGTGACCATCTATCCACACCCCATTGAAAATGTATCCATTCACCACAACATCCTCATCCGAACAGGCTGGGATGCCATCCAACTGGGCAGTGCCCCCAAAAATGCCTCCATCCACCACAATATCGTTGAGAACTTTGCCACAGCCAACGAAACCTACCAAAAATCAGGTATTCAGCTCAATGCTGGTGCAGCAGCAGATATCTACAACAACATCATTATAAAAGGAACCGGACCTGGGATCGCAGCTTTTGGCTATGGAGGCAGCAAGGTCTACAACAATCTCATCGTCGATGTCAAAGAAGATGGGATCTACACCAATGACAAAACGGCTCAAGTCAAAAAGCCCTACATGTTCATCAATAATACCATTGTAAAACCTGGAAGATACGGCATTGGACTTGCCATTCAAAAGATCAAAGGAAACATCGTTGCCAACAATCTCGTTGTAGAACCAGGCGCACTTCCCAAATCAGGCAACAAATCCTACATCGCTTACATCAGCCCATCTGCCAATTACAAACTCTCTACCAATCTCTACTTTCCCAAAGTGTCACAAGTCCCTTTCACCAACATCGCCAAAAAGGATTATACCCTCAAAAAAGGCGCCAAGCCCATCGATGCAGGTTCCAGTGTCAAAGCATACGGCATCACCAAGGATCTGGCTGACAAAGCCCGTCCTGCTCCCAATACCAAGACAGATGTGGGTGCTTATGAATGGTATGCCACGACAGCCTGTACAGACGGCACCAAACGCCCTTGTTATTCGGGTGCAGCAGGTACAGACGGTAAAGGTCCCTGTAAAAAAGGTACGGAAACGTGCAATGCAGGAAAATGGGGAGCCTGCACAGGAGAAGTCACACCCGTCCCCGAAAGATGCGATGGCAAAGACAACGATTGTGATGGTAAAGTCGACGAAAATGCCAAGGGCACTCCCCTCACCCAAACTTGCAAAAGCGCTTGTGGTCCCAAGCTCCAAACTTGCAAGGGTGGCAAGTGGTCCGCATGTCCATCAGGTCCCTGCCCCGAACCCAATCCAGAAAAGATCACACCTGATGCAGGTACACCAGACACCTCACAACCTGGTGACACAGGCACACCAGATACAGGCGGCTCTACTCCAGACAACAGTACCCAACAAGACCAGGCTGTAGGCAATGATCCTGGAACGAGTCCCACACCGGATACCAATCCAGGACAAGACACAGCGACAGTACAAGAAAGTTCTGCAGGTCAAGATGCATCCACATCAAATGACAGCTCCACAGAGCCAGGTGGATGCAGCTGTCAGGGTTCTCCTTCTAATGATATGAGAAGTTTGGGACTCTTCTTCTTCCTTTTCTTGGGACTCTTCTGGATGAGGCATCGTAAAAAAGCCGCTCTTCGCTCTCCAAAATAATCTTCTTCTCCCTCCTCAGACAAAGCATTCCACAAGCCCCAAAACTTCGCCCTCAATTGACATCTATCCCTTGTGTAGGTTAGATCAACAGTGTAAGCGCAACCACATCTGAGGGAGTACCGCGAATGACCGTCCATCAGGAAAGATTGGAAATCCACTTATTCGGTGGATTTTCTCTGTATCAGGGTGGCAAGAGGCTAGTGGATTTTGTCACACGCAAAGCCGAAGCATTGTTGATTTACCTGATATGCAATCGCCAAAGTCACCAACGAGAATCCTTAGCTGCTTTATTGTGGAATGAATTGCCACAAAAGCGAGCTATGGGGAATTTACGTCTTCTTTTGAGCAATCTCCGAAAGCATTTAGGAGATTTCCTGGACATCTCCAGGCAAAGTGTGTCCTTCCACCAAGAGAGCGAGTATTGGTTGGATTTGGAGCATCTGGAAATCCAGCTTCAGCAGCTCCAGCAAAAATCCAATCTTCAAGCCTTGTCTCCACAAGAAGCACACAAGCTATCGGAACAGCTACTACTTTACAAAGATCATTTCCTACAGGGCTTTCACGTCAAAGATGCTCTGAGCTTTACGGATTGGGCAGATATGGAGCGCGAAAGGCTCCGCCAGGCCACCATGTCTGCGATGCAAGGTCTTATCGCGTACTTCGAAGACACCCAAGCCTACGAGGCTGGGATAGAGTGGTGTCACCGTGCATTGAAATTGGACCCACTGCAAGAATCCATTCACAGGCAATTGATGAAGCTTTTGGCCAGAAATGGGCAACGCTCTGCAGCCATCCGACAGTACGGCATTTGTCAACAGCTCATCGCTCGAGAGTTGGATTGTGAACCAGAAGAAGAGACCCAGGCCCTCTACCAAAGCATTCTTTCCACGCATCAAGAGGTCACACACCATCTCCCTGCGCCTCAACAAATCCCGATAGTGGGACGCCAACAAGAACTGGGACAGATCTTTCACAAACTGCGTCAACCAGATTGTCGGTTATTGTCTCTGATTGGTCCTGGTGGTATCGGAAAAACACGTCTGGCGGAAGAGTGTGCCCACACCCTGGCTCGTCAAAAACCGTCTCTATACCCACACGGTGTTCATTTTGTCGCTTTGGCAGAGGCTCAAAATCGCGCTGAATTGGTCTCAACCATCGCAAAAACGCTTCAACTGCCGCCTCACATACAAGACTGTGAAGAGCAGATCGTACATTTTTTACAAGAACAAGAAGTTCTCCTGGTGCTGGACAATTTTGAGCACCTTTTTCACAGTGGAGGTGTCGAATTCTTGGACCATCTCCTCCACTCTTCAACATCCCTGCGCTGCTTGCTGACCTCTCGTGAACCACTCCAGCTCTCACAAGAGTGGACCATTTACCTGGAAGGACTCTCTTTCGAAAGCACAAAGCAAGCTTCCAGCGCAGGACAAGACGCCCTCGAGCTTTTTTCTGTATTTGCCAGAAAATTCTCCAAAGACTTCCCAGCTTCCGAAGAAGAGAAGACAGCAGCCATACAGATCTGCCAGTGGGTCGAAGGAAGTCCTCTTGCCATCGAATTTGCCGCCTCATGGCTTCGGACTTTACAATGCCAGGAAATCGTCCGTGAGATACAAAGAGACCTGGACTTTCTCAGCAGCAGGCAACGGAACAAACCCTCGCGGCATCGCAGCATGCGTGTGGTCTTTGAAACCTCATGGAATCTGTTAGAACCACCTGAACAAGAGCTTCTCACACAGCTCTCTTGCTTCCACGGGGGATTTTCGCAAGAAGCAGCTCTCGAGGTGGGTACCCCTTCCCTCTTCTTGTTATCGAGGCTGGTAGAAAAAAGCATGGTGCGCAGGAGTGCAACAGGCCGGTACTTCCTTCATGAGTTGCTCAGACAATACGTGCAAAAGCACATCGAGAAAAGCTTCCAACACGCGCTACAAACAAAGCACAGCCGTTATTACTTGCAACGTCTCATTCAAAGTGAGAAAGCACTTCTTGGAGCAGAACAAGCCCAGATCTCCGAAGAGCTTACAAAGGAACAAAGTAATATCCGAGAAGCCTGGCATTGGAGCGCTCAACAAGGCCACTATCAGGAGCTCTCTGAAGCGCGCAAGGCACTGCACCACCTTTGCTACTCTCGCAACCAATACGAACAAGGTTCCGCATTCTTTGAAGAGGTCATCCAGGAACTCCGAAAAGACAACAGTCTTGAGGAAAGAAAACGCAAGCGATTTTTGGCACAGATGTTATCCCGTTATGCAGCATTTGAAGCCAAGTGCTCCAGGACGGCGCAATCCAACAAAGCCCTCGAAGAAGGAATTGCCATACAAAGAGAGCTGGAATTGCCCCATGAATTGGCCTTTTCCCTCTATAGACAAGGGATCAACCTGGAAGTTCAAGGTCAATTTGAACGCTCAGAAGAGCTGCTTCAAGAAGCGAGGACACTTTGTGAAAACTGCGATCTCTCCGAGTTATTGGCATGGCTTTGCAATGCCCAAGGCAATCTTCACGCATTTTCAGGCCAACACCAAAAAGCAAAGGCGTATTTTGAAGAAGGGATAGAACGACATAAAGCCAATGACAATCCTCTTGGCGTCGGCATTTGCATGAACAATCTCGCCGTCGAAGTCTTGGAGTCAGGCGAACTGCGTAAAGCCAGCTCCATCTTCGAAGATCTGCTTCCCGTTTTCCAAGGGTTGGCTGATCAAGAAGGCCTGGCATATGCCCAACAAAACCTCGCACACATCGCATTTTTCGAGGGACGTTACGAAGAAAGCAAAGCACTTGCCTCAGAAGCAGCAAAACTCTCTCAAGAGATGTTTGAACCTGCGGGAGTTGCCTGCTCTTTGGAGATCCTTGCCCGAGTCGCATGGGCCCAAGGCGAGCTTGATACAGCCCAGCGACACTTTCAGGACAGCCTGCAGATCTTCCAAAAGCAAGAAAACAAAATCCAAACTGCTTACGTGCACATACAAAGCTCTATGCTTTTCTGGACACAGGGAGACTTTCGCAAAGCGCTCCAACACACAGACGAGGGCCTCATCCTCTTAAAAGATGCAGAACTCGACTATATGCAAGGAAAGCTTTACAACTCGATGGGATGGGCTCTTTTGGGACAACAATTGTTCGAACAAGCAGAAGAAGCCTTTACCCAAAGCCTTGCCTATCTGGACTCGGAAGACGCTCGCTGGAGAAGCCCTTTTACCCTCTGTGGCCTGGCGCAACTTTGCCTATACCAGGAAGACTATGAAAAGGCCGAACAATACATCCTTTCGGCTTTAGAAATAGGCAGCGAGCCCTATCGCTCTCCCCTTCTGCTTTTGGCGCTGACCGAGTTATCCCGACTTTACCTTCACCAAAAGCAGACGCTGGACAAAGTCTCCATTTGGCTTACTCTTATCCACGAACATCCGGCATCATGGCACTTTGTTCGAAAAGAAGCACAAGCACTTCAGGACATTCTCATCCAACACCTGCCAACAGTTTCTTCCTCCCCCGAATCCCAGGTACTCAAAAAGCCTTCACTTGAAGCACAAGTGAAAGCTCTTCTTT